>LSQX01285003.1_pt3 | contig 13395 bp, 18 predicted proteins | sample 654561 | NCBI WGS metagenome assembly LSQX01 (sample SAMN04489861, study PRJNA283612) | anaerobic digester metagenome | isolation source: 4 biogas reactors fed with cattle manure at either 37C or 55C with and... | place: Denmark: Kongens Lyngby | collected 2014 | reverse complement strand
TTTTAAAAGTCAGTGGTGTCAAATCCTCGGCATATTGGTTTATCTCTATTTAGAGGGAGTCCCCACCTAGTTTAGCAACATCTTCCATTGGAAACCAACTGGAAGGTAGTAGTTTCAACACATTGCGTTGGCGGTAGCGACTATCCATTAACAGAAGAATCCCTTGATCGGTTTCACTTCGAATCACTCGACCCCCAGCTTGTGTTACTTTATTTAAGCCAGGATATGTGTAAGCATAATGAAAACCTTCATTTTTTTCTGAATTAAAGTATTCCATGATTAATTCTTGTTCAAAATTAAACTGTGGATAGCCTAAGCCGATTATGGCAGAGCCAATTAAACGGTCTCCCTTCAAGTCAATGCCCTCAGCAAAAACCCCGCCTAAGACCATAAAGTAAAGAAAGCTTTGTTCCCTTTCTTCATCAAACTCCGCCAATACTTTGGCCCGATCCTCTTCCGATAAACCTGGTTCTTGGAGTCTTACATCATATTTATGACCATATTCTTCCATAAACACTTCATGTGCTTTTCGCATATAAACATAGGAGGGAAAAAAAGCTACATAGTTTCCAGTTTTCCTTTGCAGCATATGATCCAAGTTTCGACTAATCGCCCCATAGCTATGTTCCCGAGCTCGGAACCTGGTATCCACTTTATAATCGCAATAAACCTTTAAGTTTTCTTCGGGGAAAGGAGAAGCCAACATCATCCGGTAATCATCTTCATTTGCCCCGTAGAGGTCCATATAATAATCCATCGGGGTCAAGGTGGCTGAGAAAAAAACAATACTGTCAGCTCGCTTGGAGGCAGCCTTCAAGTTTTCGCCAGGGTGGATGCAAAATAGCTTGTAACTAATGTCTTGATCTTTAGCCACGGCATAGCTTAAATATCCGTGACCATAAAGTTCTGCAATTCGTGTAAAAGCTAAACTATTAAAATAGGTGTCCATCAAGGCTTCTTGAATTTTCTGATCACGTTCTTTATTCTTTTCTTTCTGTGCGACTTTCTCTTCATCCTGAAGATACTTCTCACAAGCCCCTCGAAAGCCCTCCACCGCCTTTAGGATCAAAGGATCATAGTCCTCAGTCATTATCCTCCCCGCTTCAGGCAAAGCCTCCTGGAGAGCTCGCAGCTCATCTGAGACCTTGCCTGCTTTATTTGCAATCCCTACATCAATCCGTCTAAATCCATCAGACAACTCTTCAAAAGCAGTTGCAGCAATCTCAGCTGAAAACATTGATCGTGCACGGTCGAGTAAGTTATGAGCCTCGTCCACCAAAAAAGTGATTTGTTCTCGCTTTTCATCAAAAAACCGTTTCAAATAAACTCTTGGATCAAAGGCATAATTATAATCTCCGATAATAATATCGGCATATAAGGACAAGTCCAAGGAATACTCAAAAGGACAAACCTGATGTTTCTGTGCATAGTTCTCCAAGACCTCTCGAGACATGGAGTCTTCGCTGCTCAATAAATCCTTCATGGCACCATGAACTTTATCATAATAGCCTTTGGCATAGGGACAGTGGTCTGCCTCACAGCGGACCTCATCCATAAAGCATATCTTTTCTTTTGACGTTAAAGTCAAAGAGCGCAGCTTAGCTCCTCCCTGACGGAGAAGTCCTACCGACTCTTCACCAATTTGTTTCCCTGTACCTTTTGGAGTTAAATAAAAAATACGATCGGTTCGGCCTTCCCGTAGGGCTTTGACAGCTGGGAAAATAGCTGAGATGGTTTTTCCAATTCCAGTCGGCGCTTGAACAAAAATCTGTTTTTTGTCCCGTATGGTTCCATACACATTAACCGCCATCTCCCGTTGTCCTGGGCGATAGTCAGCAAATGGAAAATCGGAAAAAACAATGCTTTGGTCTCGCTTTTCTTTCCAGCGAAAATATAGGCGCTTTAGCTCCACATAGCTTTCTAGAACCTCTCCGGCAAAAATCTCCAGTTCATCTTTACTATACTGTTTATCAATGGAATAAAGCTGCTCTGTATCAATGTTAAAATAGGTCAGCTTAAGCTGGATTTCATCTAAATCTTGTTGTTTCAAATACATTAATCCATAAAACTTTAATTGAGCCCAGTGCAGTGGATTATTATATTCTGCCAAAGCCTCAGCTGAAAGATAAGTGCTTTTAATTTCTTCGATATATTGACCCGGCAAAATTCCATCTGCCCTACCATCTACTGTGACTTTAATATCATCAAAGTCAAACTCTGTTTTTAAATAAAATTCTCGGTGATACAGTGGCTCTTCCGCCAAACGGCGCTCTTGATGCAAGCGATGCACCCGAGACCCCTCCTCTGCCCGTTCCGGTGATAAGAATCGCATTTCCGATCCGATATCCCCAGTCATCAGCATGGATTCCACCAAATTTCTAACTGATATTTTTAATTGATACATTGGTACCTCATACTGATTCCTAAATCCCTTTGTCGGGATTCCTTGTCTGATTTAAATATTGCCATTTATCCATATATCGTATTATTCCGATATTGCTTTTTTATTGTTAGACTACTATTATAACGCATCTGTAAAATCTTGTTCAAATATTATACCCGACCATTAAACTATGATAGAATATGTATGGAAGAGAGGTCTTACTATGGCAAAAGAAAATAAAGAAAAAACCATCCGTATCAACCCCGCTGCCGTCGAAAAGATGAAACTTGAACATAAAGAAGGTTTTGTTTATCGAATCGAAATTTCCACATTCAACTGACGCGGCCCTATTTATCGTCTGGTTCAGACGGAAAATACCGCAGATGAGGATTTGGTCGTCACTGACCATGATCTAACCATCCATGCAGCAGCTGACACATTGGAATTCTTCGAAGAACTTAAGATTGATATAGCTTATATGTTCGGCGATGAAAACTTGGTTGTTAAGGATCGAACCGTTTAAAGGTTCAAGCAAGACTGCATAGTTCAACAAACAAAAGATAAGAGGTGTAAAAAATGGAAGATACCGAAAGAGTCCGTATTTCCCCAGCAGCTGTCGAGAAAATGAAATCTCTAGCTGTTGATGGTCAATATTTTAAAATTAATATGATTAATAGCTGCTGAAGTGGCCCAGAATTCCGTCTGGTTCAGACGGACACAATTAGCAGCGAAGACTTAGCCTACCAGGAAGGCGACATCACGGTTTACTTAGACCCTAATGCCCTACCTTTTATTGCAATTCTTGACATCGGCTTATTTGAAGCCTACGGTGAAGAAATGCTCCTCGTAGAAGAAAACTTGATATAAAAACAACTTGCACCTGATGCTTTGCATCAGGTGTTTTTATGATTGTTCTTTTTTTTATTCCTTTAAAAGTTTTCGAACTTATAGGTAAACTTAAATGTTCATTCGCCACTTTAAAGTTACCATTATTATGTTCCATTGGTTTAATTTCGTGATATTCAATTGCATTCTATTTAATACTTTCATAACAAAACTACTCAATACTTTAATTTCACCGATTCATTCCCTGCTTTATATATCAAGTTAATAAAAAAATAATATTGAAGGAGTGGTTTGTACTTGGTAAGTAAATACTTAAGTGATAGTGTGGACTTAGATGATTATTCAAAGGAGGGGTTTAAAATGAAAGCAAATCAACGTAGTGCTAATATTGATATAAAAGAAAAAATCTCTATACTATGGATCGTAGTGATGATAAATATGATTTTCGCAGATATTCTTTCTTTTATGCTACCAGGATTTTTGAATGATATAAACACAGGAAACACTCCATTTGGAATAACGCAAGAAATTCTGTTGGTGTTTGCATTAATATTGGAAATCCCAATTGTAATGATTTTTCTTTCAAGAATTTTGAAAAATAAATTTAATCGTTGGGCAAATATTATTGCAAGTCTAATTACTATTATATTTGTTATTGGTGGCGGTTCACTAGCTCTTCATTATATATTTTTTGCAACTGTAGAAGTTCTTGTTCTGTTACTAATTATCAGATATGCATGGGAATTGAAATAAGGATAAACACGGTATATTCTCATTTCCCAGCAACCAATTTTTGATGGTTATTTGCTAGTTTATAGTTAAAGAGGAAAAACTTGAATCCCTTAAACCCTTTTAGTGAAAGGATTTAAGGGATTATATAATTGAGCTCCTCTTTAATAAAGGCTTGTCCATATACTTGGGATGCGCCTTTTCAAAGTACATTTTAATTACCTACTTATATGTTCCCTATCCCTAATATTATCTTGTCAGCACCCTCTTATTCATTACTAGTCTAGAAACTTTTAAAATTACAACCGGAGCAAACATACTTGCTCCGGTTGTGGACTATAGGGCTTTTCCGTCGGTTAATGTTTGAGACAACTGGTTGATGCTTTGAGTTAACAGCTCTAATTTACCTTCAATCCGAACCAAAAGGTAAAGCGTCACTGCAATCGGAAAACCCAAATTACCCACTAAATTAAATAACTCTTCCATATAACCACCTCCCACCTATAAATAGACAAAAGAGAAGGAATCGGCATAAACCCCTTCCTTCTCTTTTGTCTATTTATTTTGTCTATTTATTTTGCCTATTTATCCCTTTACCATAACTTTCTCTTATCATATTATTCTTTTTATCTTTTGACATGTATGATTTCTGCATCTTCTTTTATAGCTCAGCCTTTATTAATTAGATCCCCTGACTAATAATAGTTTGAGCTCTCCGTTTTAAATCCGTTGCTCGAGCCACTAGGATCAAAACCTGAATAAATTGGCGGATTTGCTCATAACTGTCTTTGTTAATTTTTAGGGCGTCAATATATCCGTCAATCTCAGTTTCTGCCCAGTTCATTGGCAGGTCATCGCTATTACTGGTCACTCGATAAATTGCTAAAAACATCTCATAGGCTTCTTCCCAGCTTATAATATCATCTTCTGGTTTATTGATTTCATTAAAAGCCAAGGCAAATACTTTACGAATCTCTTCCGTCGTTAGGATGGGACGCATATAGCAAAGGAATACCAGTTGAATAAGATGCATCCTGTCATAGCCTCTTTTTTTACCATGAAATGGTTTGGTAATTACTTCACCTTTTATATAGTTTTGGATCATATTACCGGTAAACCGTTCCTCAGGAAAGTATTCATTAAGAAAATCAATGACTTGCGATAAAAACAAATCATATTTAGGCATTTCTTCTAAGCTTACTGGTTCATGGCCTCTTGTCTCTTCCATCCTACACCACCTCTCTAAATTATTATATGGTAACCTTAACCTCTTTTCAAGTTAACCACCATCTCCTTATTCGATATCAATAACCTTCATATACACGTCATTTTTCTTTAAGCCCCGTTCTTTAGCCGTCTTTTTCACGGCCTCCATTTTTGAAAGCCCGGCTTCTATATATTGAAAAACCTGATCTTCAATTGAAATTTCGGCTAGTTTAGCTTCCATCTCTTCTTGAATCACAGCGGAAGATTTTCCTTCCACCACAATCACATATTCGCCACGAGGCGTTTTTTCTAAATAGCGGTCTCCTAGTTCACTTAAGGTACCACGTTCATATTCTTGATGTAATTTGGTGACCTCTCGCCCAAGGCAAGCTTTACGGTTCCCCAAAACGCTCTCCAGCATGGGTAAAAACTCACGCATTCGGTGGGGGGCCTCATAAAATATTAAGGTTTCCTGACGATCAATCAACTCTTCTAATTGCCGTTTTCTTTTGGAACGATTTTTTTCAAGAAAACCAATAAAGCTGAACCGATCCGTAGCTAGCCCTGATCCAACCAGTACTGTGACAAAAGCAGATGGTCCAGGTAGCACATCCACTTCAATGCCGGCTTCAATGGCCGCCGCGATCACCACTTGACCTGGATCTGAAATCCCTGGCATCCCAGCATCGGATACTAAAGCCACTGTCTTGCCAAAAGAGACCGCATCTAGGATATCTTGAGTTCGCGCTTTTTCATTATGCATATGATAGCTAATAGTCGGTGCACTGGCCCCAAGATGTTGCAAAAGTCTTCCTGTGGTTCGAGTGTCTTCACAGGCAATTAGATCAGCCGCTAGAAGCACTTCCTTTGCTCGAAGGGTCATGTCCCCTAGGTTTCCAATCGGTGTCGGCACCACAATTAATTTATTGTCTTGCATCCCTATAGATCTCCTTTAATTCCTCAGTATAACTACCTGTATCAGTAAACATTGTTAATTCCGCTTCCCACTTCAAAAATGGTTTTTGACCCTTAAGTCCTTCCACCAAAATCATATTGGGCGCCTTGCCTTTTTTAGGTGCAACCATGCGGATTCTCTTTAATTCCAGTCCATGTTTGGCCATGAGGCGATAAATGTCAAATAAGCGCTCGGGCCGATGAACCATACAAAACCTTCCATGGTGGCGCAAAAGAAGACTAGCTGATGAAATAACCTCCTCTAGATTAACGGTGATTTCATGTCGAGCCACCATTAGCTCATCTTTCGGATTTAATAAACCACGCCCGGCTTCCTTATAAGGTGGGTTGGCTGTGACAACATCAAAGGAGCCCAAACTTTTTATAAGCTCTTGATTGCGCAGATCCCCTTGGTGAATTTTAACCCGCTCCTTTAAGTTGTTTATCTCAACACTTCGCTGGGCCATATCAGCATATCTTTCCTGAATCTCGATTCCTTGAATATTTTGAGAGCTAGACCGTCCCGCCATTAGGGTAGGGATAATCCCAGATCCAGTACATAAGTCCATCACGGATTCTTTATTTTTTAAGTTCGTAAAATGAGCCAATAAAACTGCATCACTACCAAAGCGAAAGCCTGACTTTTTTTGTAAGAGCTTTAAACCGGCGCGACCTAAATCCTCTACTGTTTCATCATCATGAATCAAAGCCGCATCCCTTTGGACCGGACAAGCTCCATTTTCTTGCATGTCATCCATTCCTGTCTCCCTCTCTTCGTTTCCCCTACAATCCTCAACGGCTTAATTACCACCATCAAAGCTGAGAGCTTCACTAAAGCATTCACTAAATCAGTTATTGCTAAACCATGAGCTCTGTCACGAGCTGGTGCTGAATCCATTTCATATATTGTGCCATCTTTTACTTTCTTATTATTTCTTTTTTTACTGCGTATTTTCTAGATTTCTTTCGCATTTTATATAGTTGGTTGACTGTCTTAGCTTTTCTGTTTCTTGTTTCCTGAAAATGTTACCAAACCAGTCTCTTTTCTTTTCATTTCCGGTGCGTTCTTAGGTTATAATAAAAGTGTATTTCCATTTTAACATGGAACTAACTCTGTATTAACTGGAGAAACAAGATGTTTGATTTGATTTTCAAAATGGATTACCGAATTGTTCACTTCGTGAACGCGCACCTGCGTAATCGGTTTTTTGATTATTTAAATATTGCTTTAACCTATCTTGGCTCCGATGTGTTTGCCTTGGGACTCCTGTTGGCCTTAGTTTTTCTGCCTCAGGATGTATTCCGTCCCTTTGCAATCCATGCAGCCATCACATTAACCCTATCGGGTATTTTTGTCCAGGTTTTAAAACGAATTTTCCGCCGGAAGCGGCCCTTTGTCTTATCCAAAAGGCTTCATTCCATTCAGATAGGTGTTGATCCTTATTCCTTTCCATCGGGCCACACCACGGCAGCTTTTGCTCTGGCCATGTCAACCAGCCTTTTAGCGGTAAGTCCTACGGTGCGTTTAATATTTATTCTCCTCGCCTTTGGCGTGGGCTATTCTCGAGTCTATTTAGCGGTTCATTATCCCTCGGATGTTATAGCAGGTGCGATTATCGGCACGTCTTTTTCCTTAATCGTTAATCTGTTCATGCCGGCACTATCACTGTTTGCATAGTAAATGGAGTTTATAATGTTTGACAAGATAAAAGGAGTTATTTTTGACCTAGATGGTACTTTGGTGGATTCCATGTGGGTTTGGTCCCGTATTGATGAGGACATCATTAAAACTTTGGGGTTAAATATGACACCTCACGAAATTATGAAAGATATTGCTCACTACTCATTTAATGAAACAGCCTTATATTTTAAAGATCAGTTTCAACTAAGCCAGTCAGTGGAAGAGCTACAAGACCTATGGATGCAGACGGCTGAAATCGAATATTCCACTAACGTTCCACTGAAACCAGGAGCCCGAGATTTTTTAGAACAGCTTAAAGCAAAGGGTATTAAGCTTGCCATTGCCACTTCTAATAATCACCATCTTCTAAATATCTGTTTAAGAGCTAATGATATTGAACACTACTTTGATGCTTTGGTTACAACAGATGATACTAAAGCGAAATCAAAATCCGAGCCCGATGTTTATCTCCACGCCGCCCAGTCCATTGGCATTGCAGCAAAAAACATCGTGGTCTTTGAAGATGTTCCTCACGCTATGCGAGGAGCCCGCAGCGCTGGCATGAAAGTAGTGGCAGTCAATGACGCTCATAGCTCATTAAGCGAAGAAGAAGCTCTGTCACTGGCCGACCTTTTTATCCAAGACTTTACAGTCTTACTGGATTCCACGGCAGTCAAGAATTAAGTTTGCTACTGAACGTTTAATATGGCCGTTTAATGTATTTGAAACAAAGGTAAATCATCTTATTAAAAATCAATGTACTAATGCGACGAATAGATTCAAAAGATTCTATTAGTCACTCAGCTTTGTGTTAAAATAATTACAAACATATAAGGGGGAAGATACAATGTTTAATCAAAAAATGGTGGAGATGGGTACAACCAGCTCCGTAATTCGGGAAATCTTCGATTTCGGGGTGAAGCGTAAGGCCATCGTTGGACCAGACAAGGTCTATGATTTCTCTATCGGGAATCCTAACGTTCCAGCTCCGCAAGAAGTACAGGATGCTATCACTGACATCGTGAAAAATTTAAATCCAGTGGAATATCACAGTTATACCCCATCAGCGGGAGCCAAATCAACCCGCGATGCAATTGCCCAAAACCTCAATCGTCGCTTCGGTACAGATTATGATGGGGATGATGTATACCTAACCTGTGGTGCTGCCGCTTCATTAAACATAACTTTGAAGTCCTTAATCGCCAATGAAGACGATGAAGTAGTAACCGTTGCACCTTATTTCCCAGAATACCGCTTTTTCGTCCAAGCCCACGGCGGAATTTTTGTTCCCGTGGAGCCAAATCTGTCAAATTTCCAAATTGACTTTGATAAACTAGAAGCTAAACTCACTCCAAAAACCAAAGCCATGATTATTAATACACCCAACAATCCATCGGGTGTTGTCTATTCTCATGAAACCCTAACTCAGTTAGCTGAGTTACTTTCCAGAAAATCTGATGAATATGGCCATCCCATTTACCTCATTTCTGATGAGCCTTATCGGGAATTAGTTTACGGTGATGCCAAAGAGATGCTCTCCGCAACCTATTACAAAAATACCATTATCAACTACTCTTGGTCTAAGTCCTTATCCCTCCCCGGAGAGCGGATTGGCTATATCTTGATTCCAAAGAGTGTTGTCGGTGCCAAGGACCTAACCGCGGCTGTATTCGGTTCTGCTCGGGCTCTAGGTTTTGTTTGTGCTCCATCTTTATTCCAGAAGGTCATCGAACGATGCATTGATGTTGAACCAGATTTAACTACTTATCAGACCAATCGAAATCTAATCTACGAAAACTTAACAAAGTTTGGCTATAAGATGGCTAAACCTGATGGTGCCTTCTACGCCTTTGTAGAAGCTCCCAATGGGAACTCAGAAGAATTTGCAGAAAGGGCTAAAAAATATGATGTTCTAGTCGTGCCTGGCAACGGTTTTGGTATTCCATCTCATATGCGCATATCTTACTGTGTGGCTACAGAAACCATCGAAAACAGTCTACCTTTCTTTGAAAAACTTATTAAAGAATTTAAATAAACCCTAGTGGCTCATAAATAGTAGTCATTATCATTTTAATGAAATCAAAATTTCCAATGAGAAATGACGATTCAACTAATTCTTTGAATGTGTCTTTAATGGTCCACCCAATAAAAAAAGCAGGTTCTAAAGCAATTAAGTTTTTAGAACCTGTTTTTTTATGAACTTTTATTTCTTCTTGTTAGTTGAATTTTTTTTTACTTTTCTTCCTTTGCGAAGTACTGCTCTCTTAAGTCATTAATCAAAGCATTGTATTTCTCCATCTGCTTTTCTTGGAGCAAGTTTTCTTTGATGGAATCTTTCACTTCATCAAAGTCCTTAACCTGTGCTTCGTTTTTCTCGTATACTTCGATGATATGGAAGCCGAACTGAGTTTCAACTGGTTCAGTAACAGTCCCCACTTCGCTAGCCATTGCTGCTTCTTCAAATTCAGCAACCATCATGCCTTTACCGAAAGTACCTAAGTCACCACCATTTTCCTTGGATGGACAGCTTGAATATTCTGTAGCTGCTTCTGCAAAGGTCATTTCTTTATTGTCTAACTTGGCTTTGATTTCATCAGCCTTTGCCTTGTCATCAACTAATATGTGCTTGGCACCAATTGTTTCTGGCTCTTTGTACTCATCAGGGTTTTCATCGTATTTTGTTTTAGCATCTGCATCAGAAACTGAAATATCCTGCATCAAGCGGTTCATAGTTGCGTTAAAACGAATATCTTTTTCTGCCTGTTCCATCTGAACGCGATAGAATTCATCGTTTTCAACACCCTTTTCACTGCCGTAAGCATTAATCAGCTCAACGTTGATCATTTGATCCAAGAGCTGTTTTCTCCCCTGCTCTGAATCAAAAAATATCTTCTGCTCAGCTGGAAATCTCTCAATTGTATTGTTTAAGACTTCCTCTGTGATTTCTACGCCATTAACTGTTGCCAGTACATTATTGTTTTCCATTAATTGTCTCCTTTAAATTCAAATTCTTGTCACTACATAACTCTTTAATTTTAACATAGTCTCTCGCGGGTTTCCAACTCCTAGGGCTAGACTTATGATTGTTGTTCAAAGCTTAACAATTTCCCTGGAAAAACCCACCCCCTTGACACTAGCCAACCCTAACAAGGCCTAGATCTTTATTTTCACCACAACAAGACCATTGCCTTGGAGAATAGGGCTCCGCACCTAGGTCATTGAGAAAAAACATGAGTACAGCACTGTAGCAAACATTGATCCTCACTTTCTAAAAAAATCTAGATTTCTTCACGCCTTAATCACGCCCATAGCCTTTCAGCTGTTTTTTAGCAATTCGTTGTCTATGTATCTATGCTTTATAGACACATAGACGGTTCATCACAATCATTGGCTACTTAATCTTATTAAAGTGTTCAACCTAACTTCACAACCTCCAAAAATTTTATTGTTATACTTTGTATTAGCAACTATCTTTAATGTATTGGAGGAAACACTATGAGTAAACTTAAAGTGGGTCAAAAGGCCCCTGAATTTAATTTACCTGGCTCTGATGGTAAAACCCATCAATTGTCCGATTACCAAGGCAAAAATGTCGTTCTTTATTTTTATCCCAAAGATGACACCCCTGGCTGAACCGTCCAAGCTGATGGATTCAGCACAGCTCATAAGGATTATAAGAATCATAACGCAGTTATTTTGGGAGTATCCATGGATTCCCTGGAAAGTCATGACAAGTTTATAGAAAAGTTCGGTATTACCTATGTTCTTCTTTCAGATGAAGAAAAAACCACCCTGCAAGATTATGGTGTCTTTGAGGGCAAGGACATGGAAGAAAATAATTTAAGAGGATTTCATCGATCAACTTTTTTAATTGACGGGAAAGGAATCCTGCGCAAGATTTATGAAGATGTAGATCCTAAGGGTAACCCGGATGAAGTCTTAAAAGATATAAAAGCCATGAATGAGTAAGTTTACCTGTTGGTAAGACTTTTAAACTTATGTTTTGACTTTTAGGCTTTGAAATAAATCTTTGTTTAAAACTAAAACAGTAGATTGAACGACAAAAAAGTCAGTCCAAAAGGACTGACTTTTTATGGTGGCTTTACTCGGAATCGAACCAAGGACACGAGGATTTTCAATCCTCTGCTCTACCGACTGAGCTATAAAGCCAAAGCGCTAACAAAACTTATTATACATGACTCTTCGTTTTATTTCAATCATTTTCAAGAAAGTTTGTTATATTTACGCACTAAACATTTTTGACCTTCTTTAATGTTTTCAAGATGTTTTTAAAAGGCTATGAAAACATAGAATACGTCCTACCCAAGCTTATGATCAGGAGCCTGGCTAAATCTAATTTAACCGAGGAGTCACTTTTTGTTCCATAGACTAACTTAAACTTTATATATTAAATGATAAAAGAGGTCCATTCAACTTATCTTCTCAAAAATTTGGTAAGATTATAGTATATTACCCTATGACGTGATTCCAAGGAGGAAACAATGAAAAAAATTCTATTTTATGCCATGACAGGTGAAAAGATGTGCTTTCTCCATATCTTAATGAATGCCATCGATCTCACCGCAGCTGGTAATGAGGTAAAAGTTATTTTTGAAGGAGCATCTGTTAAGCTTGTATCCATTTTAGAAGATGAGGAAAACCCGCTCTACATGAAAGCCAAAGAGACAGGAATTATTGCTGGAATTTGTCTTGCCTGCTCTAAAGTTATGGGTGTCTATGAGCGCAACTTAGAAACTGGACTTCCAATGCTGGACGATATGATGGGCCACGCTGGAATGAAACCATATCTAGAAAAAGATTTCCAAGTAATTAGCATGTAATTTAAATCCACACTTATAAAAAGGAGCCTCAGATAGCGAGGCTCCTTTTTATGATTTTTTGATCATCAATTTAGATTAGATTCTTGCACGTTCCCTTCTGATCGGTTCGCCTTTTTCTAACCGTCGAATCACTCTAAAATAGAACACTATGATGCCCACAATTCCTTTTAATACTGTACTAATACTGATTGCCCACCAAATTCCATTGATTCCAAGGGAAGTATTCATCAAATAAAGAGCAGCTGGTATGCGCAATGCTTGGAAAAAGATATTGATGATGGAAGGAATGTGCGTTAAGCCTAGTCCATTAAAAGCTCCCCCTGTGGAAATTTCCAATGACTGGAAAAGCTGGGAAAGACCAAGAATTACAAGGTAAGCAATCCCCATCTGAACTACATCTTCCGGTTCCCGGATAAAGATAGTAAACAGCTGACGGGGTAATAACATTAATAAGGCCGTAGCAAAGATACCAATCCCACCAACAATTGAAGTCCCCTTCTTAAAACCAGCCACTACTCGGTCATGTTTCCCCGCCCCATAGTTTTGACCTGTAAAGGCGGATAGAGCCGTGGCAAAACCTGAAGATGTCATCCAAGACACCGATTCAATTTGAGCTCCAATTCGCTGGACCGATGCTGCTTTAACACTGGCTGTGGATACAATCCGGCCAATAAAAGTGGAAATCAGTGAAAAAGCGAAGCTTTGTACTGCTGCTGGTCCTCCCACTTTGACAATTCGTTTGGCATATTCCCAAC
>LSQX01270346.1_pt1 | contig 13395 bp, 11 predicted proteins | sample 654561 | NCBI WGS metagenome assembly LSQX01 (sample SAMN04489861, study PRJNA283612) | anaerobic digester metagenome | isolation source: 4 biogas reactors fed with cattle manure at either 37C or 55C with and... | place: Denmark: Kongens Lyngby | collected 2014 | reverse complement strand
TTAATGACTAAAAGGAATATACCAATAATAACTAAGATTATACTTAAGACGCTAAACAACAACGTAAATCCGCCGATTTCAGTTGTAACTGTCAGATAGAATAAGATTGCACCAATTATGATTAATATTAATCCAAAAATTCTTTCTGCGAATGATACCCAGAATGTATCGCCTTCACTCATTTTTCTTGTTTCCCCTGTGTGCCTGTTTACTTATGTTTCTCTGATATAAACAAGAAGAGTTATTTTAAAATTCTGCTATTAGTTAGGGTAGATAATAGCCAACCGTTACTAAACTTTTGGAATTAGCAGTTTTAGCCTTTAAGTTACTAGTTAAAAAGAAGGGAAGTCAGGAGATATCCCAAGTGGAACCTTTGAAATAGGAAATTCAGCTAAAAGTTTGAAATAAACAGAAGCGTAATGCTCCAACACTAACTATAGAAGGGATTATGTCGATTGCTAGACCTATTAGAATAAGTAAAGTGACTATTATGAAACCTATTATAAGTCACTACCTTGTGCACGGGTTCTAATTTGTACCGCCTGAATTACATCACTTCGTGTAATAATCCCAACAACAGATTCATTTTCGATGACAGGTAATCGTCCTATATCATACTTTGAAAACTTCATGAACGCATCTGCAACTGATTCCTGCAAACTTGCAATTACCAATTTATTACGAGGCGTCATAATATCCTCAACCTTCTGGTTACTCTTTTCCTGCTCTACTGCATTTCTAAGATCAGTTCTAGTGACCAGCCCAATAATCTTGGCTCCTTCGACGACGGGGAAACCGCCATGTTTAGTAATATCAAAATATTCAGTTTCTACTTCCTTAACCGTTTTTCCAGCTGGTATCATACTTTACAGTCTTGGTCATTATTTGGCTAACCTGTAAGCCATAAACCGCTTGCATAATAACCGTTTGTTTTAAACCTTGATCTACCCCGTTTTTAAGAAACCAGCCAATAAAAATCAGCCATATCCCGCTAATCAAATTAACAAACAAAATTAAGAAAAGCCGAAACCAATTATACCATAAGCAAAAATTTTGTTAATAGTCACCGCCGACCTGGTGGCAGGTATCAAGTCTTTTTTCCAAAACCATATCCCTGCTCTTAGGAGTCGTCCGCCGTCTAACGGGAAAACCGGTAGCAGGTTAAAAGCACCAAACAAAATATTGGCTACTGCAATATAGAAGAGTGGCGCTTCGATAGCTGAGCCTAAATTTAAAAAAAACTGTTAGAACCCATACTGCGGCAGATATGATTGCGATCGCAAAACTGGTTAAGGGACCAACTACAGACATTAGTGCCTCTGTTTTTGGGCAGATGGTTCTACCTCTAACGGGGAGACGCCACCAAACAAAAATAATGTAATGCTTGAAACCAGCAACCCTTTTTGAGCGCCACATATGTGTAGGCAAGCTCATGAAATAGTACAGAAATGAATAACAGCAGTGCAGAAATCGCACCTAAGACCCCGTAAAGGGCAAACGACAAACCCGGAAACTGTGAAGGTAAGAAAAAAACAGCAAGCGTCCAAGTTATTAATGCAAAAATAAGAAACCAACTAAAATGAACTCTTATTGGAACTCCAAAAACTTTTCCAATGCTAAAAGCTATAGAAAAACGCTCCAAAAAATATTAAATAACAGTTAATATTGTTATTACTTATTACAATTTTAGGTTGCAGTTTCTAATCGGCTAAGCTTAGCTATCGCTATTTGGATAGTTGTTCTCTTTAGGCTTAAGTATCTTCTTTCAATTCACGATAAACACGCCTGTTGCAGTATCTATCAAGCAAAATGTTATGCTAATTCTCAAAACCCTTCGTTGGGATGAACTCAACTTAGTGCATAAAAGTTAACCACTTAGAAGAGCGCACCGAAAAATTAGTAATCAATGGAGAGAAAAACATTAATCAAAACAGCCAAATAAACCTAAAATAAATTATCTCTCCCAAATAGAGGTAAACTACTTGGCGTTATCTCTCCTTTTGAATGTAGATATTTTTAATTATTCCATAAACTAACGTTTAGTAAGCTATTTTGGCGGTAAACGTTCGCTTTATTAGTTTTTGTTTTTGCTATTACAGCAAACATCTTTACGCGGATTATTCCATCAAGCGCATCATTATTAACAAAACGTAAGCAGTATTAGCTATTAAACACTTATTTTTTATACACCGATAAATCGTCAAGACATAAAACTTAAAATGAATTGCACACATAATAAATAAAGGGTAAAGAGATGCCAACTGAATGTAAATATTGTAAAAAATTAATAGAACCAATAATGAAGATTGATGAAGGCATTACCAGCTACATATGCCCTGAATGTAGCCATACAATGTCTGCCTACACTGATAACATACAAGTTATAGGACGGGACATGTAAGACGTTTTACTAGTTCACAAAGCTCGCAAACTCGAGTATTTCTACACTCAAGCGGACAGCGGGTTCTAACCTAATAGTAATTATTCAGAAATTCGAAAAGATCAAGATAGCATTCCCGATTGTACAAACAAATGACAACAACAAACGCTTATGTCAAGCCGCAAACAAGAAATCAACCTATGAGTCAAGAAGAACAAGAAATAGAGCAAGAACATAAAAAACGGCGTTTCCGACCACCAATGACAACGGCAGTGGACCCAAGTCATGATGAGCACATAAAAAAACTAGGTGAAAAACAGAAAAGGCAGCGTTTTAATACCTAACCCTTAATACACACAAATGTTGAAGCTATCAAATGAAGTTGAGCTTATCCAATGTAATTTTTGCAAGTACCGCATAAGCGAGAACTTTGCTGCCGCTAAACAACTTGGATTTACCAACATAGAATTCAATATAAAATCTATCAAGAAAGAACATGACACCGACGTTTATCGAGAGCAGAAGGCGCTGGCGGCGTCAGGTTTAAATTGTATCACACTTCGATCCGCGGTATTGTACATGAAGGATCCTATTGGGGTGCATCAGGCAACTTGTTATGGCAGATTTCGCTCAAATGTGTTCGTGCATTAAGGACTGTGCACTAAAACATTTCTAAAAAATTACCGTAGCAAGTTAGGAAAACATGCTTAGAGGAAAGTTTATGGGCAAATTATCCCATTTGCCAAAAAAATGGGTGTCAAGCTTGCGCTGGAAAGTTTCGTTTAATTCGACGGGTTTCGGTAAGAACGTCGGGCAGTTAGAGGAGGTTTAGGTGTTATTGACCCCGAGAGTGAGATGAGAATTACTTTTGATGTATGCCCTGCAGTGGAAACTAATGTGGTTAGTGAATTGTTTGATGCTTATGACCGTTGTGTCCATAACGTGCATATGGCGGATAAGTTGCATAAGCCATTTATGGGAAAAAGACCGGGTGTTAATTGATTTTTTATTGGCGCTGCAGGGTTTGGTTGTTAAGGACCAATTACGTTAGAGTTAAATCACATGACTTCAATGGAGAATATTGCTAAAACTAAAGTTTTTTAAAGTTAGTAGTTAAAGCCGGATAACCTACCTCGGTTAACCGCGGATAGAACGATGATTAAGCTGGACATAGCTAACTCGGCACAGAATGCAGGGTAAGCCATGCCAAAAGGTGGAGAATTAACAATCGAAACAGGCTATATGAGAAAACAAATGATAGTTTCTGTGCAGGATACAGGCGGAGGTATACTCACTGGAGTGCAGGCTAAACTCTTTACACCTTTGATGACAACAAAGTCGAAGGGTCAAGGCTTCGGGTTTGCAGTGGTTAAGCGTATGACTGAAGCTATGGGTGGAAGGGTAACATTTGAAACAAAAGCAAATAGAGGAGCAAAGTTTACCCAAGTTTTCCAATTTAGGCATATTTCTTGAAACTGGCAGCTGCGTATCCGACGACGCTAGAGTGGTCGCCTGTTACGTCACCGCTTGTATGGTATGCCAGCAATTCAGCTTTGGCGCCGATACCCACTGCGTAGGTTATTAATACAGTTATCGGGGCATAACCGCACGCTGTAATATTTTTGGCTTCAACGGTATCATAGAAGCCTCTTGCGTTTAGTGCAACTACTTCTTTGAGCGCAGCTTGGTCTTTTGCGAACGCGGATTTTGCTGATTCATAATGGGTCATATCTGAGGAAGCAATAACGACGGTATTGGTGGCGTCAAGTGCTTCGGTGAGAGCACGACCTATTTCGACGGCTGAATCGTAATCTTGCATCAAGAAGCAAATGGGAACAATCTTGAAACTATTACCATAGATGAACTGGAGAAATGGCAATTGAACCTCAAGCGAATGCTCATATCGGTGGGCAACATCGTCGATGTCAAGGATTCGGGTTTCTTGGATGATGTTATCGGTTAATTTAGTGTCGATTTCTATATTACCCAGCGGAGTTTGCCAAGTGCCTTCTCGCATAACTGAGAGGGCGCTACCATAACCCGTGTGGTTGGGTCCTAAAAGTACAACGGTATCGGGTTTCCCGTCTTGAGCTAAATTATAAAAAGCCGTTGCCGCCACGGGACCACTATACATGTATCCGGCGTGAGGGCAAATTAAACCGACTATTTTGCGGGGGCGGGTAGTTTTGTTGATGGTTGGGAGTTTTTGAGGTCCTAGTTTATGGAGGAAACAACTGGTAAGTTGTGCTCTGAGGTCTTCGGCGTTGCCTTCATAAAATTGAGACGCAACTATTGCTCGCCGAAGGTGAGGCAACCTTTTAGGGTTCCTCCTCCTCTTCGCGTGTGACTTTTGCTTCGAATTCTTCGATTGTTACTGCTGGGTCTTTGTCGGGTGCTATTTCGCCTCTTTCTCGAAGGACTTGTCTTGCAAGTAACCAGAAGATTACTGCGAGTGCACGGCGACCCTTGTTGTTTGTTGGGATGACTAGGTCTACGCCTGCAAATTCATTGTCTGTGCTGCAGAGAGCAACAATTGGAATGCCGACTGTGCTTGCTTCTTTGACTGCTTGGGCGTCTGCACGTGGGTCGCATACTACGATGACTTCGGGGTCAACTCTGTTTTGGTATTGAGGATTGCTTAGTTGACCGGGGATGAATCTTCCGATGAGTGGTGTTGCACCGGTTAGTTTGCAAAACATTTTTACGGGTTCGTGGGCGTATAAGCGTGTTGCCGCTATTGCTACTTTGGATTTTTCGTAGCGTGATAAGAATTTTGCTGTTGTGCGTATTCTGTCGTCTGTTTTTTTTACATCTAGGACAAATAAGCCGTCTGGCCTGACACGGTAGATGAATGATTCCATGTCGAGTGTTTTCATTCTTGTGCCTATGTGTATACCTGCAGAGAGCAGGGTGTCACGTGGTAGAAGGAGTGTTTCTTCTGGTGTGCTTTCTGGTGTGGTTTCTTCAACTTCTTCTATTTCTTCTTCTGGAGTTTCGCCTTCTTCTGTTACGGCTTGTTCTTCAGTGACTTGTTCAACGGTTTCTTCTTGAGAAGTGTCTATAGTTTGGTTTTGCTCCTCTGGTTGCGTTTCTTCCAGGTTTTCTGCGTTTTCTGTTGGTTGATTTTCTTTAACTTGATCTTCAGACATTCTTGCTCATCTTCTTTTTAGCGTATATTTAGGTCAGCCATTTTGGCTCTGTTGCCAAGGAATTGCTCAATCCTTATGAGTTCGTTGAGTTTGGCAATACGGGAACCCTCAACTATGCCGGTCTTGATGATTGGGCACTTGTAAGCTACAGCCAAATGTGCGATGTGCCAATCGCATGTGTCGCCTGACCTGTGTGACACGACAGGCACATAACCATTTTGGTGGGCTACCTCGATTGTTTCAGCTGCATCTGTTAGTGTGCCTATCTGGTTGACTTTGATGATGATTGCGTTTCCAGCGTTAATCTTAATTCCGTTATTTAACCTTTCAGTATTGGTTGTGAATAAATCATCGCCGCAAATTAAGCAATTCCTAGTTTTTTTGGTTAATTCTGCAAAACTATCATAGTCTTCTTCTTGGAAGGGATCTTCGACATAAGCTACGCGGTATTTTTCTATCAAACTGACCATGTATTCGAGTTGCTCTGCGGCGTCTCGTTTTATGCCTTCATTTTGATATATGTATTTTTCTTCTTTTGATTTCCAAAAGTTACTAGCAGCTACATCTATACCAAAGCCGCATTCAAAATCCATCTCGTTTCCTACTTCTTCGCAGGCTTTAGCTATTATTTCAAAGGCATCATCAGTGGAAATATTGGCAATCCATGCGCCTTCGTCGCTTTTGCCCCCATTGAAGGTGGGTGATTTCTTTTTTAGCGCATCACCGACTTTTTTGTGTATTTGAATGTTGGCGGTTTGAGCTTCAAGGAAGGTTTCTGCGCCGTGGGGTAAGGCTAGGTATTCTTGGATGCTGGGTGCTTTGCCTTTTGCATGTGCGCCGCCGCTTATGCAGTTACCCAATGGGAAGGGTAGGGTGTTTGCGGCATTTCCGCCTATGAATTGGAATAATAATAAACCATGACTGTTTGCGGCTGCTTCTGCGTTTGCTATGCTTATTGCGAATGCGGTGTTACCGCCGATGTTTTTGAAATCAGCGGTGCCGTCGATTTCGTGTAGTGTATTGTCGATTTCTTCTTGAAAGTCTGCGTTTAAACCTGCGAGCTCGGGAGCCATCAAATCATCTACTTTTTTAATGGCTGCGTCTATGCCGCCTGTTGGGTAATACATGACTTCTGTTTTGCCTTTGCTTTTTCCTGCTGGAGCACCTGCACGTCCGAATCCACCTACGGTTATTACATCTACTTCTATTGTTTCGTCTCCGCGGTTGTTGAAAATTTTTCGGGCAATGAGGTCTTCGATGATTGATGACACGTTAATTGTAACCTCAAGTGGCTATATTTTTGTTCTCAGCTTATTTTAAGTTTCGGAAAAGAGTCTCTGGTGGTGTGTGGGGCAGACTAGTTTATCCATTAAAAAGATGTTAGAGCGGGGGTGTGTGGTGTGGGATAATTAATTTTCATGTTTTTTGTGAAGCGTTTTTTGACGGTTGCGATGTTTGCTATCATTAGGCTTAAGAGAACTGAGCCAGATGGTTATTACGATATAATCTGTTATGGGGGGTATATGGAGTAAGATTGAAAAAGTTATGTAGGATTGCATTGAAGTTTAGTGACCCCATTAATAGTGTTAATATAGAAATTATTAACGTTACATAGAATGATAACCTTGTTTTGGTGTGATAGAGTAGATGGTGAGTTACAAAAGTCATGGGTATATAGAATATTAAGGCACCTAATGCGCTAAAAGGTCAGCTGAGCATGTTCAATTCTTTAGCGGTTTGTTGGATATCAATTAAGAAGATAGGGGATAGAATATCAAAGGGCCAGCATGCGAAGCCTAAGCCTTGTAATGCCGTAAGAATTGATTTTGCTTTTTCCATAAATCCATAAATAACATACATCCTTCTGGTTTGCTTTTGCCTGTTTGAAAGAACAGAATGATCATTATGATGTCTAATTTTTGTAAATCCGGATTCGGTAAGTAAGGAAGTCAGTTATGAGATTAGCCGGCACTGGACATGCAACAACTATGCCACTTTAACCGCTGGGATTGCCATGGGTTCTGTTGGAGCAATCGTTCTTACGCTGACGTTGCTACAAGATAAACTACGGGGCTTCAATAAAGCACTTGAAAATAAAGAATAAATAAAAATTTAGGGTATGGCGACAGAGTCGTTTTCTATGGTTATTTTGTCGCCTGTTTTAATTCTTGAAATGTCTATTTTGTCTACGAAGGGGATTTCGCTTATGATAGCGCCGACTGCGACGATTGTTTCGGTTTCTTTGTTTATCATGGCTGCTGGGGCAGCATTGTTTTTCTTCAATCTATATAGTGTGTAGCTACCAACCGTTGAGCCTTTTCCTTGTGGAAACACTAAAACTTTGTCTTTAATGCTGATGCCGTTTAGTTCATGGTCTTTTTCAATAACGACTCCTGTGTTGGGATCAACGCCTCCGTAGAAGCTAATTGGCATAGTTGTTACTAGTGCGTCTGCTTTGGCTTTGCCTTTGTAGATTATTCTTCCTTTTAGTTGTTCCATTTTCCTGTCACCGCTGCTTGGATGCATTCTTTCATGCTACCCATTTTGGTTTTCATTAGGTTCTGTCTTGAATAGAAGCACCCTTTTGCTGAAGTGGTTGCTAATGCTTTGAATCTGCCTTTGAGTGGTGCTACGGCCATGCATGTGTCGCATGCGAATTTGCCACCAGCTGCTTCAATTATGGCTGTGTAACCTCGTTTATCTGCAAGTTGTTTGGCAGTACGTGAGGTTGCTACCCAGAGTTCAGTGGTGTCTGCTATTTTTTTGTCTTTGATTAAGTCAGCTATTTCTTGTATTTCTTTTATGCTGCAGTGGGGGCAGCCGACGCAGACGAAGTCAATTTCATTCCCTTGGTCGTTGATGTTGTCATAGGCATTTTGGATGTCTGAGGCCTCGATGGTTACTGTTTCTTTTGGTTGGGTTTGGGTTTCAGCACCTGGTGTGATGCCTTTCATGTAGAAAAGTGGTTTTGCACCGTAAGTTACTAGTGATGCACTTAAGCTTTTGAGGGCGTCGAGGTCTGCTTTTTTTATGCCTGTTATGTATGGAATTTTGTTTTCTGCTTTTTTACCGATAGCATAACCCAGTGCACCCCAGTCTGAGAGTTTTGATAGCTCAGTGTTTACTTGGATGTGTATGTCTGGTATTCGGTTTTCGTTTAGATGTAAGCCGTAACAGGGGGTTTTGCCTACGAATGCTGCTGCGAGTGCGGATGGTCCGCCTTCGCGGTTGGTACGTGCGCCTAGGACTGAGTTTGCAAACGTGACGGCGCTACTCTCTGACCAGGCAATGTGTTCGCCGTAGAGTGGTAGATTTCCGATGAGGTATGGGGTGCATGTGCAGCTGATGAGTATACCCATGCGTGTGAAGGCGTCGATGACGAGTTTTTGTTTTTCAGCGAATTCTGGGCTTATGCCTAGTTGTTGCCAATTTTCCATATCCATTCCTGCTGGGTTTAGGGTGGTTAAAACTTTGACTCTACCGTCTTTTGCTAGTGAATCGAGGAAATCTAGTCCGGCGTCTCCGAGGTTGTGGTATGATACGCCTGCGACTTGCACGCTGCCGACGTCGATTAAGTTTTTTGCGCCAAAGATTTCACCTAGGGCGACTAGGATTTCCATGCTTTTGCGTACGGCGTAGCCTTCAGCGCCGTTTAGCATTGCTTGTTCTTGTTTTGTTAATTCCATATTTTGGTCACTTAAAGGTACTTGTTTAAGTCTACTTTTTTGTAATCTACTTTACTAAAGCCTTTACCTGTGGAAGTCAGTGGTGCGGTGGCGTCTAAGCCTGCTTTGGCTGTGATTGCTTTTTTTCCCTCAGATAAGTCGCCTGAGGGGTCAAGAGATGATCCGGGTTGTTTGCTGAGGATGATTGTGTTTTTGTCGACTTGGAATCTGGTTGCGATTGCCCATTCGACGTCGTGGGGGTCATAGATGTTAATGTCTTCATCTACTATGACGCAGTGTTTGAGTGAACCGTGACCTTTGAAGGCGGCATCGATTGCTTTGTTCCCGTCGTCTGGGTTTTTTTTCTTGATTTGAACGACGGCGTGGAGCCAGCTGCATCCGCCAGGAGTGATATAGACATCTTTAACTTCGCAGACTTTGCCCACTTCTTTGTAGATGGTTGGTTCTTTGGGCATGCCCATCAAAAATTTATGTTCATTTCTGCCTGCGAGTATGGTTTGGTAGATTGGGTTTTTGCGGTGTGTGATACATTTGATTTCTATTACTGGTTGTTGGCGTGTGCGGTCAACTATGCCAGTTAGGTCTAGGAATGGTCCTTCGGTGACTTTTTCTTTGGTTATTTTTCCTTCGAAAACGAACTCTGTGTCAGTTGGTACTTCTAGGTCGACTGTTTTACATTTTATAAGGTCGGTCTTTTCAAGCGCATTTGCCATGGCGAGTTCATCAGCACCCATTGGTAGGGTAGTTGCAGCCGCAAGGAGCACTGCTGTGGAGTTGCCTAGGCAGATGGCTATGTCTAGTTCGCCTCCGGCATTGGTGAGTGCGGTGTCAGTTCCTCTGTGTTCGACGATACGGGCAACGAAGTGGTTTTTGTCTTTAAGCATGAGTCGGTGGAAGCACATGTTGCGGTTGCCGGTTTTGGGGTCGTTTATGATGGAGCACGCTGAGGCGATGTATTTTCCGCCGTCTTTATCGGTGTAGTGCATGATGGGCAGCTTGGTTAGGTCCACGTCTGCGCCTGATGCGGTGACTTCTTGGCAGGCAGCTTTAGTTACCATTTTAGGCGCAACTGGATACTCGATGGCATCGAGCAGTTTGGGTAATAGTTGCTCTTTTGTGATGCCCATGCTGCGGCATATGAGTTCTTTGGATGAAACCAGTCCTGCTATGACTGGGATGTTTGATTCTTTGATGTTTTCAAACAGTATTGGTTTTTCACCATTTGCGGCGATGATGCCTGCCATTTCGTATTCTGTTGAGACAGGTTTTGTGATCTTGGTTAGTTCCCCTGTGTTTTGGAGTTGTTCTATAAAGTTTCTTAAGCCCACTTTGGTTCTCCTTAGGCAAAGTTTAGCGGGTTGTTTCTTAAAAAACAATCGCCAGTCTTCGTTTGTTCTCTTTGTGTGGGTGTTGGGTGTATAAGTATCGACACCACGCTCTGGGCGTGGGGTTTGCTGGTTTTTTTGATTTGGGTTGTTTTTTGCAGCCTATTTAGGTGTGGGTGGAGTGTTTGTGCCACACTGGTACATGTTTTCTATATAAGAATGTGGGTGTGGACGTGGATGTGAGTGTGGATGCCTTGATGTTTTGTTAATGTGTTATGTGGTTGTTTGTTGTACGGTTTTTGTTTCAATCCTCACTATACTGCTGGTTTTATAAGCGTTTTGTGATTAAAACAATTGGGTGAGGGATTGAATAAACGTAAGAGATGGACTGTGAAGGAAGAGTCCCAACTTAGTTCTCGTTGAAGCTAATGCGAATGTTGATGAAATTGCTGCTAATCTTCAAAAGTCGGTTGGAGATGTGATTATTAAATGTCAACGTTTAGGTTTGCAGTTACAGGTTAGCAGCTATGTAGATAGTACAATTCATCTTCCAAGGGATTTGCCTATTATCGAGGATGCGTTAAAGATAATAGCGGGTGCCTTGCGGGCCTCTATTAAACCTGGGCTAAGTAGACTTGAGGTTCAGCGTCTTCAGATGGTGGCGAATATTTCCAAGACATACAAAGAACTCGTAGTTGACTATGCCCATTATCGTGATGTATAAAGAAGACTAGAGGAAGCGATAGTCGAAAACGCGCAACTTAAAAATGCTCAAAGAGAAACAAGAAGCAAGCTCGAGCGTATTCACCCAACCAGTTTCTAGCTAAATGGCGTGAACTTGAGCGGGAACAAAGCCAACTTAGGCAAACAGTTAGAGAACAGATCGAGCAATTAAGCTTTAATACCGAGTATTTTTTGAGCAGATGTTAGGTTTTAAGCTCTATGCATACCAAAAAGAGTTTGCTGACCTATTTGAAAATAACCAGTTCACCGCTGCTCGCTAGTGCCGCCAAAGCGTAAAAAGTCAAACCATATCGGCATTACTGCTAAAGTATGCGGTTACTCACCCCAATGTGGCAATAGGCGTAGTAGGGCCTTCATGGCGCCAAACCAAGCGCATCATAACCCGAATAGCTACCTTTGCCCACAATTTACCTCCCGCATGTCTTTAAGCCACTCCATTTTATAAACGGAAGTACCATTGAAGCTTTTCCCAACAACCCCGACACAATCCGTGAGCCCTCGCTACATGTGGTTTATGCCAGATGAATTAAACTTCATTGCTAACGACCAAGAACTCTACGACGCCATCCTCTACACATTGGGCACTACCGACGGCAAATTCGTGTGTAACAGCATCCCCTAGCATACTGACAGCCTTTTCTACAAAATTTTTAACCACAAAAACTACAGCGATTTCAAAACTTCCCATATTACATACGAACAAGCACTATATCCCAATGGACCCTTAAAACCCAACATTATCAAACGGATAAAAACCCAGATGGGCGAGGACTTTTCGCGTTGGCAACAGGAAATGATGGGCGGATTGGGTTGAAGACGACAACGTCTGGTTAAATCAGAGCTTAATTGCTTCCTGTGTCTTTGACCCCTACAACATGATGGGTGGACAAAATGACGGCCAATTTGCACGAATATACACAGGAAACTACGGTGATTACGCATATATCATAAGTACGCTCAATAGGCAAGCAAGCGGCGAAATCCACCTTTGGGCACATACCGTCGCCGGATACCGAAGTCACCTAATCGTTTACGTATCCAATGATTACTATAACTGGTACACAAAATACGACGGATACATCACTAATAGCAATCCTTACGATATCTACTGCGGTTCACACAACAACTTTAGATATGTTTCAGTTGCCGTCTATGATGACGTAGGATGGAGCGCTAATCTGCGTGTAGATGCTGTCCATATTAGTGGCTAATTAGACTCTGCTTAAACCTTAACATATCCATCTTTTTTTAATTTACATGCGGCAATTTTTGAATCTTACGATAAGAAAATGGAAAAATGACATTCGAGAGATTGAATTATTCTCTCGATTGAGTAAAGCTTCTTGAAACGACCATTTTCTTTAAGTTATAGCCTACAAAAAGAACACATAGTATGAAATTGGCCCCTTTAACTAAACTACCCACCCCTTCGCTGAGACTGGCATTCGCAAGTATCTGCCTTCACCGAAACTTTTGAGTTTTCAATAATGACCTTGTGGCAGGTGACTATGGATTTCACCTGTATCTGCCCATACATACACTACGTATCCGTCAACCCAGGGTTGCGCCCTGTATTCTTTATCTTGATATTGCTGGTATTGCTCCCAAGTTACTGCTTCAAATCCCAGCCCAATACTCCATATAGGCCTAGAATCTGGATTCCAATCGGGATTCCACCTGCCCCCAGAATCATCGCTCAACCATGCTTGTACTATGGGTGTTATTGTTCGATTGTATTCTTCAGCATATTGCTCAACGACAGGCATAGCAATTCTAATCGCTTCATCTGCAGCAATTTTAACCTCGGGAAAAGATGTAAAGTTAATAACTGTAGAAAGGGTGCCATGATACCATATTTCAGCGGTATCAGGTCTTACCAAAATTTGATAGGCATAAGTCCTGTCATGGGTTCCTCTGCCCCCTACAGGTTCAAATGCCGCCTCAACAAACCAATAAGGTTGGGTGGAATTCCTAAGAATTGCTTCTACGTTTGTTATTGTACGATTGTTTTCTTCTATATACTCCTCAACAATAGGCAACGCAATTCTAATTGCATCATCGTCTGTAGAAACCGAACTAGGTGATAATATGTTTGACTCTTGACTGGTACC
>LSQX01268173.1_pt1 | contig 13396 bp, 10 predicted proteins | sample 654561 | NCBI WGS metagenome assembly LSQX01 (sample SAMN04489861, study PRJNA283612) | anaerobic digester metagenome | isolation source: 4 biogas reactors fed with cattle manure at either 37C or 55C with and... | place: Denmark: Kongens Lyngby | collected 2014 | reverse complement strand
ACCACGAGCTGCACGTCACAGGTCACGGGCACCTCGGCACGCTTCGGGCGACGCACCAGACGAGCCTGCAGCTTGTCGAGTTCGACCTCGAGGTAACCGGGAACCGGAGGAAGCACCTCAGCGTGACCGCCAGCGGCAGCAACCTGGAACTGCTCGGTGCCCTCTGAGCGCTCCTTCACATGGATGAGCTGTCCGGGCTTCACGCGGAACGAAGGGCGGTCAACGATCTTGCCGTCAACGAGAATGTGGCGGTGCACGACCATCTGGCGAGCCTGAGCCGTGGTGCGCGCAAAGCCTGCGCGCAAGACGAGCGCGTCGAGACGCATCTCGAGCAGCTCGACCAGGTTCTCACCAGTCAAGCCGTCTTGACGACGGGCTTCCTGGAACGCAATCACCAGCTGCTTCTCGCGGATGCCATACTGTGCCCGGAGACGCTGCTTCTCGCGCAGGCGAACCGCGTAGTCGCTATCGCTCTTGCGCTTCGTGCGCCCGTGCTGGCCGGGGCCGTAAGGGCGCTTCTCGAGGTAACGAGCTGCCTTGGGAGTAAGAGCAATGCCCAGTGCACGTGACTGGCGAACCATTGCGCGGGTACGAGTGGTTTTCGACACACGAATCCTTTCGAGTTTCTGTCTAATGGAATGGACATCGCTCGGCGCTTGCACGCCGATGCCCAGTGTTCTCTCGGTCCTTGCCGAATCCGCACTGCATATCACAGTGCACGCGACCCGGCACACTCACCACAGGCACAAGACCCGTGATCAGTAAGGGAACGACCAGCGCAGAAACNNGAAACCCGGCTACAGGGCGACTGCCGTCTTGCACTTCTTCGCAGCCGTGAAGAAGATGCGACGTTGGCCAGCGACTATCGTACCACGACTGCTGTCATCCGCGCGTGATCTTGCGAATCTTCTGGAGTCGCTCAAGAACCTCTCGCTCATTCCCGTGGGAGGTAGGAGTGTAGTACTCGCGTCCTTGCAACTCGTCAGGCAGATACTGCTGCCGCACCACACCGACGGGATCGCTATGCGGGTAGCGATAGCCCTTCCCATGCCCCAGACGCTTTGCCCCAGGGTAGTGCCCATCTCGCAGGTGAATCGGCACCCGGCCGACGTTGCCGGCACGCACATCGGCGATCGCAGCATCAATCGCCGAGATCACCGCGTTCGATTTCGGAGCAGTCGCCAAATAGATCGTCGCCTCTGCAAGAGGAATGCGAGCCTCGGGGAGGCCGATGAGCTGAGTCGCCTCAGCTGCTGCGACCGCAATGGGTAATGCGTGCGGATCGGCTAAACCAATATCTTCTGCGGCGTGCACCATCAGCCTGCGAGCGATAAACCGCGGGTCTTCTCCCGCTTCAATCATGCGAGCAAGGTAGTGCACTGCCGCATCAGGGTCACTGCCACGAATCGACTTGATGAACGCACTCACGACGTCGTAGTGCTCATCGCCATTTTTGTCGTAGCGCAGCAGCGCCCGATCGATGGACGCCGAGACGGTGTCAGAGGTAATCACCGGAAGCTGATCGACCGCGTCAGCCGATTCATCGTGCGGAGCAGTGCTCAGGGCGGAAGCAGCCGCCGCTTCGAGTCCGGTGAGCGCCCGACGTGCGTCACCAGATGCTAACTGCACCAACGCATGCAAAGCTTCGTCTTCGAGCACGACAGATTCGGCAAGACCCCGAGGGTCATTGACCGCCCGCCGCAACAACACTTCAAGATCTTTGTCGGTAAGCGGTTGCAGTGTCAGCAATAACGATCTCGACAGGAGAGGACTGATCACAGAAAACGATGGATTTTCTGTGGTTGCTGCGACGAGGGTCACCCAGCCGTTTTCAACGCCGGGCAACAGCGCGTCTTGTTGCGCCTTCGTGAATCGGTGTATCTCGTCGAGAAACAGCACGGTGGAAACCCCATAGAGGTCGCGATCGTCAAGAGCCCGCTCCATGACCGTTCGCACGTCTTTGATGCCTGCGGTCACCGCAGAGAGCTCGACAAACCGGCGGCCACTCGATGAGGCTATTGCCTGCGCGACGGTCGTTTTTCCGGTGCCAGGAGGCCCCCAAAGGATCAGCGACACCGCACCTGCGCCGGTACTGGTGGACTCGGCGAGCACGCGCAGCGGAGATCCTGCACCGAGCAGGTGCTGTTGACCGACCACCTCGTCAAGCGCACGAGGTCGCATTCTGACCGCCAGTGGCGCAGTCGGCTGTGGAAGGTGGCTGTTCACCCTTCGATGCTACCTGCGAGATCTGACAGCACCGGAGCGTGCTCAGACAGCTAGAGTGGAAGTGCACTACACGGTCGGCAGGTGTCGGCATCGAACTAATGAACAGGTGAGCACGGTGAGCGAAACCACGAATCAGCATCCTTGGGGCCGCGTCGACGAAGCCCGCACAGTATTTGTGCGTGAGGGCGAAGCCGAACGCGAGGTCGGTCAATTTCCTGACGGCACCCCCGAAGAAGCAATTGCCTATTATGAGCGTAAGTTCGCGGACCTCGAAGGCGCCGTAACGCTGCTTGAGGCACGTATCGCTCGAGGAACAGCAGGCGCTGACGTGGCCTCAACCGTTGCGAAGTTGCAAGAGCAGCTCGTCGAGCCAGCTGCAGTGGGCGATCTTGCCGCGCTGCGTGCCCGGGTGGAGTCGCTCAGCGGCCGCGCGAGTGAACTCACCGAAAAGCAGCAAGCAGAGCGCGAAGCAGCCAAGCAGCAGGCACTCGAAACCCGCGAAGCAATCGTGGTCGAAGCCGAGCGACTCGCTCACCAGAACGAAGCCTCAATTCGCTGGAAAGACACCAGCCTCGCATTCGAAAAGCTGTTTGCCGACTGGCAGAACGCTCAGCGTTCTGGCCCGCAGGTGCCAAAGTCACGCGCAGACGCTCTCTGGAAGCGCTTCCGCACCGCACGACAGAGTTTTGACTCGGCGCGACGCGCCCATTTTGCTCAGCTTGACTCGAGCAACAAAGAGGTCAAACAGCGCAAAGAACGGCTCATTGAGCAGGCTGAAGCACTCGCACCCAAGGGTGTCGAAGGCATTCCTGCGTATCGACGGTTGCTCGATGAGTGGAAGCAGTCGGGTCGCGCCAGCAGAAAGTTGGACGATCAACTCTGGGCCCGATTCAAGGCGGCAGGGGATGTGCTGTACGAAGCCAAAGCTGCCGAAGCTGCGCAAACCAATGAAGAGTATGCAGCCAACCTCGAGCAGAAGGAAGCGCTCCTCACTGAGTTTGCCGACGCAATTCTTGCTGACAAAGATCGCGCCTCTGCCCGCAAACGACTCACGAGTCTGCAATTGAAATGGGACGAGATTGGGCGCGTTCCTCGTGAGTCAGTACGCGAAATCGAGAGTCGGCTCCGTGCTGTCGAAGATCATGTAAAGCAGCTCGAAGACGATCACTGGCGCAAGACGAACCCAGAAACGAAAGCACGCAGCGAAGGGCTCCGAGGTCAGTTGGAGGCCTCGATTGCCGAGCTTGAGCAAGAAATTGCTTCTGCGAAAGACGCGAAGACCAAAGCAGAGGCCGAGGCAACACTCGCCACGCAGCGGTCATGGCTTGACGCACTCGGCGACTAGGTTATCCACAGACACTGAACTGCGCGAGGCACTCGCCAGGTTGTTGCGTCACGATAGGGTGATGAAGCAACGTTCGCGCAAGGCTCCGCTCAGCATCCGTGCCAGCTCGCTCCCCCTTCCTCCTCGTCTCGATCAGTTGCCGGCTGCGGTGAGGTCATCGATGCTGCGTCGAGGCAGCATCGTCAAGTGTGGACCCGGGTATCGGGGAATTGGTTGGCCCGACTGCGATACCGTTCGCATCACTTCGCTCGCGCCGTGGCTTGTCAACGGAAGAATTGCCTCGCACCTCACCGCAGCGTGGGTCTGGGGGTGCGCACTGTCACCGGGCGAACTACTCAGCATTTCCATCGACGCGGGCCGGCATCCACGAAACCACGCTGATCCTCTCTCACGCACCTACCAACTTCGGCTTACCCCCTCAGACGTCACATGCGTCGCTGCGTTGCCAGTCACCACACCTCTCCGCACCGCATATGACCTCCTGCATTCGCCAGGCGACTTCAGCTGCGCTGAGTCACTTGCCTGCAAACTTTTGCTGACCTGCGCCGCGGGAGCCACTGAGGAGTTGCGACAGCGGTTGCTCACTGAGAGGCGCCCTCACAGCGTCCTCGCGAAACAGCGCGCCGATTGGTTGTTCTGAGGTCTGACACGCTCCCCCACCCATTCATTCGATGTGCGAGTCGTAGACTCATCTCAGAACCATCAACGGAGAGGGATCCATGTCACGCACCATGCCGTTAGCCGAGAATCGTGAACAGACCGATGTGCTCGTGATTGGCGCAGGACTCGCAGGGCTCGTTGCGGCGGCGGAGGCACTCGATGCTGGCCGCAGCGTGATGGTGCTCGACCAAGAGAACGAGGCCAATCTCGGCGGACAAGCATGGTGGTCGTTCGGTGGGCTCTTTCTGATTGACTCACCAGAGCAGCGTCGTCTGGGCATTCGGGATAGCCTCGAACTCGCAAGGGGCGATTGGCTAGCAACCGCTGGCTTCGATCGCGATACCGACGTCTGGGGTCGGCAGTGGGCCGAAGCCTACCTCGATTTCGCCGCGGGAGAGAAGCGTGCTTGGTTGCGAGAACGTGGCGTGGGCTTCTTTCCCGTCGTTGGATGGGCGGAGCGGGGCGGTTCGACGGCCTCCGGGCACGGCAATAGTGTCCCCCGCTTTCACATCACATGGGGCACTGGGCCAGGGTTGGTTCATCCTTTTGCGAGCCGGCTCCGCCGTGGCATCGCAGAGGGCCAAGCAAGATATCGGCCACGCCACCGAGTCACGGCTCTCGCTACCGCAGAAGGCCGCGTCGTTGGAGCGCACGGTGAAGTGCTCGCAGAAGACAACGCTCCACGCGGTGTCGCTTCTCATCGAAACGCGCTGGGCACGTTTCACGTCGAAGCCGGTGCGGTTATCGTTGCGAGTGGAGGCATCGGAGGCAACCACGAGCTCGTGCGTGAGAACTGGCCCGACCGGCTGCCGCCGGCGCCGAAAGAGATGCTCAGCGGAGTACCCGCCCACGTCGACGGGCTCATGCTGAAAATCGCGGAGGATGCTGGCGCAACCCTGGTGAACACCGATCGCATGTGGCACTACACCGAGGGCATCACGAATCACAGTCCGGTGTGGCCAGCTCACGGCATTCGAATCTTGCCGGGGCCGTCGTCACTCTGGCTCGATGCAACCGGCAAACGAATGCCGCCACCAGCGCTTCCAGGGTTCGATACTCTCGGCACGTTGGAGCAGATACTCAAGACGGGCTATGACCACAGTTGGTTCATTTTGACTCAGCGCATCATCGAGAAAGAATTCGCACTGTCAGGCAGCGAACAGAACCCTGATCTGACCGGCAAGTCGATCCGCGAGCTTCTCAAGCAACGTCTCGGCTCGGGTGCGCCCGGACCGGTGCAGGCGTTCATTGACCGGGGGGTCGATTTTCTCCATGCCACGGACCTCGATTCACTCATTTCTCAGATGCAGGCGAACACCGATGCGCCGTTAAACGGCGATGCCGTCAGACAAGCCGTGTATCAGCGCGACTCCGCATACGACAACAAATTTACGAAAGACCTCCAACTCGCGGCAATCCGTGACGCTCGTCACTACGTCGGCGACAAGCTCATTCGGGTGGCACCCCCTCACCGTCTTCTCGAGCCGAAAGCCGGGCCGCTGTACGCTGTGAAACTTCATGTGCTGACCCGAAAGAGCCTCGGGGGAATCCAGACCGACCTTCAGGGGCGGGTGATCGGCCATGATGGTGCACCAATTCCTGGCCTCTTTAGCGCAGGCGAAGTCTCTGGGTTCGGAGGCGGCGGCATTCATGGCTACCGTGCCCTCGAAGGAACATTCGTTGGCGGCTGCATCTTCAGTGGGCGCACCGCCGGTCGCGCGGCAGCTGAACACACCGAAGGCTAAGCGGGTTCGCAGAGAAGCAGTGAACCGGCCGGAATCACAGAATGTGATGCTCTATGCCGCGTTCACCCGGTATGCGTCGTAGACGCCATCAATGCGCCGAACCGCGTTCAGTACGTGGTCGAGGTGCGTCGTGTTTGCCATCTCAAACACAAATCGACTAATCGCAAGGCGCGCGCTGGAGGTCGAAACTGATGCAGAGAGGATATTCACATGATGCTCCGAGAGAGCCTTCGTGATGTCGGAGAGCAAACCTGAACGGTCGAGTGCTTCAACCTGAATGTTGACGAGAAACACGCTCTTCGAAGTTGGAGCCCACTCAACATTGACGAGTCGTTCACCCTGCGAAGAGAGCGCCTGGAAGTTTGAGCAGTCAGTGCGGTGCACTGAGACACCCTGCCCCTTCGTGATGAAGCCGCGAATTTCATCCCCCGGAACCGGTGTGCAACATTTTGCGAGTTTCACCAGAACATCGCTCGCACCGGTGACGACAACCCCGGTGTGAGAATCATGCTTGCCGGTGCGTGCCGGTGCCGCAGAAATCAGTGGCGAATCATCCGACTCGGTTGTTGCCGAATCGCTTTCCAGCAGCGCTGCGATCTTTTCAATAACGGACTGGGCCGACACATGGCCCTCACCAATGCCCGCAAGAAGGCCGGCAACGTCCACATAGCGAAGCTGCAGCGCGACCTGCTGAATAGCTTCGGAATTCATCAGCTGATGCAGCGGGAGATTCTGCTTGCGCAAAGCCTTGGTGAGTTCGGCTTTGCCAAGCTCAACCGCCTCTTCTCGTCGCTCCTTGGTAAACCACTGCCGAATCTTGTTCTGAGCACGCTTGCTTTTGACAAAATTCAGCCAGTCATTATTTGGGCCAGCATTCGGCGCCTTCGAAGTGAACACCTCGACAACATCACCATTGTGCAAGGCAGTCTCCAGCGGGACGAGGCGGCCATTCACCCTCGCGCCCATCGTCTTGTGCCCGACCTCGGTGTGCACTGCATACGCGAAGTCAACAGGTGTACCGCCCTCGGGGAGCCCGATCACCCTTCCCTTCGGGGTGAAGACATACACTTCCTTTGCACCGATTTCAAAGCGCAGCGCATCCAGAAACTCGCTCGGATCCTCGGTCTCAGCCTGCCAGTCGCTAATGTGGGCCAGCCAAGCCATGTCATTCGAAGCCGCCGCACCCGCACTGCCCTGCTTATACTTCCAGTGCGCAGCAACACCATACTCAGCACGCTGATGCATTTCATTCGTGCGGATCTGAATCTCCACCGCCCGACCATCAGGCCCAATGACCGTGGTGTGCAGTGACTGGTAGAGGTTGAACTTTGGAGTCGCGATGTAATCTTTGAACCTGCCGGGAATCGGTGTCCAGCGCGCATGCACGGCACCCAGTACCCCATAACAGTCTCGGATGGAGTGCACCAACACCCGAATGCCAACGAGATCATAGATGTCATCAAAGTCTCGTCCACGAACCACCATCTTTTGGTAGATCGAGTACAGCTCCTTTGGTCGCCCCGTTACCTGGCCCCTGATCTTCGCCTCGCGAAGATCACTCTCAATCGACCGAATGACGACACTCACCAGTTCTTCCCGCATGGGGTTGCGCTGCGATACGAGGTTCTCGATCTCTGCATACAGCTTCGGTTTCAACACCGCGAACGAGAGATCTTCCAGTTCTGTCTTCATTGACTGAATGCCGAGACGATGCGCAAGGGGCGCATAAATCTCGAGGGTTTCTTGCGCCTTACGCCGAGCAGAATCGGCGCCCACAAAGCCCCAGGTGCGCGCGTTGTGGAGGCGATCTGCCAGCTTTATCACGAGCACGCGGATGTCTTTTGACATCGCAACAACCATCTTGCGCACGGTCTCTGCCTGCGCAGAGTCACCATATTTGACCTTGTCGAGCTTCGTGACGCCGTCGACGAGCATCGCGATCTCATCACCAAATTCTGCCCGCAATTGATCAAGGGAGTAGTCGGTGTCTTCAACCGTGTCATGGAGAAGTGCTGCGGCGACGACAACGGGTGATACCCCGAGCTCGGCAAGAATCTGTGCCACCGCAATCGGGTGGGTAATGTACGGTTCACCACTCCGGCGTTTTTGGCTGCGGTGTGCCCGCTCGGCCACCGTGTAGGCCCGCTCAATCACCGAGAGGTCAGCACGTGGCCAGCTTGCACGCACCGTGCGAATAAGTTGATCAACCGCTCCCGGTGAAACACTCCGGGCAAACAATCTTGGAACAAGCCGTTTTCGGGCGCCCGGTGGAGAGATGTCGTTGCTTGTCACGGCCACCTCCTGCACTCCGGTGATAGAACGCTACACCAACGGCCCCTCAGTTGACGAACTGGACCGTGCTTCTCTAGGCCCGAAGCGTCGACTCCTCATCAGCACCAGCGTTCGCAGAGTGATCGTCGCGCGCACGAGCTTTGAGCACGCGAGCTTCCTGCTTCTGTATTGCTGGTTCCTTTTGACGCAGTTGTGCGTAAGCCGGAGCCGCGATGAAGATCGTGGAATAGGCGCCGACAAGGATACCGATGAACAGGGCAAGCGCGATATCACGCAGCGTGCCGGCGCCGAGTACGAAGGCTCCGATAAACAGGATCGATCCCACCGGAAGCAGCGCCACGACCGACGTATTGATCGAGCGGACAAGCGTCTGGTTCACTGCAAGGTTTACTGATTCAGAGAACGTTCGGCGATCATTCAGTTCGCCCGGAGCGGTGTTCTCACGAATCTTGTCGAACACCACCACGGTGTCGTAGAGCGAATAGCCAAGAATGGTGAGGAAACCGATCACTGCAGCCGGAGTAATCTCGAATCCCGAAATTCCGTAAATTCCCGCGGTGATAATGAGGTCGTGAAATAACGCAATCAGTGCCGCGAGTGACATCTTCCAGGTGCGGAAGTAAAGAGCCATGACCAATGCAGCGAACACGATAAACACGACGAGCGCGAGCAGCGCTTGCCGAGTGATGTCCTGCCCCCAGAGCGCGCCGATGTACGAGGCAGTAACCTCTGTCTCTTCAACGCCGTATGCCTCTGCCAGTACAGCGTGCAGCTCGCGTGACTGCGTGTCCTCGAGCTGCTCGGTCTGCACGCGGATATCTGTTTGTCCGATCAATGAAATGCGCGGAGCCGAGCCTGGAAGCACTTCCTCGACCGCGGCCGCTGCAATCGACTGATCGCGCTCGCCCTCTGCCACATGCACTTGGAACTGACTGCCACCAGTGAACTCGATGCCGAGTGTAAATCCTCCGCGGAGGAATGGCCCGACGATCGCAATGATGATCATCACGACCGCAATGGTGTACCAGGTCTTTCGACGACCAACGAAGTCAATCGACTTCTCTCCGGTGTAGAGCGCGTTGCCAAACTCGGCAAATGAACGGCGAGCCATGTCAGCTCTCCTTTCCGGTTGAAGCGCTTTCGGCAGCTTTACGCTCTGCAATCGTCTGGCGCTTTTCAGCCTCGCGCTGCGAGCCCTTGTTCTTCTTGCCCGCACCGCGGTTCGTAATCACTGGCTCACGGAAACGAGCCCTACCGCGATACACCGCGCCGAGTCGTTCAGGGTCAAGCCCCGAAAGGGGATGACCTTCGCTATAGAAACGCGTTCGCGAAAGCAACGTCACCATCGGGTGGGTGAAAAGCGCTACGACGATCACGTCGACGATGGTCGTAAGGCCCAGGGTGAACGCGAAACCTTGCACACTGCCCACAGCAAGCACAAAGAGAATAGCCGCGGCGAGAAAGTTAATACCGTCCGATGCAAGCACCGTGCGGAATGCCTTCTTCCACCCTTGTTCCACTGCACGATCAAGACTGAATCCGTCACGCAGCGCATCACGAATTCGCTCAAAGTACACAATGAAGGAGTCTGCCGTAAAGCCGACCGCCACAATGATGCCGGCAATACCCGCAAGCGACAAGCGGTATCCCTGCCGCCAGGAAAACAGTGTCAACAAGAGGTACGTCAAGACTCCTGCGATAGCGAGCGACATGATCGTCACCGATCCGAGCGCGCGGTATTGGAACATGGAGTAGACAACGACAAGCAGCAGGCCGATCAGACCCGCGATCAAACCTGCCGAGAGTTGATTGGTGCCGAGCGTTGCAGAAATGTCCTCCTGGCTCTGCACCGTGAAACCAATCGGCAGAGCGCCAAACTTCAGTTGATTCGCGAGGACCTGCGCGGATTCTTGTGTGAATGAACCACTGATTGAAGGCCTGCCATCAAGGATGAGCCCGTTCATCGTGGGAGCTGAAATAACCGTGCTGTCGAGTACGAACGCAAACATGTTTGCAGGCTCTGGCTGTCCGTACATGCGGGTGCTGATTGCTCCGAAGGTCTTCGTACCCTCATCGTTCAGAGTGATTTGCACGACCCACTGCCCCGTTGTCGCGCCGGTCGAAGTTGTGCCAATCTGCGCTACCGCATCGGTAATCGTCTCGCCGCCCATCTCGACTGGCCCGAGGATGTACTTGTAGACACCAAATTCATCGCAAGTAATCAGAGGCCGGTCTGTCGGAGACTCGCTCAGGCCCAGCGTCTCCTCGGCACTGCAAGAAAACTCATCGTATTGCGTGAAGAGTGCCTCAGTCACCCACGCCGAGTCATATGCAGTATCTGGAAGCGGGCTCGGGTCAATCGCATCTGATGCAGCTGCATCGTCGGTGAGCTCTGCGCCGTCGACAGTCTGTTCAGCGTCGGTGGAGTCAACCGGCTCCTCTTCAGCCCCCTGACCTTCTCCTGTTGCTTCCTCTGTGTCAAGATCCTGCAACATTGGTCCACTGTTTGCACCGAAGTACAACACCGGTCGAAAATCAAGCTTTGCTGACGCCTCAATCCTCTGGAGAGTGGCCTCATCTGCTTTCCCAGGGATAGACACTGAAATATTCTGTGTGCCCTGGGTCGTAATCTCAGCTTCGCTCACACCAGAAGCGTCAACACGCTGACGAATGATCTCAACTGCCTGCTGCAGTTGCTCACCGCTCACCGACTGACCATCGCTCAGTTTCGGAGCAAGAATGATCTGCGTTCCGCCCTGAAGATCAAGGGCGAGCTTTGGCGTCCATGTCGCATCACTTCGCCATACGCCCAGTGCAATCAATCCGGTGATTGCAACAATCAAGACGAGCAATGCGGCAAGTGAGCGACGCGCTCGTTTGACGGCCGGTGCCTGCGCCACGGTGTACTTCCTAACTCCGAACCACGCGAAGCGTGGGTGTCAATTCTGCGCTCGAAACCGCGTTCGAGCGTGGCACCTAGGCCTTCGGTCGATCGTCCTGATCGGTGTCGTTGTTCTCTCCGTCGCCCGCCTGTCGCGAATCGGGAAGGTGCTCACCAAACTCTGGATCATCATCAGGTGCGACACTTGGCGCGTCATCCGCAACCTGGACTGGAGTCACCACCTGTCCCACCGCGTTTCTATGCACCACAATGGTTGACTCTCCGGTGCGGACCGTAAGGCGGTTGTCTTCGTCATCGATAGACACCACAGTGCCGAAAATACCCGACTGCAACATCACCTCGGCGCCCGGTTGCAGATTATTCTGCATTTCTTGGGCCGCCTGCTGACGCTTCTTGCCGTTGCGGAACATGAAGAAAATCAGCACGGCAATGAGGCCGAACATTACAAGTGAAAGCGGATCCACGGGTGTCCTTTCGGTGGCACGATCAGATCGGCGCTCTTCACGCCAAACCATACAAGACTATATGACATCAGGAGCGGGAATACCTGTGTACTCCCAGCCACGGCGAGTTGCAATGCGACCACGCGGTGTTCTACTCATGAGCCCCGCCCTTACCAGGAATGGCTCGACGACCGCCTCGATGGTCTCAGCTTCTTCTCCGACTGAAACGGCCAACGTTGAGAGGCCGACGGGACCACCAGCAAACCGTTCGACGACCGCTCGAAGCACCTCACGGTCAAGCCGGTCAAGACCAAACGCATCGATGTCATAGAGCGCGAGCGCAGCCTGGACCGCTCCGAGGTTCGCTGGGAGATCATGCACCAGGCTGTAGTCTCGAACTCTTCGAAGGAGGCGATTTGCAATACGAGGCGTTCCCCGTGAACGACTCGCGATTTCTCTCACGCCATCGTCATCAATATCAACGTCGAGCAATCGCGCCGCACGCGCGACCACCTTGACGAGTTCCGCGTCATCATAAAACTCGAGATGTGCGGTGAAACCAAAGCGATCTCGCAGCGGGTTCGGCAGGAGCCCCGCTCGGGTGGTAGCCCCGACGAGCGTGAACGGAGCGAGTTCCAGAGGAATTGAGGTCGCCCCGGCACCCTTGCCAACCATTATGTCAATCTTGAAATCTTCCATCGCGAGATAGAGCATCTCCTCTGCGCTGCGAGCCATGCGATGAATCTCGTCGATAAACAGCACCTCACCAGGGGTCAACGCCGAGAGCACTGCCGCGAGGTCGCCCGCGTGCTGGATCGCAGGCCCCGAGGTTTGATGCAGTGGCTTGTCGAGCTCTGCCGCAACGATCATCGACAGGGTGGTCTTGCCAAGGCCAGGGGGACCAGCGAGCAGAATGTGATCCGGAGCTCGCTGCTGCATCATTGCCGCATCCAGCAGCAATCGGAGCTGGTTTCGAACCTTTGATTGGCCCACAAACTCGCCAAGGGTGCTCGGGCGCAGCGCACCCTCGTACCCGAGCTCACTTGGAGCTACCTGAGGTGAAAGTTCGTTGCTCATCTCCGTGACTCAGCCCCTCCCTGGGCAGCCTTCCCGCGTTTCGTAGGTTGCAACAGCACAAGCGCGGCTCTCAGCAGGCCGGCCTCATCTGAGTCCGCACCAGCACGACGAGCATCATTCACCGCATCCTCTGCAATCTGCTGGGGATACCCCAGGCCTGCAAGACCCTGCACGACAGCGGCGAGCACATCGCGATCATCCGGTGAAGAAGCAACGGAATCTTCATGCACCTGGGAGAACATGGCAGGGTCAAGCTTTCCGATCAGTTGCACAGTAATCAGTTTCGCCGTCTTCGGCCCGATTCCAGGTGCCCTCCGAAAGGGTTTATCGTCTTCCTGGGCCACCGCTAACGCGATCTCTGCTGGGGTGAGCTCCGACAACACGCCGAGCGCGCTCTTCGGCCCAACGCCTGACACCCCCAACAAGAGCCCAAACACCTCAAGTTCTTCAGTGCTCAGAAATCCAAAGAGCGTCAAGGAGTCCTCACGCACCACAAGGTGCGTATGGAGCGCCACTGCATCACCACGATGGGCCACTGCACCTCGATCAGGCACCTCAACGCGCAACCCGATCCCGCCAACAGCGACGACGATCCATCCCTGGCCGCGAGAGAGCACCTCACCGCGAATTGAAGCAATCACGTGTTTACCCTAGACGCAAGCGGAGACATCGTCGGGCTCGCCACGCCGCCCATTCGAACAAAGTT
>LSQX01366567.1_pt1 | contig 13397 bp, 13 predicted proteins | sample 654561 | NCBI WGS metagenome assembly LSQX01 (sample SAMN04489861, study PRJNA283612) | anaerobic digester metagenome | isolation source: 4 biogas reactors fed with cattle manure at either 37C or 55C with and... | place: Denmark: Kongens Lyngby | collected 2014 | reverse complement strand
CCCACGACATCACCATGCTCACCGCGTTCCGCGGCGCGCAGGGGGACAAGGAGGCCGCCGCGCGGATCGTGGAGGCGGGCTGCCTGCCGCCGATGTACCACGAGCGCATGGTGCGGCTGGTGTCCTGATGCTGCGCCCGATCTACCTCGTCGTCGGCGTGGTGAGCATGGGACTCGGGGTGCTGGGGATCTTCCTGCCGGTCCTGCCGACCACCCCGTTCCTGCTGCTCAGCGCGTTCTGCCTGGCGCGCAGCTCGGAACGGTTGCACACCTATCTGGTGACGCACCCGGTGCTGGGGGAGTACATCAGCAACTACAACAACCACACCATGACGCGGGAGCACAAGATCCGCACGATCGTCATGCTGTGGCTGAGCATCATCGTGTCCGCCGGCTATCTCGCCTGGTCAGGGCGGACGATTCCGGCGGTCATCCTGCCGCTCATCGCGCTGGGCGTGACGGTGCACATCGCTACTCTGCGGCGGGAGGACGGGGGAGCAGATACACCCGCTCGCCCCGGACCTCCACCGGGTGAATCGTCATCGGAACCCGAGCGGGGTATTTGACCGGGTCACCGGACTTCAGGCACCACAGCCCGTGGTGGAGGGGGCATTCGAGGACAGCGTCGTCGTGCAGCGTGCCGGTCTTCAGTGACCAGCCGACGTGGGGGCAGCGGTCCTCGGTGACGTGGAAGTCACCGGCGAGGTCGCGGACGAGGAGGAGACCGTCGTCGAGAAGCAGGGTGCCGCCGGGGGCGACGTCGTGAACTGAGGCGATGTCCTTCATACCCCCCAGGCTATCAGTAGACAGCTTGGTCTATCGCGTGGTACGGTGGGCGGCACGATCAAGAAGTTCAGCCTCCCCCTGATCGGCTGACTGGCAACCGTGACTCGCACAACGGTGCCCCAGGGAAACGATCGGCCCGCCTTCGCAACCGCGACGGGAAACACGCGATAACCAGGAGAAACTCCCATGCAGTGCACCTCTTTTGCACGCGGCCACAACGTCCATTACATCCAGGCGAAGCTGGCCCACAAACGGCCCGGCGAGATCAAGAAGGTCTGCGTCCTCGGCCACGACGGACACTGGCTCACCTTCGAGATGGACGGCCACATCCACCGAATGTGGAACCACGACCCCGCGCAGGTCCGCGCCTTCCACGACCAGGCGGTGGCCCTGCAGAGCATCCCCCACACCGCGTCCTGCCCCCTCTACTTCACCTCGGTGAACCTGATGATCGCCCGCCACGACGAGACGGTCATGCTCTACGCCGACCCGGAGGGCCCCACCGACTGCGACGACCGCCCGAACGTCTTCTTCCTCAACGTCGACCGGGACCGCGAATGACAGAAGGCGCGGCCCCCGTGGTGGGGGACCGCGCCTTCCGCGCCTTCCGCTCGGCGGCCGGCGGCCGGGGCAGGGGGTCAGTCGCCCTGCACGGCGGCGTCGAGGGCCTGACGCTCCTCGCCAGAGGCGCCGTCCTCGGAGACGATCGCCGGGATCTTGCCCTTGGCGAACTTGTTGACGATCATCGCGATCGCGCCGTCACCGGTGACGTTCGCGGCGGTGCCGAAGGAGTCGACCGCGATGTAGGCGGCGATCATCAGCGCGACCTGCGCGTCAGTGAAGCCCAGCATGGAGCTGAGCAGGCCGACGGCCGCCATGATCGCGCCGCCCGGCACACCCGGCGCGGCGATCATCGTGACGCCGAGCATGAAGACGAAACCGATCGCCAGACCCGCGGACACGTCGAGGCCCGCCATGTAGACGATGGCGAAGGTGTAGAGGCCGATCTTCATCATCGAGCCGGCCAGATGGATCGTCGCGCAGAGGGGCACGACGAAACCGGCCACGTTGACGTCGACACCGTTGCGCACCGTGGAGGCGTAGGTGACCGGGATCGTCGCCGCGGAGGAGGAGGTGCCCAGTGCGGTCGCGTAGGCCGGCAGCATGGTGCGGAACGCCCGCAGCGGGTTGCGCCCGGCGACGGCCCCGGCCACGGTGAACTGGACCGCCAGGAACACGAACGTCATGCCCACGGACAGGAGCAGCACCTTGCCGAAGGCGAGCATCGTGTCCATCAGGTTGCCGTTCATGCCCATCGACAGGAACATGCCGAAGATGAACACCGGCAGCAGCGGGATGATGAACGCCGAGATCACCTTCATGACCACCCGCTCCAGGTCACGGGACGCCTTGTAGAGGGTGTCCGACTTCACCGCCGTCATCGACAGACCCACCGCGAAAGCCAGCAGCAGGGCGGTCATCACCTCGAAGGGCGGGGTCATCTGGATCTCGAAGTAGGGGACCAGCCCGCCCTCCCCGACATCGGTGGCCTGCACCTCCTCCTGTCCCGCGAGCAGCCACGGGTACACCGCCCGGGCGACGACGTAGGCGAGGATGCCGGAGAGGATCGTCGACAGGTAGGCGATGCCCGTGGTCACGCCGAGCCACCTGCCCGCCCCGCGCCCCAGGCCCGCGATGGCCGGGGTGATGAGCGCGAAGATGAGGACAGGGACGAAGAAGCCGAGGAACCCGCCGAACAGCCCGTTGAAGGTGGCGAAGATCCGGGCGAGCCAGTCGGGGAAGAAGAGGCTGCACACGATGCCCAGGACGATCGCGAGGATCACCCGGAACAGCAGCGATGAAGTCAGGCGTTTCAGGTCCATGTCAGGAATCTACCCCCGCAGGGTTAGACTCCTGGGTTATGACCGTCATCGCTGTGATTCTGCTCGTCCTCGCCGGGGCCCTGCTGCTTTTCGGCGTGCTCTCCTGGGCGCGGAAACTGCCGGGCAACGCGATCTTCGGCCTGCGTGTCCCGGAGGTCCGTAAGTCGGAGGAGGCCTGGCGCGCCGCCCACGCCGCCGCCGGCCCGATCTGGACCTTCGGTGGCGTGGCCCTGCTCTTCGGCGCCATGCTGGCCTTCGTCAGCGGTGGCTGGATGTGGGTGTTCACCGTGGTGACCCTCCTCGTCGCCCTGGTGGCGCTGTCCCTCGGCGCCAACGTGGGCGCTCGGACCGCCTCACTCATCGAGGACTCCGGGGACTCCGGGGACTCCGAGGAGGGCGGCTGCGGCCAGGACTGCAACTGCGGGGCACCCGCCGAGACCCCCGCCGTGGACCTCGCCGCCCTGCGGAAGGCCGCCTCCGAGGCAGATAAAGCGTAGGAGGACTTGCGGAGTCCACCTCCGCGCATTAACGTTTCCTCCTGTGAAGAACATGACGAACACCCAGTGGTGGTGGCGCGCTTAGCGGCGTGCCACGTCTGTTCCTTCCGGCCCGCCAGCTTCCACCGAAGCGCCGCGGGCCTTTTTCGTCGGTCGAGCCTGCGGGGCACACTCCCACCGAAAGGCCCGTATGAGCTCCCCGAACATCGTCACCAGGGACGTCCGTTATCACCCTGACGCCTCCGGTCTGTTCGCCCACATCGGCGGCACGACCGCCCCGGATTCCCTCCTGCTGGAATCGGCGGACATCACCACCAAATCAGGCATCTCCTCGATGGCCGTCCTCACCTCCTCCGTGCGCCTGACGTGCACCGGCCACACCGTGACCGCGGAGGCGCTGACCCCGTCGGGGGAGGTGATCGTCGAGAAGCTCAACGGGCAGCTGGCTGAGTACGGCCGTGACACGTTCACGTTCCCGCTGACCGCGGCGGTGGACGAGCGCGAGCGGCTCACCGCCGTGAGCCCCGTCGAGCCGCTGCGTGCGCTGACCCGCGACGCCGGCTACCGCACCGACACCCTGCCGCTGCTGGCCGGTGGCATCGCGTTCGACTTCCTCGAGACCTTCGAGGAGCTGCCGCCGGTGGGGGAGGGGGCGAACACGTACCCCGACTACCAGTTCGTCCTGGCGGAGATCGTCCTGCACATCAACCACGAGGACCAGACCGCCCAGCTCACCGGCGTCACCTTCGCCGACGGAGCCGACCTCGAGGCGCGCATCGCGGAACTGGCCGCGCTCATCGACGCCGAGGTGCCCGACTACGACGTCAAGCACCACCCGGAGGACGTGCTGCGCGTCGAGGCCGACATCGACGACGGGGAGTTCTGCGCCCACGTGGAGGACCTCAAGGGGCACATCCACAACGGCGACATCTACCAGGTCGTCCCCGCCCGCACCTTCACCGCGCCCTGCCCCGACGCCTTCGCCGCGTACCGTCAGCTGCGCGAGACCAACCCCAGCCCCTACATGTTCTACCAGCGGGGCACCGGCACCAACGGCCGCCCCTTCGAGCTGTTCGGCGCGTCCCCCGAGTCGAACCTCAAGTTCGACGCCGACACCCGCGAGGTGCAGCTCTACCCGATCGCCGGCACCCGCCCGCGCGGCATGAACCCGGACGGCACCATCAACGACGAGCTCGACATCCGCATGGAGCTGGAGCTGCGCACCGACGCCAAGGAGATCGCCGAGCACACCATGCTCGTCGACCTCGCCCGCAACGACCTCGCGCGCGTCGCCGTCCCCGCCACCCGCCGCGTCGCCGACCTCCTCCAGGTGGACCGCTACTCCCGCGTCATGCACCTCGTGTCGCGGGTGACCGCCACTCTCGACCCGTCGCTCGACGCCTTCGACGCCTACCGGGCGTGCATGAACATGGGCACCCTCTCAGGGGCGCCGAAGATCCGGGCGATGGAGCTGCTGCGGGGCGTCGAGAAGCAGCGCCGCGGTTCCTACGGCGGTGCCATCGGCTACCTCAAGGGGGACGGCACGATGGACAACTGCATCGTGATCCGCTCCGCCTTCGTCCAGGACGGCGTCGCCCACGTGCAGGCCGGGGCGGGCGTCGTCCGTGACTCCAGCCCGCAGTCCGAGGCCGATGAGACCCTGCACAAGGCCTACGCCGTCCTCAACGCCATCGCGCTCGCCGCCGACTCGACCCTGGAGGTCATCCGATGACTCACATCGTGCTCGTCGACAACCACGACAGCTTCGTCTACAACCTCGTCGACGCCTTCGCGGAGGCCGGCCACCGGTGCACCGTGTTCCGCAACAGCGTCGCCGTCGAGGACATCCTCGCCGCGGAACCGGACCTCATCTGCCTCTCCCCGGGGCCCGGCTACCCCGCGGACGCCGGCAACCTGCTCCCGCTCGTCGACCGCGTGCTCGGTGACATCCCGCTGCTCGGGATCTGCCTCGGCTTCCAGGCGCTCATCGAGCACCACGGCGGCCGGGTCGAGCCCTGCGGGCCCGTCCACGGCGTCTCCCTGCCGATGGAGCTGACCGACGCCGGCGTGGAGTCCCCGGTGTTCGCGGGCCTGGCCGTGGACGCGGAGATCCCCGGCGAGGTCGGTCGCCTCGTCCCCGTCGCCCGCTACCACTCGCTGGGCTGCGTCGAGGCGCCGGAGGGCGTGACGACGCTCGCCACCACCGGCACGCAGATCGGCGACGTCATCATGGCCGCCGCCATGGACCGGGCGATCGGCCTGCAGTTCCACCCCGAGAGCGTGCTCAGCCCGTCGGGCCCCATCATCCTCCACCGTTGCGTCGAGCAGCTGCTCACCGAAAGGACCCTCCCGTGACCAACCCCGATACCCTGCAGACCCTGCTGCGGTTCCTGGACAACAAGGCCCCGAGCGTCGAGGAGGCCGTCGAGGTCTTCACCCCGATGACCATCGGTGAGTACGACGACGTCCACATCGCCGCGCTGCTGGCGACGATCCGCACCCGCGGCGAGACCTTCGCCGACATCGCCGGCGCCGCCAAGGCCTTCCTCAACGCGGGCCGTCCTTTCCCGGTGTCGGGGGAGGGGGTGCTCGACACCGCCGGCACGGGTGGCGACGGCGCCAACACCATCAACATCACCACCGGCGCCTCCCTCCTGGCCGCCGCGGGTGGCCTCAAGGTGGTCAAGCACGGCAACCGCTCCGTGTCCTCCAGGTCCGGTTCCGCGGACGTCCTCGAGGCCCTCAACATCCCGCTGGACCTCGACCCGGACCGTGCGGTCCGCCAGTTCGAGGCGTCCAACTTCACCTTCCTCTTCGCCCCGGCGTACAACCCGGCGATCGCCCACGCGCAGCCGGTGCGCAAGGCGCTGAAGCTGCCCACCCTCTTCAACGTGCTCGGCCCGCTGCTGTCCCCGGTGCGCCCGGAGTTCCAGATCATGGGCGTGGCCAACCCGGGCCACGGCCAGATGCTCGCCGAGGTGTTCCGTGAGCTCGGCCGCTCCCGCGCGCTCGTCGTCCACGGCGCCGGCACCGACGAGATCGCCGTCCACGGCACCACCACCGTATGGGAGCTGAAGGAGGACGGCTCGATCGAGCGTTACGAGATCACGCCGGAGGATCTCGGCGTCGAGAAGTGCTCCTTGGAGGACCTGACGGGCGGTGACGGTGAGGAGAACGCCCGCCACATGCGCGCCATCTTCGACGGCACCGGCCCGGTCGCGCACCGCAACGCCGTCGCCGTCAACGCGGGCGCGATGTTCTATCTCAACTCCCGCGCGGACAGCCTCCGCGAGGGCACCGATCTGGCTCTGCGCCTGCTGGAGGACGGTACAGTCCAGGACTGGATCACCACTCATGAGGGGACTGATTACAGTGTCTAAGCTGCCCACCGTTCTGGAGAGCATCGTCGAGGGCCGTCGCGGCCATCTCCCGGGGATCCGGGAACGCATCGCCCACGTCGATCTCGCCTCGCTCACGCCGTCCACCCGCTCGCTGTACGACGCCCTGCGTGCCGACGGCCGCGGCGGCAACCGCTTCATCATGGAGTGCAAGTCGGCCTCGCCGTCGCTCGGCATGATCCGCGAGCACTACGAGCCCGGCGCCATCGCGCGCGTCTACTCCCGCTACGCCTGCGGAATCTCCGTGCTCTGCGAGCCGGACCGCTTCGGCGGCGACTACGACCACCTGGCCACCGTCGCCTCCACCACGCACCTGCCGGTGCTGTGCAAGGACTTCATCATCGACGAGGTCCAGATCCACGCCGCCCGCTACTTCGGTGCCGACGCCATCCTGCTCATGCTCTCCGTCCTCAGCGACGAGGAGTACACGGAGCTGGCATCCGTGGCCGCGAAGTACAACCTGGACATCCTCACGGAGGTCATCGACGAGGAGGAGACCGAACGCGCCCTGCGTCTGGGCGCGAAGATCATCGGCGTCAACCACCGCAACCTCCACGACCTGTCCATCGACCTCGGACGCTCCGGCCGACTGGCGGAGCTCGTGCCCGAGGACGCGGTGGTGGTCTCCGAGTCCGGCATCCGGGGCAGCGAGACCGTCCGCCAGCTCGGCGCCCACTCCAACGGTTTCCTCGTCGGTTCGCAGCTGACCTCCCAGCCGGACATCGACCTCGCAGCCCGCTCCCTGGTCTACGGCCCGAACAAGGTCTGCGGTCTGGGCTCCCCGTCGGCGGCGCAGGCGGCTGCGGCGTCGGGTGCCGTGTACGGCGGGCTCATCTTCGAGGCGGCGTCGCCACGCAATGTTTCACGTGAAACCGCGGAGCAGATCACCGGCGCGGAGCCGGGTCTGCGCTACGTCGCCGTCTCCCGCCGCACCTCCGGGTACGCGGAACTGTGCCTGGACGGCGTGACCGCCGTGCAGATCCATGCCCCGCTCCAGGGTTCCGTGGAGGCCGAGCGCGAACTCATCGCCGCCGTCCGCGCCGAGGTGCCCGCGGGCGTCGAGGTGTGGCGCGCGGTGTCCATGACCTCCGAGGGGGGAGTGGAGACCGCCCTGGCCCTCGCCGAGGACGTGGACATGCTCGTCCTCGACTCCGGCGACGGCGGCACCGGGACCACCTTCGACTGGTCCGCCATCCCCGCCGAGGTGAAGCAGAGGTCCCTCCTCGCCGGCGGCCTCCACCCCGACAACCTCCGCGACGCACTCACCGTCGGCTGCCTCGGCCTCGACCTCAACTCCGGCGTCGAGTACCCCGCCGGGGCAGGGGAGTGGGCCGGCCGCAAGGACGCCGGCGCCCTGCGCACCGCCTTCGCCACCATCCGCGGATTCAGCTACGAATAGGATCGATACCCATGACCACCTCCACCGACCGCGACGGCGGCGCGACCATCCTGCCCGCCTACTTCGGTGAGTTCGGCGGACAGTTCGTCCCCGAGTCACTCATCCCGGCCCTCGACGAGCTGGAGCAGGCCTTCGTTGACGCCCAGAACGACCCGGCCTTCCGCGAGGAACTGGCCACCTACCTCCGCGACTACCTCGGTCGCCCCACCCCGCTCACCGAGTGCTCGAACCTGCCGCAGGAGGGGGAGGGGCGCGGCCACGCGCGGATCTTCCTCAAGCGGGAGGACCTCGTCCACGGCGGCGCGCACAAGACCAACCAGGTCATCGGCCAGGCCCTGCTGGCCAAGCGCATGGGCAAGAAGCGCATCATCGCCGAGACCGGCGCCGGCCAGCACGGCACCGCCACGGCGCTGGCCTGCTCCCTCCTCGGCCTCGAGTGCGTCATCTACATGGGCGCCAAGGACGTCGAGCGCCAGCAGCCCAACGTGTTCCGCATGAAGCTCATGGGCGCCACCGTCATCCCGGTGGCCACCGGCTCCGGCACCCTCAAGGACGCCGTGAGCGAGGCGCTGCGCGACTGGACCGCCACCTTCCACGAGTCCCACTACCTCCTCGGCACCGCCGCCGGCCCGCACCCCTTCCCGACGATCGTCCGCGAGTTCCACCGCGTCATCTCCGAGGAGGCCAAGGCGCAGATGCTCGAGCGCACCGGCGGCCTGCCCGACGTCGTCGTCGCCTGCGTCGGCGGCGGCTCCAACGCCATCGGCATGTTCGCGGAGTTCATCGACGAGGAGGGCGTCGAGCTCGTCGGCGTCGAGCCGGGCGGCCTGGGGCTGGACTCCGGCAAGCACGGCGCCACCATCAACGCCGGGCAGATCGGCATCCTCCACGGCGCGCGCAGCTACCTCATGCGCAACTCCGACGGTCAGGTGGAGGAGTCCTACTCCATCTCCGCCGGCCTCGACTACCCCGGCGTCGGCCCGCAGCACGCACACCTCCACGCCACCGGCCGCGCCACCTATGTGGGCATCACCGACCGGGAGGCCCTCGACGCCTTCCAGGCGCTCGCACTCCACGAGGGCATCATCCCCGCCCTCGAGTCCTCCCACGCCATGGCCTACGCCCTCAAGCGCGCCCGCCTGGCGGAGGAGAACAACGAGAACATCACCATCCTCGTGTCCCTGTCCGGCCGCGGAGACAAGGACGTCGACCACGTCCGCCGCACCCTTGAGGAGGCCCAGTAGCCATGTCCACCCGTTACGAGAAGCTCTTCACCGACCTCGCGGAGAAGGGGGAGGGCGCCTTCGTCCCCTTCCTCATGCTGGGTGACCCCACCCCGGCCGACGCCCTCGAGATCGTGCGCACCGTCGTGGAGGCGGGTGCCGACGCCCTCGAGCTCGGCGTCCCCTTCTCCGACCCGGTCGCCGACGGCCCGACGATCCAGACCTCCCACATCCGCGCCCTCGACGGGGGAGTGACGGTCGACGACGCCCTGAACCAGATCCGCACCATCCGCGCCGAGTTCCCCGACCTGCCGATCGGCATGCTCATCTACGGCAACGTCCCCTTCACCCGCGGCCTGGACAGCTTCTACCGCGAGTTCGCGGAGGCGGGCGCCGACTCGATCCTCATCCCCGACGTCCCCGTCCGGGAGGGTGCCCCCTTCATCGCCGCCGCCGAGGCCGCCGGCATCGACCCGATCTTCATCGCCCCGGCCCAGGCCGCCGAGAGGACCCTCGAGGGGGTCGCCGCCCACTCGCGCGGCTACATCTACGCCATCTCCCGCGACGGCGTCACGGGCACCGAGCGCGAGTCCTCGGTGACCGGCCTGTCCGAGGTGGTGGAGAACGTGCGCCGCTTCGGGGGCGCACCGATCCTCCTCGGCTTCGGCATCTCCACCCCGGCACACGTCGCCGACGCCATCGCGGCCGGCGCGGCGGGCGCCATCTCCGGTTCCGCGATCACCAAGATCATCAACCGCTACGTCGAGGGCGAGCACCCGGAGCCGGGCCGCGTCACCGACATGGCCGCCCTCAAGGGCGAGCTCCACGAGTTCGTCTCCGCCATGAAGGCGGCCACCCGCTAGGTTCCACGACAGACGCCCCCGCAATGTGCGGGGGCGTTTTTCTTTGCGACGCGCGCGGGCCACCGGACACGCCGACCCTTGACAGCGACGTAACGTCACAGTGCATCCTGGGGTCATGAAGATCAAGGATCTGGCGGATCTCGTGGGAACCACCCCCCGGGCGATCCGTCACTACCACCATGAGGGGCTGCTGCCGGTGCCCACAAATCCGGGGGTCCGGGACTACTCCCTCGACCACGCCGTCCGCCTGGTCCGCATTCGACATCTGTCTGAATCCGGGCTCAGTCTGGGGACAGTGCGGAAGCTGCTGCACAATCCCGACATGAGCCTCGACGAGGAGCTCGCTGCCGCCGAGGCCGGGATCGACGCACAGATCGAGGAGCTGGAACGGAGGCGAGGTCGACTCTGGGAGTTGCGGAGGCAACACGAGGCGGGGGACACGAGCGACCCCCTGCCGTACTCCGTTCCGGAGCGCCTGTCCCGCTTCTACGACCAGGTGGGGCCGCGGCTCTCTGCCGAGGCACGGCCCTCCTTCGAGATCGAACGGCGTGCCATGGAGGTGGCCGTCCGCATCCCCTTCGCGGCCGCGCTCATTGACGACTGGATCACCGGATTCACGCCCGAGCGACTGGAGGCGACGGTGGACATCTACCACTTCTTCGGCTCTCTTCCGGGCATGTCCAAGGAGGATGCTGAGGCCCGCTTCTCGACGGAGCTGGCGCGCTACCGCGCCGTCTTCGGCCCGGACTGGGGCGTCAACCACCGCGCGTGGCGGCAGACGATACGGCCCATCCTCCGCACGCCGGGAGTGATGACCCTGCTCTCCAAGGCCTATCCGCACCCCAACCAACAGCGGTTCATCGAGATCTTTCTCGAGGAAATCGCAGAACTCATGGAAGGGGGAGTTTCACGTGAAACATCCAGTCATTGAGGTCACCGGCCTGACCAAGAAGTTCGGCACCTTCCGGGCTCTCGACAACTTCACCATGTCCGTGGAGGAGGGGACGATCCACGGATTTCTCGGCCCCAACGGCTCCGGCAAGTCGACCACGATCCGCATCCTTCTGGGCGTACTGCACCCGACGTCGGGCACCGCGCGAGTGCTGGGGAAGGACCCGCGCCGGCACCCCTCCATCCTCCGGCGGGTCGGATACATCCCGGGGGACGTGGCGCTGTGGCCCACCCTCACGGGACGCGAGGTGTTCCGCGCCCTGGAATCGCTCCGCGGACGCCCCACGGATCGGGACCGCGAGGAGGAACTCATCGAGGCTTTCAAGCTGGATCCCGACAAGAAGACGCGGGACTACTCAACGGGCAACCGTCGGAAAGTGAGTCTCGTGGCGGCCCTGTCCACCGGAGCGGACGTGTTCATTCTCGACGAACCCACGGCCGGCCTCGACCCCCTCATGGAGCAGGTCTTCGTCCGGGAGCTCACGCGCGAGCGCGACAGGGGGGCCACGGTCCTCCTCTCGAGCCACATCATGAGCGAGGTGGAGAAGCTCTGCGACCACGTGACGATCATCCGCGATGGGCGGGCGGCGGAGTCGGGGAGCGTCGAGAAGCTCAGGCACCTGTCCGCCCACGAAATCACCGCGCGGGTTTCACGTGAAACATCGGCGCTCGCCGCCCTGCCGGGTGCCGAGTGGCGCGACGACACCTTCCGCATCACCACCGCCCGCGATGAGGTGCCACGAATCCTGCGGCTCGTTCTCGACGCCGGGGGAGTGGACGTCACCTCCACGCCCGCCAGCCTCGAGGACATGTTCCTCCAGCACTACGGAGACGAATCATGATCCGGCTCAACCTCCGACTGCGGCGCACCTTCCTCATCATCTGGAGCCTGTCGCTCTGGGCGGTGTTCGCGATCTTCCCTCCCGCGTACCAGAACTACTATCCGACGCCCGCGGACCGCCACTCCTTCCTCCTGGGCATGCAGCAGAACGCCGGAATGGTGGCTCTGTGGGGACCACTCGAGGATCCGCCCACCCTCGGCCAGATCGTCATGTGGGAGGCGGGGTCGATGATGATCATCCTGGGTTCCGTCATGAGCGTGCTCCTCTTCGTCGGCGTGCACCGAAGATCCGAGGCGCTCGGTCTCACCGAACTCCAGCTGTCCACCGGCATCAGCCGGATGGCACCCGCCGCTGCGGCCCTCGTGACCACTGTCATCGCCGCACTCATCGTCGGGCTCGGCAGTGCCGGCGTGCTGTGGCTCTCCTCCCTCTACGTCGAGGAGATGCCTATCGGGGGTGCCGTGAGCTCCGGGGCGGTCATCGCCCTCACCATGATCGGCTCCACGCTCCTGGCGCACCTGGTGCTCCTCTTCGTGGACAACCCGGCATCCGTCACACGGATCGCTCTGCTGACGGTGGCGGGCTCCTTCATCGCCCGCTCAGTCGCCGACTCCGAGGAATTCGGGTGGCTCAACTGGGTGTCACCGCTGGGATGGAAGACCGTCGTCCACCCCTATGTGGCGGATGACTGGCGCAGCATCGTGCTCCTCGCCCTCCTCTGCGCGGGAGTGGGCAGACTCCTCCTGTGGGCCGAGCGGTACAGGGAGTACGGACGTGCCCTCGTCACCCTACCCACCTTCACCCGCACCCGTGCCCGCCGCATCCACGGTCCGGTGCACCTCGCCTCCGTCCTCCACCGCGGGACGGTGCTCGCCTGGGCGGTCGTCATCGCGGTCCTCGCCGCCTTCATCATCGCGCTCACCGGATCGCTCAGCGGATGGATGGAGACGGAGGCGAACGTCGGGCAGATCTTCAAGGACATCTTCGGGGAAGGCGACATGAAGGCGGAGTTCATCGCCTACACCGCCAAGCTCTGCGGCATCCTCGTCGCCACCTACGGTATCCAGGTCATCGTCGGACACCGGGCGGGCGAGCTCGACCGCACCGTCGATCTGCAGAGATCCACCGGCCTCCGCCGCTGGGTTCCCCTCGCATCTGTCACCGCGGTGAGCGTCGGGGGCGTACTGCTCGGCACACTCGCCATCCTCGGTGGGGGAGCGGTCGGTCTGTGGACCCAGGAGTCCACCACCTCCGTGGACTACGACAACCTGGTGCCGGCGGCCTGGTCCCAACTGGCTCCCGCGCTTCTGCTCACTGCAGTCGCGGTACTGCTCGTCGGCTGGGTGCCGCGCCTGACGCACCTCGCCTGGGCCCCGGTCGTCAGCGCCGCGGTACTCACCCTCTTCGGTCCGATCCTCAGCGCTCCGCAGTGGATGATCGACCTCTCGCCGTTCGAGTACCCGGTGAGCTCCACCAGTGGCGAATGGACGACACACCTCTGGATGGGTCTCGGCGCGATGGCGCTCATGGGCCTCGGGCTGCTGGGCTCGCAGCGG
>LSQX01308500.1_pt1 | contig 13398 bp, 12 predicted proteins | sample 654561 | NCBI WGS metagenome assembly LSQX01 (sample SAMN04489861, study PRJNA283612) | anaerobic digester metagenome | isolation source: 4 biogas reactors fed with cattle manure at either 37C or 55C with and... | place: Denmark: Kongens Lyngby | collected 2014 | reverse complement strand
TAAGGCCGCCCCTGCGGCCTGGGGGATGCGGCTTCGAAAAAGCGCGGGCTTGACCACCAGCGGGGCCACCGCCTGGGTGGCCTGGGGTGTGTGCGTCCAGATTGACACCACCCTCGGCGCTGTCCTACACGAACGGACAGCCGCCAGGGAAGGGTGAGCAAATCACCGCGATTTCGGCCCCGTAAGGGAGCTGCGGGCAGGCGGGAAGGCCCCAGCCTCCGGCACCGCCCAGCCTGTAGCTGGCACTTCGCCCGGGGCCGCCCATGCGGCCTCGGCCGCGCGGCTTCAAAAAAGCGCGGGTTTAACCACCCCCGAGGCCACCGCACCGATGGCCCTTGAAGAGCCTATCTCCGGCCTCCTACCATCCTGCCCTGCGGACCTACCAGAAGACCTGGCGCAGCCTTTCCGGCAGACCAGCCCATCCTTACCCAGGATTTCACATGTCCATGCCGAACCAAGGCCATGGGTTCGATGCGATCTTCGCATCGACGGCGTGTGAGGCATCGCCCCGGTTTGAACCTTGGATCCCGCATCTACGGCCCGGCGGACCCTCCCGGCCCGAACGGCCCCCCGCTGCCTGCAGGGCGCTGCTGCCGTCCCGCCCCTGCGGGCCCACGCGCCCCTTGGCCGCCGCGAGCCTTCGGGCATCCGCCGCTGCAGGCCCCTATGGCCACTGTCGCCCACGCCCACACGGCCCCCCGCCGCCCGCGCCCGCACGCTGCGTCCTCACCGCCACCGCGGGCCTTAGGGCATCAGGCCCCTGCGGCCTTCTCCGGGCTCACCAGTCCACCTGGCTCTCAGGGTTTCACGGCCGTGTGGTCGAAAGGAGGCATTATCCTTGGAAAACGCGCCGAACACGAGGAGTGTCACGACCGGTCTGGAAGTTCTCGTTGAGGAACACCTGCACAAACTGGAAGGTGCCCGGGTGGGCCTGCTTACCGTGGCGGCCGCGGTCGACAGGAGCCTGTCCGGCGCCGTCGAGGTGCTTCGGCTTGCGCCGGGCGTCAAGCTGAGCGTCCTGTTCGGACCGGAGCACGGCGTAAGGGGCGAAGCCCAGGCCGGGGCCCCCGTCGCCGACACGACGGATCCCGAGACCGGGCTGCCCGTCTACAGCCTGTACGGTTCCCGCCGGGAGCCGCCGCCCGAGGCTATGGCGCAAATCGACGTTCTCATCGTCGACCTCGTCGACGTCGGGTGCCGCTACTGGACCTATCCGTACACTATGGCCCATGCCATGAAGGCTGCGGCCCAGGCGAACATCCCCGTCATCGTCCTCGACCGGCCGAATCCCATCACTGGAACCCGTACCGAAGGGAACTTGCCCGACCCGGCCGTCGCCCGCAAGATCAACGACCGTCCGGTACAAATCCCCATCCGCACGGGACTTACCTTGGGCGAGCTGGCCCGCCTTTTCAACGAAGACCTGAAGCTCGGTTGCAGCCTCACCGTCATCCCGTGCCGGGGCTGGCGGCGGGAGCAGTGGTTGGACGAGACGGGCCTGCCGTACGTCCTGCCCTCTCCCAACACGCCCACCCTCGACACCCTCACGGTCTATCCCGGCACGTGCCTCATAGAAGGGACGACGCTGTCCGAAGGCCGGGGCACGACGAAGCCCTTCGAGCTCATCGGCGCTCCCGGGATCCCGGCACGCCGCCTCGCCGACGCGCTCAACGAGCGGCAGCTTCCCGGAGTCCGGTTCCGCCCGGCCCACTTCGTACCCGTCTTTTCCAAACACGAAGGCGAGCTGTGCAGCGGCGTCCAGGTGCACGTGACCGACCGCGGCCGGCTCAACGCTACGGCCGTCGGCGTCCACCTGCTCCACGCCTTAAAGCAGCTCGCCCCCGATCAATGGCAATGGAGAAAACCGTACCGGGAGGGGGGTACCCACCCCGTCGACCACCTGTACGGCTCCTCCGACCTGCGGCTGAAGCTCGACGCCGGCGCCTATCCCGACGACATCATAGCCGGCTGGAACGAGGACCTGGCCCTCTTCGCGCAGCGAACCGAAGGCCTACTTCTGTACGAGTAACCGAGGCGCGATGCAGGGCGGCCGATCACAAGCCCAAAAGGTCGGCCTGCTCTTGCATCGCTGCCAGCACGAAGGCGATGTGCTCATCCAACGGAACGCCCAGCTCCTCTGCGCCTCGGGCCATCTCGTCCCGGTCGCAGCCGCGGGCAAAGGCCTTGTCCTTCCACTTCTTCTTGACCGACTTCAAAGTGACTTCGGCCAGCTTCTTCGACGGCCGCACCAAGGCGACGGCCGTGATNNGTATCGCGAGGCACAAGGCTCGCATGGCCTAATATCGCATTCAGCACGTCCTCGGGATATCCCAGCTCGCGCAAGGCCGCGACACCGACTTTCGGATGCTCCGACATGTCCGGGTGTTTTTCGTAGTCCATGTCGTGCAACAGGCCCGTTACCGCCCAGCGTTCCTCGTCCTCGCCGAAGCGCTTGGCATAAGCACGCATCGCGATTTCGACGGCCAACGCGTGCTTGCGCAAGTTGTCGCCTTCCGTCCACTCACACAGAACGTTCCACGCATACTCCCGTGCTCCGCCGGGCTGATCGGCACCGGGCAGAGCTCCTACCGTTCCGTCTTGCACCTGCAACGCAAAACCTCCTCACGCTTTTGATCCTGCCAGGTTCCACTCCGGCAGAACCGCTCCTCCTTCAATTTTTCCCTCCCTCACCGATTTCCCCCTTGACAGCTGTCCCGGCCTCCCATACCCTTAATAAACAACCGGATTATACAACTTTCACCGTTGAGGAGGATCCCTTATGTCCCGACGCCTCGGTCTTTGGCTCGCTCTCGCCTCCGCGTTCCTGCTCGCAGCTTCCGCCTCTACCTTCGGAGCCGATCCTATTTATATCGGCCTTTTCGCCCCCCTGTCGGGCGACAACGCGGAGTACGGCATCACCTTCGACCGCGCCATCACCTTGTACATAGAAGAGCTCAACGCCGCGGGTGGTATCGCCGGACGGCCGCTCGTACTCATCAAGGAAGACGACCGCTCCCTACCGGTGGAAGCCGCCAATATCGCCCGCCGCTTCGTCGCCGACGGCCGCATCGTCGCCACGATCGGCAGTTTCAGCAGTACCGCGTCCTTGGCCGCCGCGCCGATCTACGAGCGGGCGGGCCTCGTGCAGCTCAGTCCCTCCAGCTCCCATCCGGACTTCACCGCCCAGGGCACTTATATGTTCCGCAACGTCAACACACAGGACATTGAAGGCCCCCTCAACGCCCAATTCGTGGTCGAGCGGTTGGGTGCGCGCCGCGTCGCCGTCATCTACCGTCAGGACGACTGGGGCCTCACCGCCAGCCGGTCTTTCGTCGACGCGGCCCGTGACCTCGGCGCGCAGGTCGTGATCAATGAAGCGATCGTCGACGGGACCCGCGACTTTCGCCCCCTCATCACCCGGCTGCACTCCGCCAACGTCGACGTGATCTACGTGGCCCTTTTCTATGCCGACGCTGCGGTCTTCGCACAGCAGGCGCGGCAGGCGGGCCTGAACCTTCCCGTCGTCACGAACTCGTCGCTGAACAACCCCGAGCTCATCGCCTTGGGCGCAGACGCGGTGGAGGGGTTCTACGTGCCGACCAACTACTTTCCCGGAGACCCCGACCCGGCCGTACAGACCTTCCTGAAGGCCTACCGGGAGCGCTGGAACGGAGAGCCCGACCAGTTCGCGGCGATCGCCTACGACAGCATCGCGGTAATCGCCGAGGCGATCCGCACCATCTTGGAAGGCGGTGAGCCCCTCACCCGCCGGGCGGTGCGTGACGCCCTGTACGCCCTCGAGCCTTACCGGGGCGCGAGCGGCCTCATCAAGTTCGACGCCCAGGGCGACGTGGTGAAACCGATGACCTGGCTCGTCATTCGAAACGGACGGTTCGAGATCTTAGACGAGATCTTAGATCAGTAGCGGCAACGGCACGGCGAGCAGGTCCGGGGGCGTCGTAGGCTTCGTCGAACCGCCCTCCGCCCCCGAGCCCCCTAACCGTCCCCGGGCCCGCCGCTGCGAGGTGGCAATATGCTGGAATTCGTCAGTCAACTCATCAACGGCCTGGCCATCGGCAACGTGTACGCCCTGCTCGCCCTCGGCTACACCCTAGTTTTCGGCGTGGCCCGGCTCATCAACTTCGCCCAAGGCTCCGTCTTTATGTTCGGCGCCTACATCGCCTGGACCGCCGTCGCCCTGTGGAACCTGCCCCTTGGGCTCGCCTTCGTATTGGCCGTCCTCTGCAGCGCGTTGCTGGGTCTTCTGATGGACGCCGTCGCCCTGCGCCCGCTGCAAAAAGGTCCCCAGATCGCGCCGCTCCTTTCCACTTTGGCGCTGAGCATCATCCTCGACCGGGCGGCGGAGCTCATCTGGTCGCCTGCCACGCGGTCGTTCCCGAGCCCTCTGGCCGGCACCGTGTGGCGCGTCGGGGGAGCCTTCATCTCGGCGGTGGACGTGGTGATCTTCGCCGCCGGACTTCTCACGATGGCGGGGCTGGCGTGGTTTCTGAAGTCGACTTGGACGGGCAAGGCGATCCGGGCGACGGCCCAGGACCCGGAGGCGGCGCAGCAGGTGGGCATCGACGTCGCCCGGGTGCGTAGGCTGACCTTCGGCCTGGCGGCGGGGCTTGGCGGCACCGGCGGCGTGCTGGTGGGGATGTACTACCAGAGCATCTTCCCGTCGATGGGCCTGCCCTACGGGCTCAAGGGCTTTGCCGCGGCGCTCCTGGGCGGCATCACGAGCACGCCGGGAGCCGTTGCGGGCGGCATGCTGCTCGGCATTTTCGAGAGCCTCGCCAGCGCGTACGCCGGCACGGGATACCGGGATCTCGTGGCGTACGTCCTGCTCATGCTCGTCCTCTTGTGGCGGCCCCGGGGTCTTTTCGGCGACCGCCGGCTCGACGGGCTCGGCGGCTCCCAGGCGGCCTCGGGTGCCGTGCCGGGTACGTCGCCGTTGGCCTCGGCCGCGGCGGGGGCAGCCGCTCCCCGCTTCACCCTGCGGCCCAGGGCCTGGCACGTGGCCGCAGCGCTCGCCCTGGCCGCGCTCTTGCCCCTCGCCACCCGCGACTTTTACGCGCTGCAGGTGGCGGTGACGGCGGTCATCTTTGGCACGCTCGCCCTCAGCCTCACGCTCATCTCGGGCTCGGCCGGACAGATTTCCCTGGGCCACGCGGCATTGTTCGGAGTCGGCGCCTACACGACGGCGATTTTGGCCCGCAACTTCGGCCTGCCGAGTGAAGTAGTCCTCGCCGCATCGGGCCTGCTGGCGGCCGCCGCGGGCGTCTTGACGTCCCTGCCTACGCTGCGGCTTTCGGGTCACACCGTCGTCGTCGCCACGTTGGCCGTCGGCCAAATCGTGCACCTTGTCTTCTTGAACTGGATCTCCGTGACCCGCGGCCCCATGGGCATCCCCGGCATTCCGGCGCCCGAGTTTGCTGTGGCCGCCCGGACGCCTCTTTGGGACCTGAGCTACCACTACTGGCTCGCTCTCGCGGTCTTGGCCGTCGCCCTGTTCATCGGCCGGCGGCTGCTCACCTCGCCCATGGGCCGGGCGTGGCGAGCTATCCGGGAAGATCGTCTGGCGGCGCAGGCGGCGGGCATTCCGGCTTCCCGCTATCTTTCCCTGGTATACGGGGTCGGGGGATTCCTCGCGGGCCTGGCCGGTTCCCTGTACGCGTACCTGCTGTCCTTCGTGAGCCCCGACTCCTTCTACACGGACACGTCGATCCTCGTCCTCACCATGGCGGTCCTGGGCGGGCTCGGCAATCTGGCGGGAGCCGTCATCGGAGGCGCCGCGTTGGCCAGTCTGCCGGAGCTGTTCCGGCCCCTGGCGGATTACCGGCTCATCGTTTACGGGCTCGTGCTCCTTGTGTGCGTGCGGTTTCGACCCCAGGGAATCGGCGGGACGGAGTGACATGGGCACTGCCCGGAGGTGGTTTACATGCCGGCACAACGTGATGTAAAGCCTCTCATCGTCGACCGGGTGACGAAGCGGTTCGGCGGTGTGACGGCCGTAAACAACCTGTCGTTGCGCGTGGCGCCTGGCGAACTGCTCGCGATTGTCGGCCCCAACGGTGCAGGCAAGTCGACGCTTTTTCAACTCATCAGCGGCGTCATCCGGCCCGACGGCGGCCAAATTTGGCTCGGCAACACGGAGCTGACGGGTAAGAGTCCCGAACGCATCGCTGCCCTCGGTGTGGGCCGCACCTTCCAGACGTCGAGGGTGTTTCCCGGCTTGACCGTTTGGGACAGCGTGCGGGTCGGCGTCCACATGGAGCTCATCGGCGGCGGCAGGTTCGGCCGGCGCGTCCTGCCCTTCTACGAGCTCGCCATGGCCCTCGTTCCCAGTCGCCGTTACAAGAAAAAACTCGCCGAGCTCGACGCCAAGGCCGAAGCGGCGCTGCGTCTTTTCGGCGACCGCCTGTGGCCCCGGCGCCTCGATCCGGCCGGCAGCCTGTCCTATGCCAACCGGCGCCGCCTAGAACTCGCCCGGGCCCTCGTCAGCGAGCCGATCGTACTGCTCCTCGACGAACCGACGGCCGGCATGAATCCGACGGAGACCGCGGAGCTGGCCGGTATCATCGCCGAACTGCACCGCACGCGGCCCGCGATGACCATCGTGCTAGTGGAACACAAGCTGGAGGTCGTGCGCGATCTGGCGGGGAGGGTCGTGGTGATGGAGTACGGTTCGATCATCGCCGAAGGAAGCCCCTCCGAGGCCTTGGCCGACCCCCGCGTCGTCGAAGCCTACCTCGGGCGGAGCCGCCGGGCGAACGGAAAGGTGGAACCGGTGTATGCCAGCTGACCTTCTGCGTTTAGAGAATGTGAACGTATTTTACGGACCGGTGCAGGCGCTCTACGACGTCAGCCTCCGCGTGGCCCCCGGCGAGCTCGTATCGGTGCTCGGCGGCAACGCTTCGGGCAAGTCGACTACCGTGAAGACGGTGCTCGGACTCGTGCGGCCGCAAAGCGGGGCCGTGTTCTTGGAAAGACGGCGCATCGACGGCCTGGCCGCGCACCGGGTCATCGGGCTCGGTGTCGGTTCGATCCCCGAAGGCCGGCGCGTCTTTCCCGAGATGACCGTGCGCGACAATTTGCTCCTCGGTGCCTATACCCGCCGCAAGGAAGATCACGCCGCGGACCTCGAGCGGGTCGTGGCCCTATTCCCCGCCCTAGCGTCGCGCTTGCACCAGGCCGCGGGAACGATGTCCGGCGGCGAGCAGCAAATGGTGGCCATGGCCCGGGCGTTGATGCGGCGGCCGAAGCTCTTATGCATCGACGAGCCGTCGATGGGCCTTTCCCCGCTCTACGTGGACAAAGTGTACGACGTCATCCGCCGCCTAAAGGAAGAGGGCGTGACGATGTTGATGGTCGAGCAGAGCGCGAACCGGGCCCTGGAGGTTGCCGACCGCGCCTACGTGCTGCAAAACGGCCGCGTCGTGCTGGAGGGCCCCGCCCATGAGCTGGCCGCCGATCCCGCGGTACGCCGTGCCTATCTGGGTGAAACCGCCTGAGCCGAGGGCGAACAGTGCAAAGGAAAGGAAGCGCGCCAATGACGAAGTTAGAACGTTTTCATGCCGCGATTCAAGGACACGAAGTGGACCGGCTGCCCGTCAGCGTTTGGCTCCACTTCGCCAGCGAACATCATCCGGGCGAGGAGGTGGCCCGCCTGCACCTCGCCTTTTACCGGGAGTACGACTGGGACTACGTAAAGGTGATGAACGATTACCGCTACCCGCTGCCCGGCATTGCGGAAGTAGGGACGGAGGCAGACCTTTTGCGCTTTGAGCCGTTGGACATGGACCATCCCGTGTTCGCCGAGCAGCTTAAGGCGTTGAGGATCCTGCGGGAGGAACTCGGACCCGACGTGCCCATCGTGGAGACCGTATTCAGCCCCATCCAGACGCTGCTGCGCGGCGCCGGGAACGCGGCTTGGAACGTAGTCGTCACGCATCCCGAGGCCGGTCACCGTATGCTCGCGGCCGTGACCGAGACGCTGATCCGCTACGTCGCCGCGATCAAACGGCTGGGCGTCGACGGGGTCTTCTTCTCGGTCAACGGCGCCAACGGGCCCCAGGCAGCCGGCGGCTTGCCGAAAGAGCAGTTCGACGAGTTCGTCGCACCGTACGACCGGCAAGTACTGGAAGCCGCTCGAGGCCTTGTACGGATCGGCCACATCCACGGCTACGACCTCGATTTTGACCGGGTCCTCGACTACCCTCTGGAAGCGTACAGCTGGTCGCACCACCACACGGCCCCGTCCTTAGCCGAGGCACGCCGGCTCACAGACAAAGCGCTCGTCGGCGGCATCGATGAAGTGCGGGTCTTCACCCAAACGCCGGGGGAGGTCGAAGCCGACATCCGCCGCGCCGTCGACGAAGCCGGACGCACTAAGCTGCTCATCGGCCCCGGCTGCACGGTGCTTCCGGATACGCCGAAGAAACTGCTGCACCACGTCGTGAAAACGGTTCGGGAATTGTAAACCTCCGCCGGCGGGCCGCCTCCCACCACGGGCGGCAAAGGCCGCGCGTTTTCCCATGCCGCGGGGCGGTCACGAAACCTATCGGGGCGGCCGGCGGTACAGACCCACTGCCTCTACCTGCAGGTTTGCCTATCAGCGGCCCGGCGCCTCGGTCCCCCGGCCCCCGCCCCTACGCAAGAATGCGCGACCTTGGCCACCGGAGCGCCGCCGCCGCCAACCCGAGCCGTCTCCACCCCGGCGTCACGGAAGGGAACACGCTCACCTGGTGCAGCGCCGTCTCGGACCACTCGTCGAAAACGCAGGCATACGTGTAAAAGGTGTCGTTGGGCAAAAAGTGCAGCGCGGTGCGGTACCAAGCTTCGCCGGCGCCGTCGCACCTCGGAAAGTGGGTCAGCAAACGATCGTACAAAGCCACCGCGTCGGGCCGCCGTCCTCCGTCCTAAGCCCGGCGCGCCCTCGACAAAATGAGACAGTTCGTGCCGTACGTAAAGGCGACCACCGTGCACGCCACAGCGAGCAAGCTCGCCAGCAAGTACTTCATCTTCATGCGAATGACTCCGCCGCGCACAAGGCTACCTCCTCGCACTCCTCTCACCCCTTAGTTGCCCGGCGGAGCAATTCGGTTCCCTATATTTCAGTCAGTCGCCACGGCGCTCCTCTCATCCCTTAACAGCGCAGGATGGGCCCACCAAGCGAGCACCGGCAAGAGCCCGACGATCGCTACGAAAAGGCGCACCCGGTTCGGCACGCCGGCCATGTGCGGAGCGGCGTAGATGAAGGCCGCAACGCCGAGCAGCCTCCCCAGGTTCAGGGGAATCTCCCGGGCGACCATGTACTCGACCCGCATGTTCCCGGCGTCCGGATCGGTTTCCAGGGCCTTGTAGCTGACCGCTTCGAAGGGAATATCGTACAAAGGTGAAAACAACGCCTCGACCAGCGTGAACAGCAAGATGCCGAAGGGCGAGGGGCTCCATACCAACACCAGCGGGGACAGAGCCGTACCGAAGAAGCCTACCGTGAGCGGGCGGCTGCGGTTCGACGAATTGACCCGGATGCCCACGATCCACGACATCATCACCGTGACGGCGCCTCCGAGCAGGACGAGCGTGCCGACCGCGAACTCGCTTTCCGTGGCCATGTACAGCAGCAGGCCGACGAAGAAGACGAACACGCCGTCCCGCACGCCGGTGAGCCCGTTGATCCACATGACACGGCGCCAGTCGGGATTGTCGTCCGAGCGCAGCGCGGTCCAAAGGTCGAACGCGCCGTCTGCCGACCGCTCGCGCAAAAGGAGTGTCACGGCCGCGCTGCCGGCTAAGAACAAGAGCGAAACGAGGAAAATGATGCGGTAGCCCGGGGTGCCCGGCACACGCGCCAACACCGCGCCGGCGATGAAAGGGGCGATCATCGTGACGAGAGACGCCAGTACGTTGTACAGCCCGTAGAAGCGGTCGCGGTCCTCGTCGCTTGTCAGGTCGAACATCACAGTATGGGAGCCCAACCAAAAGAAACCGCCGCCGACGCCGAGGAGCAGGCCCAGCTCGCGGACGAAGCCCGCCGCCCCCTCGCCGAGCAGCAAGATCACGAAAAAGAAAAAGGCATGGGTCATGGTGCCGATGCGCAGCACGACCGTCCGATCGCTGCGTTCCGCCCAGTGGCCGGCGATGACGAATCCCACCAGCAGCCCGATATACTGGTAGAAATGGTACCAGCCGACACCCGCGAGGGAGCTTCCCACCCGAAAGAGGAAAATGTTTACGTACACTCCCGAAAGGCTGAATCCGAGCAGAAAAAGGGAATGGGCAAGGAGCGTGAAACGGGCGCCGGGACGGAGACTGCGATCGTTTCGGGGCTGCCGGGCGGGAAGGTCCATGGCTGGTAGTATGGGGCGGAAGCGGCGGGTGCATACGCTCCGGGTCCGGACCGACGCATCCGGACAGCCACACTGCACCGGCCCGGACGAGCGCGACTTGGCCCTTGGCACGCCGGCACCGTCGGATATACTAGAATTGGACAGGACGAATGCCGACGGATCCCGAGGAGAAGGTGAGGCAATATGTCTCTGGTAGGCAATCTGATGCGTGAGATCACCAAGGCCGCCGCCAACGTGGGCGAAGCTTTGGTCAACGGCGCCGCGGACGTGGCCGAGGTAGTCACCGGTCCGAATCGGGTGACGGAGGCGGTCCGCGACACCGGAATCAAGGTCGTGCACGGCGTGCGGGCTATCTCGGACGCGATGGTCGACATGGGCGAAGAGCTGCTCGGTGTACGCAAAGAGCAGCGTGGGCAGAGCGAGACGCAAGCCGCGCCGCCCGCCCAAGGTACGACCAGCACCTGATCTCGCCCGCTCTGCAACCCGCCTTTACCCCGTCGCCTCGCCCCGCTGCAGCTCAGCCAACGGAGGCAGGGCCCAATCGATAGGCTCCATCCCGTGCTGCTGCAAGAACGCATTGGCCCGCGAGAACGGCCGGCTGCCGAAAAAGCCGTAATGGGCCGAGTAGGGGCTTGGATGGGCCGATTCGATGATGCAGTGGCGCGAGGCGTCGATCATGTCCTTTTTCGCCTGCGCGTTCTTACCCCACAAAATGAATACGAGGGGCCGCTCGCGGGCGTTCAGTACTTCGATCACCCGATCCGTAAAATGCTCCCATCCTTTGCCACGGTGCGAATTCGCCTGGCCGCGCCGCACCGTCAGCACGGTGTTGAGTAGGAGCACTCCTTGGCGCGCCCACGGTTCGAGGCAGCCGTGGTCGGGAATCGGGCAGCCCAAGTCGGCGTGGAGTTCCTTGAAGATGTTTTGGAGCGACGGCGGCGGCGGCACCCCGGGTTTGACCGAGAAGCTCAACCCGTGGGCTTGTCCGGGGCCGTGGTAAGGGTCCTGGCCCAAGATGCAAACCTTAGTCTCGGCGTACGGCGTGTAGTGCAGGGCGTTGAAAATGTCGTACATGTCCGGGTAAACGGTCGTGGTACGGTATTCGTGGATGAGAAACTGCCGCAGCTCTTTGTAATACGGCTTTTGAAATTCTTCATCCAAGAACTCCGCCCAATCGTTCCGTAAGATGCGTCCCAACTTGCGCTCCTCCCGCTTGGTATTAGACATGCCGCGGAAAGGGGAGCCTCTGCCCCCCTCCCCGCGCCGTTGTCCTTTGGACTTCCAACCTTACACCCGGCAGACGAGCTCCGCCAGGGTGCGCACCGCAACGCCGGTCGCGCCCTTCACCAGGTAGTGGCGGTCCTTCGAGTTGTTCCCTGTGCCCGCGATGTCGAGGTGGGCCCATTTTGCCTTCTCCACAAATTCGCCGATGAACAGGCCTCCCGTGATCGCGCCGGCCGGACGGCCTCCCGTGTTCTTGATGTCGGCGACGTCGCTCTTGTACTGTTCCTTGTACTCGGGATCGGCGGGTAGACGGCAGTAGCGCTCGCCCGCCTTCTTTCCGGCCTCGACGATGGCTTCGGCGAGCTCGTCGTCGGTCGAGATCAGGCCCGTGTAGAGACTGCCGAGCGCGATGACGCAGGCGCCCGTGAGCGTCGCCACGTCGACGACGCTGTGGGCCCCCAGCGATTCCGCGTAGGCCACTGCGTCGGCCAGGATGAGACGGCCCTCGGCGTCGGTGTTGTCGACTTCGATGGTCTTGCCTGTCATGGCCTTCAAGACGTCGCCTGGCTTCAGAGCGGTGCCGGAGGGCAAGTTCTCGACGCACGGCGCCACGGCGATCACGTGCTGCTTCGGCTTCAGCAGGGCGATGGCCCGCATGGCACCGAGTACCGCAGCGGCGCCGGCCATATCGCCCTTCATCGCACCCATGCCTTCCGCCGGTTTCAGGCTGATGCCGCCCGAGTCGAAGCAGACGCCCTTGCCGACGAGCGCGAAGGGCTGCTCGTCGTCGGAGCCGCGGTAGCGCAAGACGATCATCTTGGGCTCTTCGGCACTGCCCTTCGCCACGCCGAGAAGGGCCCCCATGCCAAGCCGTTCCATGTCGCGCCGCTCGAGAATCTCACACTCGAGCCCGACCTCGGCGGCCATCTGCTTCGCCTTGGCCGCCAGAACGGTCGGCGTCAGGTCGTTGCTCGGCGTGTTGACGAGGTCCCGGGCCCAGTTGGTCGCTTCGGCCAGGATGGTGCCCCGCTCGATCGCCGGCCCGGCCGCCTGGACCTTGTCGCCGTCTTGTTCGTACACGACGACTTCGACGAGCTCGTCCTTGTGGCCGTTATCGTCCTTCGTCTTGTAGGTCTCGAACTTGTAAAGGCCCAGGATGGCGCCTTCGGTCAAAGCCTGCGCCGCCTCGCCTACGTCGAGGCCACCGGCGCCTGCACCGTGTAGCGGACAGCCGATTCGCCGCACACCGCCTTTGGCCGCAGCCCGCACGCCGGAGGCTGACGCCTGGCGCACTCGCTCGGCGCTGAGTTCCTCTTTCTTGCCGAGGCCCACCAGGACGACCTTGCGGTAGGGACGGCCGCCGCCTAGGTGCAGCGTGATCGTCTCGTTCAGTTCGCCTTTGAATTCCTTACTTCCGAGCACGTTCTTGATCAAGCCGCCGATGGCCTGATCGACGGCCCCCGCCGCCCCGCCGGGCTCGGTGATGCCTTCGAAAATGCCCAAGACCAGGGCTTCAACCTGAGCTTCCACAATACTGCCTTCCGTAATGTGAACCCGCATCTCGGTACCTCCATTGTTGAACTGCGAACAAACATAAGTACGCCTCGAGCAAACCCGAGGGTGACGTTAAGGGAACTCCATTGCCTACATGTCTACGTTACCGGCCCTAGGGTTCCCTGTTGGAACTGACAAATTCTTTGCGGAGCGGGCGGGTGGGGCGGTGGGGGCCTTGGAGGCCTGGGTGGGGTGGCAGGAGGCCTGGAAGGCCCGGCTGGGGCGCGGGTGGGCCCGGGGGCCTGGGGGGCCTGGGTGGGGTGGC
>LSQX01397244.1_pt2 | contig 13400 bp, 11 predicted proteins | sample 654561 | NCBI WGS metagenome assembly LSQX01 (sample SAMN04489861, study PRJNA283612) | anaerobic digester metagenome | isolation source: 4 biogas reactors fed with cattle manure at either 37C or 55C with and... | place: Denmark: Kongens Lyngby | collected 2014 | reverse complement strand
CCGTGTATCGCGGCCTGGGGGTAACGGCCGCCGCGATCGCCTTAGACGTCTTTCGCGAGCGGTTGGGGGGTGACGACGAGCACCACCTGCGCGGAGCCCTGCGCAAGGCCCCGCTCACCGTCCTGGGGATGTCGCTGGCCGCGTTCTCCCTCTCCGGGCTGCCCCTGATGGCGGGCTTTGGCACGCGGCTGCTGATCTACACCTCGCTGGCCCAGGAGAACCCGACGTGGGCGGTGCTCGCCGTGGTCGCCAGCGTGGGGCCGCTGTGGGCCTTTGGCCGCGCCATGCGCGCGGCGTTTGCGCCGCTCCGCTACCAAGGGGAGGAGCGGGAGCCCCGCATCTCCGGCGGGCTGGTGCTGTTCGTCGGGCTGCTGCTGCTCATGTGGGGGGTCTTTCCGCAGGCGGTGCCCTTTGCTCCGGTCGAGTGGCTGAGCGCCCACCTCGGCGGGATGTAACCCCTCGCGCGAGGCTAGCGGCCGCCCAGGTTGCGCAGCGCGTGGAGGATGCGGTTGTCCAGCCCTTCCACGCCCTCGGGGATCCCGGCGATGGCCGCCTGCGCCTCGGCCTGCGAGTAGCCCAGCGACGTGAGCGCCGAGACGACCTCCGAGTCCTCGGGCGTCGCGAGCGGTCCGGCCGAAACCGTGGTCTCGAACGGCCCCAGGCGGTCCTTTAGGTCCAGCAGCAGGCGCTCGGCCGTCCGCCGGCCGATGCCCGGCGTGCGGGCCAGGGCGGCGGCGTTCCCGGAGGCGATCACGCTGCGGAGCGCTTCCGGCGAAAAGGCCGACAGGGTGGCCAGCGCCGTGCGCGGCCCCACCCCCGTCACACCCAGGAGCACGCGGAATAGCTCCAACTCCTCGACCGAGGAAAAGCCGTACAGCGAGATGTCGTTCTCGCGCACGTTCATGTGGGTGTGCAACTCCACCACCTGCCCTGGCCGAGGAAGGTCGTGGAGGACGGTGTCGGGAACCCGTACGCGCAGCCCGACGCCGCCGACCTCGACGACCACGCCGTCATCGCCGCTCGATATCAGTCTCCCGCGCACAAAAGCGATCACGTTCTTGTTCCCTCATCCTAGCCCGGCAAAGCGGGAATGGCTGTGGTGGCAGATGGCCACCGCCAGGGCGTCCGCGGCGTCGTCGGGTCTGGGCACGTCGGGCAGGCCCAGCAGCAGGCGCACCATCTCTTGCATCTGCGCCTTGTCGGCCTGGCCGTAGCCGGTGGTGGCCTGTTTCACTTCGAGGGGCGTGTACTCGGCGATGGGCAGCCGCGCCTGGGCCAGGGCCAGGAGGGCTACCCCGCGGGCCTGGCTCACACTGATCGCCGTGCGCGCGTTCGTGGCGAAAAAGATCTCCTCGACCGCGGCCTGTTGCGGCGCATAGCGCTCCGCAATGCACCGCAACTCGTCGTACAGCATGACGAGCCGCTCGGTGATGGGCGTGTGCGCCGGGGTGCGCACCACGCCATAGGCGACCGACTCTAGCCGATCTCCCTCACCATCGACCAGGCCGTACCCGGTGATGGCCAGACCCGGATCGATCCCCAGTACTCGCATCGGCCGCTTAGGCGGCCTCGCCCTCGTACTTGGCCAACAGGTCCTCGGTCAGGTCGAGGTTGGTAAAGACCTCTTGCACGTCTTCCAGTTCCTCGAGGGCCTCGACGAGCCGAAGGGTGCGCAGCGCATCCTTTTCCTCGAGGACGGCGGTGGACTGTGGAATCCAGGAGAGCTGCGACGACTCGATCTGCACGCCGGCCTCCGTCATCGCCTGCTGCACCGCGGCAAAGTCCGCCATCCGGCTATAGACCTCGAGGATCCCGTCGGTGATCTCAAAGTCGTCGGCGCCGGCGTCGATGGCCAACAGCGCCACTTCCTCGGGATCCTCGCCTCCGGGGTTGACGGTAAAGTATCCCTTGCGCTGGAACATCCAGGCCACCGAGCCGTCGGAGCCCAGGTTGCCGCCATGTCGCGAGAACACGTGACGGACGTCCGAGACGGTGCGGTTGCGGTTGTCCGTCACCACCTGCACCATCAGGGCAGTGCCTCCGGGACCGTACCCCTCGTAGATCGCTTCCTCGAGCTCCGCCTGGCCCTTGAGTTCCCCGGTGCCGCGCTTGATGGCGCGCTCGATGTTGTCCTTGGGCATGTTGGCCTGCCTGGCCTTGTCGAGGACCAAGCGCAGGCGAAAGTTGGCCTCAGGGTCGCCACCACCTTCGCGGGCAGCCACCGCGAGCTCGTGTCCCAGCTTGGTGAAGAGCTGGCCGCGCTTGGCATCGTTCGCCCCCTTGGAGCGCCGAATGGTGGCCCATTTGCTATGTCCGGACATGGTTACCTCCCAACCCAGGCACACTCACTGCTCGTGTGCAATTATAGCACAAGGCCCCAAACCCACCGAGTGTGTGGCCCGGGACGGTCAGGGAAGCTCGGGGATGATCAGGATCTGCCCGACGCTCAGCGCGTGCGGGTTATCCAGGCGGTTGACCTCGATGATCCGGTCCATGGGCACGCCCAGACGATCGGCGATGGCCGCCAGGGTGTCCCCCTTTCGCACCTGGTACACCCCCGAGGTGGGAATCGGCGTGATGGTGGGCGTGGGCCTCGGCGTGGCCGTTGGGATCGCCGTGGGGGGGTGCTCCACGACCCGCTGGGCGCGCTGGGCCGCGGCCTCCTGAAGGGACCCGTTGGGGCCCGCCTTGGCCACGCAGTACTGGTACTCTTCCTGCGCCGCGGTGGCGTCGCCCCGCAGTTCGTGGGCCAGCGCCAGGAGCGCATGGGGCGCGGCCCAGTCGGGCGCCAGGGCGATGGCCTGGTGATACGCCGACACGGCTCCGGAGACATCTCGCTCCCGGGCCAGGATGATCCCCAGCCCGCAGTAGGGCAGGGCATAGTAGGAGTCCAAGGCGATGGCGCGCTGGTAGGCGATCTCGGCGGCCGACCAGTCGCGGGCGGCGACGTAGGCGTTGCCCATGGCGGCCCACCCGTAGGCGCTGGGGTAGAGGGCCACCGCCTCTTCGAACTCGGGCAGGGCCAGATCCTCCCGATCGGCGTGCAAGAGCGCCGTGCCGCGATAAGCCTGCAGGGTGGCCCGGGCATGGTCGGGCAGGCCCTCGGCCTGCAGGGCGTTGCGGAACTGGGTGGCCGCCACCACCGGCCGACCGGCGCCGAGGGCGCCAAAGCCGGCGACCACCGGCCCCAGCACCTCGGTGGCCAGGCGAGAGGGCTCGCTGCCGGCGCCCAGCGGCACCGACAGGACGAACCGTTCCTGGGTGGCCATCAGCCGCAGCATCTCCAGCGTCTCGATGGTCTCCCCGGTGTCGTGGGCTCCCAGCACCAGCACCTGCTGGCGCACGCTCGGGTGTCGCCCTCCCTCGATCTCTTGCCAGGCGACGATGTGGGCGCCCAGCCGCACGGCCAGGCTGCGGGCCTGTTCGACGCTCCCCAGCGGGTAGGTGCGGCGGATCTCTACCGCCCCCGCGATGCCGTTGCGGCTCAGGATGTCGTCGATGACCTCTTCCACCGCGCGCAGGTCGCCGGCGGCCTCGGGGCTGTGATCCACCGGGGCGAGCAGGAGGCCGATCTTGTCCAGGGGAATGGGCTGCAGGAGAGCCTCGGCCTCGGCGCGGGCCATGTCGGCGTTCCAGCGGGTCCAGGAATACGCCACGGCGCCGAGGTTCAGCACCACCATGCCGGCCGCCAGCAGCCGCAGCGCGGCCTCCGCCCGGCGAAAGGCCATGAACGCCCCCGCCCCGGCGCTGAGCGACAGCAGCCCCAGCGTGAACCCCACACGGGTCAGGTCGCCCTGCAGGAGCGTGAGGCCCCGGGTGAGGAGCCCAACGAGGTACAGAGCGGGCCCGACGATGGCCAGCGTCAGTAGACTGAGGTCGAGCAACTTGCCCTTGGCCTGCAAGGGAGCCTCCTGGGTGTCCTAGCTGCGATGTGGGCGGGCAGGCCGCGCGATGGTGCGTCGGTGCGCATCATTCTAGTGCGGCAGGAGCGAAAAGCAAAGCCGGCGAGGCGGAGGCAATTGCCGGCGGCCGGCGTCTTCGCTATACTGGCCGGCGTGAACGCCTCCCAACGTCTCGCTCGCGTCGTGCGCCGTGCGCGCTGTATCCTGGGGGTGGCCGTCGCCGTGGCGGTCGCCGCCCAGGCGATGGGCTGCGCCGCCGCCTGGGAGACGCCCACCCCCACCCCTTCGCCCACGGCAACCCCGGCGGGCACCCGGGCCCCCTATGAGGTGGCCACCGAGGCGCCTCCCACCCCAACGCCGGCCGTCTCGCCCACGCCGACGCCCTTTCTCGCGTCCCTAGTCCTCACCGAGGACCCCGTCCAGTCGTGGACGAACCCCAACGACATCCAGGGGTTGGCCTTTGATGGCCAGTACCTGTGGGCGGCTACCTCGGGCGGGGTGGTCCGCTGGACCCAGGACATGGGCGACTATCGCGTGTTCTCCGTCAGCGATGGCCTGGTCTCGCCGAGCACCTCCGGGGTGGCGGTGGATGGCGAGGGCCACGTGTGGATCGCCTACGCGGGGCTGGACGCCTGGAGCGAGTGGGACGGGCAGGCCTGGCACACCTACAGCCGGCAGGAGGCGGTCGCGTCCCAGTACGAGGCCCTCCGCGATGCCCAGCAGTTCGATCCCTCCATGTGGACGCGCTCGCCCCAGAGTGGCTGGGTCTGGATGCCGACCCACGACGGCCAGGTGCGGGCCTACGACGGCGTCCAGTGGCGCGCCTATGGCCCCTACGAAGGGGTACGGCGGGGCACCCGGTTTGTAGCCGTCTCCTCCGAGGGCCGGGTGTGGGCCGTCGGCGACGGCGTCAGCACCGTCCTGGAGGGCTATCGCTGGTGGGAGGACCACTCGCTGTTCTCCGAGATTCCCGACGCGAACTCGGTGACGTCGGTGGGCATCGAACCCGCCGGGCAGCTATGGATCGGCTTTATCGGCTCACGNNCAACGGGCGGCGGCATCTGCAGCCTGGATCTCGGCGAGAACCGCTGGATCGGGCACCTCGCCTCGTTGAGCCCTACCATTCCGTTCCAGGTCCACGACATGGAGATCCTGCCGGATGGCACCGTCTGGCTCTGCGGGGAGGGCGGCGCCGCCTACCAGCGCCCCGCGCGGGCGTGGCGGCCCGTGTCCCTGGAGGATCTCACGGCCCAATGCCTGCTCCTGACGCCCGCCGGCCAGTTGTGGCTCGGCACGTCCCACGGCATCTGGTCGGTGGCCGCCGATGGCAAGAACGCCCGGGGACCCTGGGTGGTGCCCACGCCCTTTATGGGCGGCCAGGTGCTCGAGCTAGCGGTGGATCCAGAGCAGCGGCTTCTCATCGGCACGCCGCAGGGGCTGGCCTACGCGGTGCCCGCCGGGGGCACGGGGCTGCTCCTCTCGGAGCGCCCCACCTGCCTGCGGGTCGGGCCCGATGGCGCGCTGTGGGCAGGGGCCGCCTCAGGCCTCTACCGCGTCGAGATCGGCGGCGAGGCGCGGCAGGTGTACGAGGGAGCGGTAGCCGCTCTGACGGTGGATGCCTCCGGGCGCCCCTGGCTGTCTACCCCCGAGGGCGTCCTGGTGCGCGTCTCGGAGCCGGATGCCTCACCGCCCGTCGCTGAGGAGGTGTCTGGCGCCCGCGACCTGGCGGAGGTCGGCGTCCGCAGCCTGGCCGCGTCCTCCGACGGCACCCTGTTTGTGGCGACCTCCCAGGGGCTCGGCATCCTGAGCCCGGATGGCGCCTACACGGTGGCCACGGTCGAGGATGGCCTGCCCGATCCGGACGTCCGCACGCTGGCCCTCAGTCCCGACGACGACCTCTGGGTGGGCACGGCCCATGGGCTGGCTCGCCGCGAGGCCTCCGGGCGCTGGATCCGCTATACCCCCACCAGCACCGAGGGAGGCCTGCGCTCGGAGGACATCATCGACCTGTACATGGACCCCGCCGGCACGCTCTGGCTCACCACGGCCGCCGGCCTCTCCTCGCGCACCGCGAACGCCGACTGGTCGTACCTCGACATCTCTGGCGTGCGACGCGCATACCCCGAATCCGACGAGGTCATCTGGCTGGGAGGCCAGGGAGGACTTTACCGCGTCGAGCGACGCGCCCTGGTCCCCGTCCCCTGAGCGCTCACGCGGGGGGAATGTCGGCAAGGGTGAGCAGCCCGCGCCGAAGCCCGGTCATCACCGCCTCGGTGCGCGAGCTGACCTGCAGCTTGCCAAAGATGTTGGCCATGTGCGCCTGCACCGTCCGCGGGCTGAGGTGCAGGCGCTGGGCGATCTCCCGATTGCTGAGGCCCCGGCCCGCCAGTCGCAGGACGTCCATCTCCCGCTCGGTGAGGGGGCTCTCGCGGGGTTCCGGCTCGGCCGCCTGTTCGCCCATGCTCATCCGGCGAAGCACCTTGGAGGCCACACCGGGATCCAACACCGATTCACCCGCCCGCACGCGACGCACCGCATCGATGAGCTCGCTGGAGCGCGCGTTCTTGAGCAGATAGGCCGCAGCTCCGGCCTCCAGGATGGCGAACACGTACTCGTCGTCGTCGTAGGCCGTCAGCACCAACACGGCCGTCTGTGGGGCGAGCCGCTTGATGCCCCGGGTGGCCTCGATGCCGTTCATCACCGGCATGCTGATGTCGATGATCGCCACGTCGGGCCGTTCGCGCTCGGCCATCTCAACGGCTTCGCGACCGTTACCGGCCTCGGCGATCACCACCAGGTCCGGCTCGCGCTCCAGGATGCGGCGGGTGCCTTCGCGCACCATCACGTGGTCATCGGCCAGGAGGATTCTGATAGGGGGCATACGTCCCTCGTTTCGTCCCTCGTGTATGAACGACGAACGCGAACGAGCCCCGTTCGTCGTCGCCCACTACGACTCGCGGAGCTCGTTCACCAAGGAGGAGAAGCGCTGTACCTTGCGCCGAAACGGGTACAGCAGGTCGCGAGATACGCATCTACGTTCTCTCGTCGCCCCAGCGAGCCGTTGTTGCCAAGCCCGCTTGACTCGTACTCTATCATGGTCGCGCAATCCGCACATCCGCCAGACGCACTAGCAGGCCTAAGCAATTCTGCCTATGGCGCTTGCACCTGAACGCGCTCCGCTGTTCACCCATGATACCCCTGGGTTCGGTGAGTAGCCAAGCCGCTCCGTCGCCGTGGCACGCCGCGACACAAAGACCCCCACAAGTCGTCGCCCACTACGACTTGTGGGGGTCTTTGCACCCAAGGAGGAGAAGAAGCGCCGCTCTCTGCGCCAATAGGAGCAGTGCTACTCGTCCATTGCCTCTCGTCTCCGTCGCGAGTCTCCCTATCGCGACCTCACTATAGCAGACCGCTGCAGGAGGCGCATCCGCCAGGTCTCGTAGGCGGCCTAGGTGTTGTGGCCTAGGGCCTGATCCCGTCGTCGGGAGCCAGGACAATGGTCGTGACGGGGATGCCGATGGTGATCACGGTGCCCCGCCCGGGGGCCGATTCGATCTCGGCCTTGCCCCCAAAGAGCCGCGCCCGCTCAAAGATGCCCACCAGCCCCAGGCGGCCCGAGCTGACCAGTTCGGAGGGGTCTTCGGGGGCCTCAAAGCCGATGCCGTTATCGGTGATGCGCAGCGCCAGCGTGGCGGCGTCGTAGACCAGCTCGACCGTGGCGCGGGTCGCCTGGGCATGGCGCCGGACGTTGCTCAGGCTCTCCTGGGCCAGCCGGTACAAGCCGAGTTCCACCTCGGGCAGTAGTTGCCGCGGCTGCCCCTCGATGCGCACCGTTACCTCCAGGGATTCGTCGCGGCTGACGCGATCACCGAGGATCTGGAGCGAGCGGGGCAGGCCCAGCTCCTCCAGGAGTGGGGGGCGGAGGTCGCGCGTAAAGCTCCGTACGCTGCGCACCGTGTCGTCCACCATGTCGCGCAGTTCGTCCAGCTCGCGGACCAGTTCCTGGCGGCTGGTGAGATCGGTGGCCAGCTCGATCCGCCTGCCGAGCACCACCAGCGCCTGGGCTGTGTCATCGTGGAGTTCGCGGGCCACGCGCTTGCGTTCCTGCTCCTGGGTGTTCAGGATCGAGACGACGTAATTCTGAATGTCGTTTCGGTACTTGAGCAGTTGGGCGACCATCGTGTTGAACGCCTCCTCCAGCTCGCGCACCTCCGTGGGCCCCGAGTCGACCGACACGCGGCTCTCAAAGCGCCCGGCCGCCACCTCTTCGGCCTGGGCCACCAGGCTCTGGAGCGGCGCCACGATGCGCCGGCTGTTGAGGGCCAAAAAGGCGAGGGGCAACAGCAGCGCCAGAAGCAGGAGGAACAGCATCAGGATCAGGTACGGCTGCAGCGGGGCGACGATGTCCTCCCACATCTGGGAGGTGAGCAGTCCCCAGCCCTCCCAGCTCTCGTCGGCGACCAGCGAGGAGGGAAGTTGGGTGAGGGGGACGGGGGCGTAGGCGATGCTGGTGCGTTCGGAGCGCCAGCGGATCGTCTGGGCGCCCGCGCCGCCCTCGCAGACGGCCGGCACCGAGGGGTGCTCCATCCACTGCGCGGCAAGGAGGCTCCGGTCGGGATGGTACAGGATGGCGCCCTGCTGGTCGACGAGAAAGGCGTATCCCTCCTCGCCGACGCGGATGCTGGCCACCGGGGCCCCAAGTTGGCTGCCGGCGAGATCCCAGGTGCCCAATACGCAGCCGCCGAACCGCCCGGCGCCATCAAAGTAGGGGACCGCCACGGTGATGACCCGGCGGCCGTGGCCGGCGTCGTGGAGCGGCGAGCGCACCGGCCGGCGCAGCTGCTTGGCGCGCTCGAAATAGTCCAGGTTCCCGACGTCCTGGCCCAGCGCCCCGCCTTCGGTGGCGATGACGTGGCCCTGGGCGTTGGTCACCGAGAGGAGGTCAAAGCGTTGCTGGAGGACGGCGTTCTCCCGGAGAAGGCCCTGCACGTCGTCGCGCCGCCCCGCGCGGATGGGCTCGGCAGAGGCCACCTGTGCCAGCAGGTGCACCGACAGTTCCCAGTCGTCGGCGATCTGGCGGGCCGCCAGTTGCACCAGTTCGGTGTCGCGGTCTTGCACGAGGGCCTGGGTCAGGCTGATCAGGGCCAGCGCGCCCACGATGGTGAGGGCGATGAGCAGCACGGCGACGGGAGCAACGGTGGTGAGGATCAGTTGCGCCCGCAGGTTACCGGCCACGGAGCGCCGGAGCCACGCCAGAGGGATCTTCACAGAGGCATCCTGCCGTTCCCATCGTCGCCCGGGCCGCCACGGACTCGCTCGGCCGGGCGTTCGCGTGGCAGATTATACCATGCCGCCGGGTGCCCTCCAAGGCGTCGGCGCATCCGTTACCGCGGCGGCCCCTCCAGCCCGTGGGACGGCACATCGCCGGCCTGCCCCTCGAGCGTCGGCCCAAAGAAGCGCATGTACTGGACCCGCTCATAGATGGCCGGGTTGGCGCTGGCGGCCTGGCTCAGGAGGCCCCGGAACTCGTCGATCGTCTCATAGCCGTGGTCGTCCATCCAGCGGGCCAGGTCGATCAACATGGCCCGCAGATGACTGACCCCGTGAAGGTACAGCGCCGAGACCACCTGCACCGCCCGTGCCCCGGCCAAGAGCATCTTGATCGCCCCCTCACCATCGTGGACCCCGGTGGAGGCCGCCAGGTCGCACGCCGCCCGCCCCGCGGTGAGGGCCACCCAGCGCAGGGGCAGAGTGATCTCTGCCGGCGTGCTGAGCGCCCGGGAGGGCACCACCTGCAGCCGCTCGATGTCGAAATCCGGCTGCCACAGGCGGTTGAACAGCACCAGGCCGGCAACGCCCGTCTGCGACAGGCGCTGGATCATGGGCCCCAGGCTGGTAAAGTAGTGGCTGATCTTGAGCGCGACGGGGATGGAGACCTCGTCGCGCACGCGCTCGATGACCCGCAGATAGGCTTGCTCCTGCTCGTCCGCCGTCCGGCTCCAGTCGGTGGGCAGGAAGAACATGTTCAGTTCCAGTGCGTCGGCGCCCGCGGCCTCCATCTCCCGGGCAAAGGTGACCCACTCGTGGGAGTACGTGCAGTGGACGCTGGCGATCACCGGGATGTCGACCCGCCGCTTGCTCTCGGCGATGAGGGCTCGGTAGCGGTCCAGGCGCTCGCCGCGCAGCTGCCGGTCGAGGTAGTCCAGCGCCTCGGGGTTGCCGCCCGCGCGCAGTGCGTCGCGCACGATGGCCTGGTACTCTAGCGCGATCTCTTCCTCAAAGACCGACTTGAGCACCACGGCCCCCGCACCGGCTTCCGCCAGCCGCTCCACTCCCTCCGCCGAAGCGCTGAGCCCCGAACTGCCGGCGATCAGCGGGTTCCCGAGGGACAGGCCCAGGTACTGCGTGGATAGATCGGGCATCGTCCTCCTCCGTCCAGATACGGGTATGGGGGTGTCTCGCACATGGTCTCGCCGCGTCGGCCTACAGGATCTTGGTCTTGTCCTTCTGCGCCGGCGTTTTGACCACCAGGAAGCGGAACACCTCGTTCCCCTCGTTCATCAGCCGGTGGGGCACCCGTATGGGGCTGACGATGAGGTCGTCGGGGCCCACGTCGGCGCGCTCCCCGGCGATCTCCACCACCCCGTGGCCCTCCAAGACGTAGAAAAAGGCGTCCACCGGCGTGACGTGCAGTTTCAGCGCTTCCCCCGGCTGCAGGGTGATCATGCTCACCTGGGTGTGCTCGGTGGTGTGCAGAGGCTTGGCGCTCACCCCGTGGGGGTTGGGTCCGTCAGCAGCCTGCGGGGCGTGGATGATCTCCATGGGTCGTTCCTCCCTCATCTGTGGGCCCGGCGGCCCGTGCGTGTTCAGCATACCCACTCTAGCGAGGTTGGGATGGGAAGGCTGTGACGGAGGTTACATGGGTGGGGTATAGGGTGCAGCGTTACCCTTCGGCCGGCGGTCGCCCGGGCGGCGGGGTCGGGTTCCAGAAACCACGCGAGATGCGCAGCTGCCGAATGATCCACTCTGCCGCCCGCAGCGCGCCCGTCGGCGCGAGCAGGCAGGCCAAGGGGGTGGTCCAGGTGGCCGCCACCGAGGGGCTGACCAGTCCGGCCGAGCGCAGCCCCCGGTACAGATCCCAGGCCAGCACGCGCTCGCCGTGCCGGGCGAGGGAAAAGGCGGTCGCCCCCACGTGCCGCGCCACCACCAGGCGAACGCGCCGGCGACGAGAGCCCCCATCCCCGTAGGCGCCCTCCCGCAGGTGCCGGAGCAGCAACTGGCCGCCCCGGTGCATCGCGTCGGGATCCCGGGTGATCTGGCCCGGGTGGCTGCGGCAGCGCACTGCGGCAGGCTGGCGGATGACGATGACCGACGCCTGTTCCGCGATACGCAGCGCCAGATCGATGTCCCCCGAGGTCGTGAACCCCTCGGCGAATCCCCCGGCCCGGCGCAGGATGTCGGCAGGGAGGGCCCCCAGGAGGCCCGATCCCACGTGCACCCCGGCGCAGTGCGCCGTGAGCGGGTCCGGGTACCGAACAGCGATCGGGGCGCCTTCCTCGCTGCGCTCGTCGTCCTCGATGGGCGATGCGGTCAGGAACACGGCGACGCGGCCCGGGTGGGCGTCCAGCGCCGTCGCCACCCACTCCAGGGTGCGCGGCGCCCAGCGGTCGTCGCTATCCAGACAGGCGATGTAACGCCCCCTGGCCACGGCCAGCGCCGCGTTCCGCGCGCCGCCCGGGCCCCGCCGGTCGCTGCGCACCACGCGCACCCCAGGGTAACGCGCCAGCACCTCGGGTGTCTCGTCGGTGGAGCCGTCGTCGCAGACGATGAGCTCATAGTCGCGGTAGGTCTGCGCGAGGACCGACTCGATGGCCTCCCCGAGCAGGCCGGCGCGGTTGTAGGTTGGGATGACGACGGAGAACCTGGGCATGCCGGCGGATCGGTCGCCCTCGCCGCTCTTCATGGGCTCACCCCCACTCCTTATAGGGGCTCGCGGCGGCGCTGTCAAACCCGCCGGCGCTTGCGGGACGGCGCCGGATGCGCTAAGGTTGCAGCGCATCGTATCATAGATAGGGGAGCAGACAGCATGAACAACGAGCGACTGATCCACGCGGCCCTGGAGCAGGGCGAGGGCGTTCTACACCTGGCGCCGACCTGGGTGCCGAGGGCGTTCTGCATTCCGGGGCGTCGTCTCCGGCTGCATCCCCACGACTATTACGCCTACGGCGCCGACCGCGGCGGCATCGACGAGCGCTGGTTCTCCTCCACCGTCGCCGCCGACAACGGCCCCAAGACGCTGCCCGATGAGGGCCTCTCCTACGTTGTGATGGAGGATGGCGCCGAGGCGCGCCGGGTGCTGCTGCGCGACGCCGTCGCCGACGCCGGCGAGGCCATCATCGGCGAGCGGCTGATGGCCGAGTATGGCCGCTGGCCGATGTACGCCAAGTTCTTTGACAACCTTGGCCCGCTACCCTTCCACCTACACCAGATGGCGCCCCACGCGGAGCGGGTCGGCCAGCGGCAAAAGCCGGAGGCCTACTACTTTCCCACGCAGCTGAACAACTATGGCGGGCGGTTTCCCTACACCTTTTTCGGGCTGGAGCCCGGCACCACCCGCGAGCAGGTCAAAGAGTGCCTGCGCAACTGGAACCGCGGCGACAACCGGATCACCGCCCTCTCCCGCGCCTACCGGCTGGAGCCGGGCACCGGCTGGGACGTGCCCGCCGGGGTGCTCCACGCCCCGGGCAGCCTCTGCACCTACGAGCCCCAGGCGGATAGCGACGTGTTCGCCATGTTCGAGTCTCTCGTCGACAACGCGCCGATCGATCGCGAGCTCCTGGTCAAGGACGTGCCCCCCAAGTTCCACGACGACCTGGACTATCTCGTGGACCTCGTGGACTGGGACCTGAACACCGATCCCGCCTTTGCCCAGCATCGCTTCCTGCCGCCCCGGCCCGTGCGCGCCGAACAGGAGATGCGTGCCGCGGGGTACCTGGACTACTGGGTCACCTACCGCAGCCCCGAGTTCTCGGCCAAGGAGACCACCGTGTTGCCGGGCGCCACGGTCGTGCTGCGCGACGCGGCCTCGTATGGGCTGATCCTCCTGCAGGGGCATGGCACCCTGGGCCCCTGGCAGGTCGAGGCGCCGACGTTGATCCGTTTCGGCCAACTCACCAGCGACGAGTTCTACGTCACCGAGGGGGCCGCGACGGCCGGTGTCCGCGTCACGAACCCCAGTGCCACGGATCCCCTGGTGATGCTGCGCCACTATGGACCGGGTAATCCCGATCTCGGCGCCGTGGAATAGGCTGCATCTGCCCTGACCGGTACCCGGGTGCAGCGCGGTCGGTTGTAGTATATCTCGCTGGCTTTGACGCCGCGGGGGGCGCGTGGTACAATCCGGGCGGTGCAGGGCAGACCAGCGCCGGGCCCATAGCTCAGCGGCAGAGCGGGCGGCTCATAACCGCTTGGTCCTTGGTTCGAATCCGAGTGGGCCCA
>LSQX01390821.1_pt1 | contig 13401 bp, 13 predicted proteins | sample 654561 | NCBI WGS metagenome assembly LSQX01 (sample SAMN04489861, study PRJNA283612) | anaerobic digester metagenome | isolation source: 4 biogas reactors fed with cattle manure at either 37C or 55C with and... | place: Denmark: Kongens Lyngby | collected 2014 | reverse complement strand
AAATACTTATCCTCCCCTTTTTAGTGGATAGCCTGCTGGTTGACAGTGGGCTATTTGCTTTTTTATAGTTTTAAAACCATAAGCCCAAACATAAGATGATATAGTTATCATTTATTCTTAGCAGGTGAATCAGAATGAAACAAATTAAAATCATGATGCTAAGTAAAAGTAAAATTAAAAGAAACTTTTTAATATTTATAACTTCTACAATTTGCATTTATTTACTTATCTCTTTGTATTTCATTAACCATTTCTATATTCACACAGAAATAAATGGTGTTAATGTATCACTGAAAGCTCATGACCATATATCAACTACTATAGGCCGGTTTATTAAAAATTATGAGCTGCAGCTTATAGAAAGGAATGGAGAAACAGAAATAATAACCAGTCAGAATATAGATATGCAGTACAATAAAGGTAATACAATATCCCAGGTTAAACAAATGCAAAATCCCTTTCTTTGGATAGGTTCATCACTTAAAAGTAACAAATATTATATAAGAGACCTTTACAATTATAATAGGTCTTTATTAGATAGCAAAATCGTCAGTTTAAAATGCATAAATGGAAAAATCATTGAGCCTCGAAATGCGGATTTTAAATATTCTAATGGCTCTTATGAAATTATCAAAGAGATAAATGGTAATAAAATCAATAAAGTTCAATTTGATAAAGTTATTAACAAATATATATCCGAAGGTAGACAAACACTAGACTTAAGTTTAATGCAATGTTACGAATATCCAAAGTATACAATGAACTCAGAAAAAACTTTGAAAGTAAAAGACAAATTAAATTGGTATGTATCATCAAGAATAACCTATCGTTTCGGAGATGTAAGGGAGCAATTGGATGGTACTACCATTCATAAATGGCTTAATATTGATGAGGATCTAGAGGTTACTATAGATAAAGAAGAGGCGGCTAAATATATCACTTTGTTAAGCAAAAAATATGACACCGTTGGAATAATAAGAGAATTTCAAACATCTACAGGTAAGAAAGTAGAATTAAAAGGCGGACTTTATGGCTGGAAGATTGACCAGGATTCCGAAATCGAAGAATTATTAAATAATATTAAGCAAGCCGATGTAATTGAAAAAGAACCCCTCTATTTACAAAAAGCTTTTTCCAGAGAGGGCAATGAAATAGGAAATACCTATGTAGAAATCAACATATCAAAACAGTATCTCTGGTTTTACAAAGATGGAAGGTTGATTGCTAGGGGATCTGTGGTAACAGGTAATCCTAACAGAGGTTATGCTACTGTACTCGGAGTATACATGCTTAATTACAAACAAAAGGATGCTACCTTAACAGGCCCAGGTTATGAAGCAAAGGTAACCTACTGGATGCCCTTCTTCGGTAGCATAGGGCTTCATGATGCCTCATGGAGATACCGCTTTGGTGGAGAAATATATAAAACAAATGGATCTCACGGATGTGTAAATGCTCCATTTAACCTAGCAAAAACTATTTTTGAAAATATTGAAGAGGGAACTCCTGTTATTGTATATGAGGAGTGATCCAAAGCTGCGTGCGTGACACATATGTTATAAGATGTATCACTGCCATTCATATGGATCAGCAAAATTATTCATTACAACATTATGATCCTTTGGATAATCATAAGAAGTCCATGTTTCATAGCTTTCAACTAAGGTCAAAGCATCCTCATCGGATAAGGTCTGCATAAAATTGTGACATTTCTCAATAATACTCTCCGGTTTATTTGGTGCACGCATTACATACTCTTCAAGCTTTCGCATAGATGGGAAAAGAATTTCATTTTCAACTAAAATCAAACGATATAGATTATATATCATCCCATTCGCCACATGGTGCCTCATATATCCTTCAGGCTTGCAGGACTGCCAAAAATATGTATAGTACATTTTTAAAGTACAATAAAATCGATGCTGCTTTATTTTAGCCTCGTTTCTTTGAAATATTGGAATGTTTGCGACCAAATCAGGTAAGCCGACTTCGTCACAAAAAAGGGTACGGGCACAAGAGAACATATTTCGCATAGGCTCTGAACCATTAATTACCAGCCCTTCTAAATCTCTTCGGGTCATATAATGGATATTAAAGTATCCGCCCTCATAGGTACATTTACCACGATATACTTCTTCAAGCCCTTCCTTGTTTTTCTTATGTTCATAGTAATCCTTTGATACAATAGCCACTCCGTCAATATCCGAATCCGGACGCTCCGTACCGGTGGCAACAGATCCAACTAAGAACAAGGCCCTAATTTCATTATTCTCTCTGTAATGCTTAACCATATTTTCTATGGATTCCTCATGATGCTTATACATTCTTCGTCACCTCGATATTCCTACATCTTTTCGAATATGTGAAATACAGATACCAGACTAGGCTGAAGGATATAATGTAAATCAAAGGTATAAAAAGCTCCCAAAGCAGCATGCTTCCTACGCTCTGATATTGATCCTGAGCCTCACCGATAAGATTTTCATGCTGAAGAACATTATAAAATATAAGTAAAAAATTGAACAGGGAAAATATGGTTCTAATTATTATATATCTCTTAGCCGCTAATACAAATTTTCCTTTCATATTAAATACAATGACAGTTGTATATATTATGTATACTATAAATATAGCAGCCATAATATAAAAGCCAATACTAAGAATCCTTATGTGCCCTAGGTACTTATTCTCCTGCGATGCAAATGATAAAGTCTGCAAAATATCAATTGCCAATATCATAACAATAAATAATAAGATTAAACCTCTCTTTTCCTCTTCGTATTCGAAGGGCTTGCGATATTCACTATCCATCTTATTCCTCCTTGATAAAAGTATCTTAAACATATTATATCAAAATATTTTCTAATTTAAAACATGATTTTACATTTAACACTAAGTCTTATAGAAGGTGCTAAAAATACTAAATTAATTGTATTTATAGGAACAAGATGATATAATTGGAATATATTTATAGTCACTTATTATAAGTACATTGTCAAAAAAACAGTTACATACGGAGGAAAATATGAAGAGATGGTACGAAGGATTATTGGAAAGGATAAAATCTATTTTTCAGATGCGAAAGAAACATAGCGGATGGGATAAGAGCAATGTAAAATTTTTATCTTCATTACGGTTTAAGCTATTTTCCATGTTTTTGGTTCCTGTAGCTTGTATAATAATACTCGGGGTTGTTTCATACAACCAAGCAGCATCAGGAATTGAGAGTAATTATGAAAAATCTACCGCTGATTCTATCAATATGACTGCGGAGTATATACGCTTTGGCTTACAGAATGTTCAGGCAACCAGTAATCAATATGCCAGCGATACTGCTCTTATGAATTATATGAGAAATGTAGGCGATATGATGGAGCATATGACAATCCGAAATAATAATGCCAACTCCATTTCAGTAAAGATAACATCGGATGAGTTTATTAAAAATATTTATATGATATCCGATACTGTCATGCCAATTATGTCAGCACAGCTTCAGATAGAAGACGGGTTTTATGAAGGACTTTCCAAAACAGATATTGGTGAATTTATAGCCAAAAATCCTTTGAAGGTTTTATGGGATGGACAGGATGATTATCTTGACGAAAAGCTACAGACGGGCCCTGATGACTATTCCATGCGTTTAGTTAGAGCCTTTGGAAGAACTGATTCAGTATTAATAATTGATATCAACGCTTCTACAATAAATAGAATTCTTGCAGACTTATCTTTTGATGCTTCAGGTTATATAGGCTTAATTACTCCCGACGGAAGGGAAGTTATTGATCAATCCACCAAAGAGATCCCTCTGGATCCTTCTGAAATTATATTTACAAGTGAATCATTTTATCATGATGCAGTAGCTTCTGGGGAAACCTCTGGTTCAGACAATGTCATGTATAGAGGTGAGCAATACCTTTTCTTATATTCAAAAATAGGTGATACAGGAGCACTGATTTGCTCTTTGATGCCTTTATCAGTTATTAACAGTCAAGCTGATAACATCAAACAGACTACTGTTATTATTGTAATAATCGCTTGTATAATTGCCATACTAATAGCGTTAATAATGTCCACCAGTGTTAATCAAATCTTAGGAAATATCAACTCTGTTCTTAGAAGAGCCGCTAAGGGGGATTTATCAGTACAGCTAGAGACCGGACGCAAGGATGAATTTGGTGTGCTGTCAGCAGAAGTACAAGCTACCGTTAATAATATGAAGCAATTAATCCAGCAGGTAAAGACACTAAGTTTGGAAGTATCCCAATCATCGTCCAATGTATCCAAGGCTTCTGAAACCTTCCTAAAATCTTCAGGAGATATCTCAAGAGCAATGAATGAAATTGAGCAAGGAGTAAACCAACAGGCCCTAGAGGCTGAGCAATGCTTAATTCAGATGGATACCTTGAATAAGAAAATTGAACTGGTTAGTGATAATACTAAGGATATCGGACTGATTGCAGATAACACAAAGGATCGGGTTAACGAAGGAACAGTCATATCCGATGAGCTAAACAGACAGACCTCATCTACAATCAATATTACAATAGCAATTATTAAGGAAATCGAGAAGCTAGCAGAGAAATCCTCTTCTATTAGTGAAATTATAAATGTTATAAATGATATCGCGAATCAGACTAACCTTCTATCTCTTAATGCCTCCATCGAGGCCTCCCGTGCAGGTGAATACGGCAGAGGCTTTGCGGTAGTGGCAAGTGAGATTAGAAATCTGGCAGAGCAATCCAAATCCTCTGTAAATGATATCAAACAAATTATAGATAGTATTTTGGAGGATACAACAAATGTGGTAGAAACAGCCAGAAGTGCAGAAAGTGTCCTAAAGCTTCAGGAAAGTGCTGTGAAAAACACCACAGATTCCTATCACGATATCAATGAGAGCGTAGAAAAGCTTGTAGTCTTCCTAAAGCAAATCTCAGAAAATGTGGATAGTATAGATGAGACAAGAGTCCTTACTCTAGCCTCTGTTGAGAATATATCCGCTGTACTAGAAGAGATAGCTGCGGCTTCAGAAAATGTTAGCCAGACCTCAAACGATCAGCTACATTCAGTTGAAAGTCTTAACGACTCTGCTGCCAAGCTGGATTCCCATACAGACAGTCTGACAAATGAGATACAGAAGTTTAAGGTTGAATAAAAGGAAAGGATATACACCATGAAACATTCTAAGACAAAAAGAATAGCTGCCATTATAGGTATTACAGCTATATTGTCACTATATGTCATATCATTTATAATAGGAGTTTTCTTTTCAGACGAATATCCTCAGTTATTTATGGCCAGTGTCTTTTTAGCAGTTATTATACCTATTATAATTTATTGCTTTGTAGCGGTATATAAGTATGTTCATAGGAAGGCCGAGTATAACAAATCAGAAGAGAAAGATGAGATAGACAAGCAAGAAAATAATGATTAACCAGATAAATAAGTATAGACAAACGGAAGAATAGTATCTTTAAGATGTTATTCTTCCTCTTTTATTTTCTTGAAATATTCTTGTATAGTTTTCTCATATCCATTATCTGATGGTACATAGAATACATAATCCTTTATCTCATCAGGCAGATACTGTTGCTTAACATAGTGATTCTTATAATCATGAGCGTATTTGTAGCCGATTCCGTGTCCGAGCTTTTCTGCTCCCTTATAGTGGGCATCCTGTAGGTAGGGAGGAATAGTCGCAGTCTTCTCATTCTCGACCACCTTCATCGCCGCTCCGATTGCATTGACAGCCGAATTACTTTTAGGTGCGCAGGCTACATAGGTCGCTGCCTGTGATAATATTATCTGTGCCTCCGGCATACCAAGTCGCTCCGACGCTAATGATGCGCTAACAGCCACTACAAGAGCATTGGGATCGGCATTTCCCACATCCTCAGCTGCACATATCATAATCCTTCTTGCAACAAATGCCACTTCTTCTCCCGCATAGAGCATACGAGCTAGGTAATATACTGCTGCATCCGGATCTGATCCTCTCATACTCTTTATAAATGCCGATATGGTATCATAATGATTATCCCCATCCTTATCGTATTTTAAGGCCCTCTTCTGAATACATTCCGAAGCCACATCTATATTAATATGGATATACCCGTCCTCTGCCCGTTCAGTGGTAAGCACTCCTAGTTCTATGGCATTTAGAGCGGCCCTTGCATCTCCATTTGCCACATCGGCGAGAAACTCCAAGGCATCTTCATGAAGCTTAGCCTTATAAGCACCAAGACCCCGCTCCTCATCCGTAACCGCTCTAGATAAAAGAATTTTAATATCTTCTTTATCCAAGGGCTTTAATTCAAAAATTATAGATCTGGATATCAAAGCTGAATTAACCTCAAAGTATGGATTCTCCGTGGTAGCCCCTATTAATACAATAGTTCCATCCTCCACGAAGGGTAGAAGATAATCCTGCTGACCCTTATTAAATCTGTGAATCTCATCTATAAACATTATGGTTCTTTTCCCGTACATACCCAGATTATTCTTGGCCTCTAAGATAACAGCCTCCATATCCTTCTTTCCCGATGCGGTTGCATTAATCTGAGTAAATAAGGAGCTTGTGGTATTAGCTATAACCTTAGCTAGGGTGGTTTTACCTGTTCCCGGAGGGCCATAGAATATAATAGAGCTGATTTTATCCGCCTTAATTGCACGATAAAGAAGCTTATCCTTGCCGATAATATGCTTTTGCCCTACTACCTCCTCTAGTGTCAGAGGACGAAGCCGTGATGCTAAAGGGGCTTCCTTTTTCATCTTATTGTCTCTTATATAATCAAATAAATCCACGCTACCAACTCCTAGTAAAATATTGAGTTTGCAGATTAGAAACTCAATTAACATGGACTAATCTGCTTATACGTGCATATTATATCCCATTCCAGAGTAAAATGCAAACATATGTTTTGAAGTCATATATGCCTTGCTTTGGGTCTTGTGTATTGCTATAATTAAAAAAGCAAATAATATTTGATGGAGGACATGCCATATGGAACAGAGCTTGGAAGCTTATTATAGTATATATAAGGGCGGTATAGGTGAAATCGTCATGAAAAAATCCAGGTTTATTGCTACTGTCAGTCCTGCAGATACCGAAGAGGAAGCCCTTTCATTTATTGATGATTTAAAGAAGAAATATTGGGATGCATCCCATAATTGCTATGCATATATAATAGGAAGAAATAACCCAATTATGCGATACTCAGATGATGGTGAGCCTAGCCAAACTGCAGGCAAACCTATGCTTGATGTACTTATTGCTAAGGAGCTAACCAATCTTGTTGTAGTTGTAACCCGTTATTTTGGGGGAACACTCCTTGGAACAGGCGGGCTTGTAAAGGCATATCAATCAGCTACTGTAGAAGGCCTTGAACATAGTATTATTATTAAGAAAGAAGCCGGAATCCACATCCGGCTAATTACAGATTACAATCTTGTCGGTAAGATACAATATCTTATGGGACAGGAGAATTTTCCTCTCATTTCATCAGAATACACCGACCTTGTAACCCTGGATCTATTAGTTCCATTAGGTAAGGTTGATAGCTTTAATAATAATCTGGCAGATCTTTCTAATGGTTCATTATCACCTATTGAAATAAAAAAGGCATACTTTGCAGTTATTAATGGCAAAGTACACCTATTTAATAGTTAGATCATACAGCTTCTAGTGTGATTAAGTCGTCAATGATTTCTACCATAGAAATCGGAGTCACAACATGTTGGAATAAGATTTTTGTAATTGATTTTACCTTATCCTTAGAATAAGAGACCCCACATACCTCCTCCATTTCCAAATTATCATCCAGATACTTGATAATCTGTATTCCATAATAAGGCTCCTCATTGTCGATGCTTTGATTTTCAGTAAGATTATACTCTAGTCGCATCATTCTGTCATCCTCCAAAGTCACTTCATTCATAAACAGTAATTCCATCTTTCTCATACTATTACCCCCAAATTATATAAAATAACAAAAACGACTGACAAATCCTATTATATACCATTTATTTGGAAAATTAAAGCAGTTTTAAGCGCACCTTTGTTTCTAATTCCAAATATTTCGACATCATCTACACGATTCGTGAATATGAAATGTTAAAAAATCAACAAAGCGAAAATTTTATAGAAAAATGCAAATTACAAATATTATTATTATGGATGCTCGTTTTGGCATCCTTTTTCTGGTAATTACTTAGTTAGAATGAATTTCTACTTTATTTAATGCTTATAATTTGATATACTCTATTTATCGTTATCCATGCATGATCAAATGTATAAATGCATTTATGCATATTGGAGGGAATTATGAATTATAGTAAAAAAGGTATAGAACAAAAACAACAATATATAAAGTCAACTTCCAGACGTCTTACATCTAAGATGCGGGTTACTCTATTCCGCTTGATAATAACTATGGCAGTTGTAGCGGTCATTATAGGCGTATACGCCGGTCTTGGCTATATAAAAGGATTAGTTGACAGTGCTCCAAACATTTCACAAATTGATGTTGTCCCCAAGGGATATACCACATATGTATATGATAGTGAAAGCAATGTTATAGAACACTTAGTAGGTGCGCATGCTAACCGAGAATACATTGAGATTAGTAAAATTCCTAAGTTAGTGCAAAATGCCTTTGTCAGTATTGAGGATGAACGTTTCTATGAGCATGATGGTATCGATATAAGAGGTATATTCCGAGCCTTTGTACTGGGAGTCAAGGGTGGAGAATTTGACCAGGGTGCCAGTACAATCACACAACAATTGCTAAAAGCCCAAATATTTAATGGAGGCAGAGAGCAAAATTTCATTGACCGTCTGGAGCGTAAAATCCAGGAGCAATTCCTAGCCATCCAGATTGAGAATAAATTGGATAAGGATTTAATTCTCGAGTACTATCTTAATACTATTAATCTCGGCTCGGGAACCTATGGAGTTCAGATGGCCTCTAAGAGGTATTTTAAAAAGGATGTCGGCGAGCTATCCTTATCCGAAGCCGCCGTACTGGCAGCTATAGCCCAACTTCCTGCATACCATAATCCTATTACAAATCCTGATAGGAATGAAACCAGAAAGAATGATGTCCTTAGAAAGATGCTAGAGCTTGGTTACTGTACTCAGGCAGAATTTGATTACGCTATGGCAGATGATGTATATTCAAGAATTAGCACGATAAATGAGGAATATGCTTCCGCTTCATATTACTCTTATTTTACCGATGAATTAATTGTACAGGTAATGAAGGACTTACAGGAAAAGCTGGGATATACTCAGTCTCAAGCCCTTGATTTAATATATAGCGGTGGATTAAGAATAATTACTACACAGGATCCCACTATACAAAGAATAGTTGATGAGGTGTTCTCAGATGAATCCTTCTTTCCAGAGATGGGTATATCCTACTGGGAGTTAACCTATGCCCTATCTATACAAAAGAATGATAAAGAGAAAACCACCATACATTATCATGGCAATGACCTTTTAGAATATTTTAAGGATTACTCTGACCCCGATGATATATATGCCGATGATAAGGGCAGCAAATTCTCACTCTTATTCATTGATAAGGAGGATATGCAGAGTAAGATAGATGAATTTAAGAATGCCAAGCTTGATGAAGGTGATATAATTTTAGGCGAGAAGGTTGATATGACTATACAACCTCAGATCTCCTTTGTGGTTATGGACCAGTATACCGGCCATGTACTTGCTATAATGGGTGGTCGTGGTGACAAGACAGGTAACAGAACCTTAAATAGGGCTACTAATCCAGTAGTAAGACAGCCAGGTTCAACATTTAAGATTTTATCAACTTATTTACCCGCTCTTGATAGTGCTGGTTTTACACTGGCTAGTGTCCAAGACGATACGAAATACTACTATCCTGATACCGAAACCGAGGTAAGTAATTGGAGAACCACAAAGAAATATGAAGGATTATCTACCCTTAGAAAAGGTATCTATGATTCTATGAATATTGTTACAGTAAAGACCTTGGCTGATGTAACCCCAAGGGTTGGCTATGATTATCTTAAGAAACTAGGCTTCACTAGCATAGTTGAATCAAGGACAGAGGCTGATGGTAGAGTTGTATCTGATATTAATCACCCTATGGCATTAGGAGGTCTTACCGATGGTGTATCTAATATGGAATTAACAGCGGCCTTCGCAACCCTAGCTAATAGAGGTGTGTATACAGAGCCGATATTCTATACAAAAATATTAGACGCTAACGGTAAGGTATTACTCGAGAACGAACCGACTAAGGAACAGGTTGTAAAGGAATCTACAGCATGGCTACTTACAAATGCCATGGAAGATGTAGTAACTAAGGGTACGGGTAAGGCATTAAAGCTTCAGGAAATAGATATGCCGGTAGCCGGTAAGACGGGATCAACATCAGATTATAACGACCTGTGGTTTAGCGGCTATACTCCTTATTATACAGCTACTATCTGGGCGGGCTTTGACAATAATAGAACCCAGACCGAGCGTAGCTTTAATAGAGTGATATGGCGAACAATTATGGAAAGAATTCATATTGAAAAGGGACTTGAGAAGAAGACATTTACCATGCCAAATTCCATTGTAACAGCAAATATATGTGAGAAATCAGGTAAATTGGCTGTAGAAGGCTTATGCGACCATTATATTGGTGGTAATACAGTAAGGGTTGAATACTTTGCTAAGGGCTCTGAACCTACGGAAAAATGTGACGTTCATGTAAAGGCCACTATCTGTAAGGAATCCTCTGCTCTTGCTACAGAATTTTGCCCTATAGGTAGCCACAAGGAAGATGTATATCTGAATAAAGTCGAAACAGGAGTAACAGATGATTCTCCTTATATACTTCCAAAGAACAAATGCACCGTGCATTCCGGTATATACTATGAGGATGAACCACCCTATGCACCACCTACCGATAATGGCTTTGAAGAGGAAGATGTTGACGATTATGAAGACGAATTAGATAATTTTAATTCCTTTTGGGTATTTCCGTAGAAATCTATGTGGGGTTGTTTCATAATAACAAAGGGGTAAATCAGTTCCCATAATGTACTACTAATTAGTGTGTAAACACATAAATGTGTTGGGAACCGATATACCCCTATAATTATGAAATAGCATCTTTTTAAGATTTCATCTTGGGATTAAATATCCATGAGGCAATATAGGAGAATATTAGTGCTGCTGATATTCCCACCGCTGAGGCTGTGAAGCCCCCACGAAATATACCTATAAAGCCCTCCTGATCAACAGATTTCTTTATACCTTGAAAAAGTGCATTGCCAAATCCGGTCAGGGGTACGCTGGCCCCGGCGCTGGCCCATTTAACAAAGGGCTCATACAGGCCAATAGCTCCCAGAACTGCCCCTGTACATACCAGTATGACCATTACTCTGCCTGGCAAAAGCTTTGTCTTATCAAGTAAAATTTGAGTTAGGGCACATATTGCACCTCCTACCAAAAAAGCTTTAATGTAATCCATTATAAGACCTACTCCTTCCTTTATCGTGCCTCTACCATAACTGCATGAGCTATACCCGGGACTGTATTTCCCTCGTTGAAGCTAACCTGCGAAAGCAATGCACCGGTAGGTACAAATAAGACCCGCTTCCATACACCTTCCTTAAGCTGCTTTATCACATAGGCTGTAAAGGTAACGGCAGAACAACCACAACCGCTTCCTCCTGCATGAGTATCTTGGGTTTCCTTATCAAATATCTCTATACCACAGTCCATATACCGATCTGTAATGTCGTAATCCTTTTCCTTTAATAGCTCTATCAGGATGTTTTTTCCCACATAACCTAAATCCCCTGTGATAATCCTATCATAATAGTTAGGCTGAATATTAAAATCCTCAAAGTTCTGCTTTATGGTCTCAAATGCAGCCGGAGCCATAGCTGCTCCCATATTCATGGAATCCTTTATTCCATAATCTACGATTTTACCACTTGTTACCCCGGTTATTACAATCTCCTTTTCTCCTGCTACCTTTTTTTCATTTTGATCTGATATTATAAGAGCGCCCGAGCCGGTTACTGTCCAGGAAGCCGAATATGGTCTTTGGTTACCGTAATCTAGTGGAAATCTAAATTGCTTTTCTGCACCAGCAAAATGACTTGAAGTTATGGATAATACCTTGTCTGCATAACCGCCCTCCACAAGGATAGCTCCTATCGTCATGGCCTCTCCCATAGTGGAGCATGCTCCATATACACCGAATAGAGGAATCTGCAGCTCTGCTATTCCAAAGGAGGTGGCTATTAATTGTCCAAGTAGATCTCCTCCTATTAGATAACGAATTTCTCTATTCTTTAGACCCGCTTTCATAAGTACTCTTTGTGCTGTCAGCTTCATTAACTCGCTTTCAGCCTCCTCCCAAGTATTTTTACCAATCATGGGGTCCTCAATAACTTGATCAAAAAGAGCCCCAAGAGGGCCTTCCCCTTCCTTTTGCCCTACCAAGGATGCCTCTGCAATAATATAGGGAGGATTTTTAAAGACTATACTTTGCTTACCTGCTGATTTATAACCCTTTATTGCCTTGTCCTTTATATCTTTTTTATTAGTAGCGGTATTTTCATCCATTATTACAACTCCAATCTTTATATTGCTTTTATGCAAGTCCGACCTGCTTAAGAATATAATAAATTAATCCCAACAGCCATGAAGAAAATATACCATATAATATAACAGGTCCGGCAATTGTAAAGACCTTACAGCCGATACCGAATACTTGACCTTCCTTTTTATATTCAACCGCCGGTGCTGCTACGGAGTTGGCAAAGCCCGTAATCGGAACCAGGGTTCCCGCACCTCCGAATTTAGCCAGCTTTTGATATAGTCCTATACCGGTAAGCAGTATGGCTAAAAATACAAGGCACACAGTTGTATAAGCCTTAGACAGCTCCATATCACCGGATCTAGTAAAAAAGAAATTAGTAAAGCCTTGACCTATAACACATATAAGACCACCAACCACATAAGCCTTTACACAATTCTTTACAGTTGAAAATGCCGGAGTAACCTGCTTGACATACTGGTTATAGTTCTCGTTTCTTAAAGTGGTGTTCTTTTCCCTTACCACATCGGAGATTTTACTTTTCTCCTTCTCCATTTAATATCACTCCTCCTATAATTTAGAATCTAACAAGGAATTTATTGCTAAGACACCATCAAATTCAGTCTTTTTATCCTCAGTAAAATATCCAACGCATAACACGACTGCAATAGCCGCAATTACAAGAAATGTAGCAATTATAAATATCTTTCTTTTTTTAACTATCATTATACATTACTCTCCTATCTATAATTTGCTATGTTTTTATATAATAGGACGAACTAGTCTATTACATAAAAAAGTGTCTTCGACACTT
>LSQX01399148.1_pt1 | contig 13402 bp, 11 predicted proteins | sample 654561 | NCBI WGS metagenome assembly LSQX01 (sample SAMN04489861, study PRJNA283612) | anaerobic digester metagenome | isolation source: 4 biogas reactors fed with cattle manure at either 37C or 55C with and... | place: Denmark: Kongens Lyngby | collected 2014 | reverse complement strand
TCCCAGAGCCGTCCTGCACGAGTTTGCGGAGTTCATAGACGGTGGCCTTTTGGTTGGGCACAACGTGCTGTTTGACATTCGCATGCTGGAAAACGCCTGCAGCCGCTCTGGCATTCCCTTCACCCGCCACACCTGGGCTGATACCCTCACCATAGCCCGGCGCTTCCTCGCGACAAATACATACAGCTTAGGGGAGCTCGCAGCTCAGCTGAACCTGTCCGAAAAACCCACCCACCGAGCCATCGACGATGTGGCTGCAACTTGGGAGCTGCTTCAGCACCTTATCCCCCGCATTCAGCACGGTCTTCTCCGCCGCCGGAACATGATTCAGGCAGTCGGCCACCTGTTCTGGCCTCTAGCCGAGCAGTTCGCGCGCTGGCGCGGATTAATGGCCCAGCTGAGACCACCAGGGCTCCTACAGGTGCTGCTCGATGAGAGCGGCCTTTTGGCGCACTACCGCCGTGAGCCGCGGCGGCTAGAAAACATCCAAGAGCTGCTCCGCACGGCGGAGGAATTTGATGATCCGCAGCTGCCGCCCCTGGCTGCTCTGGAAGCATTGGTCAGCTTTGCAGCTCTGTCCCGGAATGTGGACCGGATTGACCGTAAGGACCGGGTCGCTGTGATCACGGTACATCAAGCGAAGGGCTTGGAGTTTGATGTGGTGTTCATGCCCGGAGTTGTGCAGTATGAGTTTCCCAACTACGGAGCAGTCAAAGCAGGCCGGGAGCGGGAAGAGCTGCGCATTTTCTATGTGGGGATTACGAGAGCGAAGAGACAGCTGTATCTGAGCTACCATGATTTCACAGCTAGCGGCACGAGCCGCTCACCCAGTCACTACTTATCCCTCATACCGAGAGAACTTGTGGAAAGGAGCGGGTGGCGACATGGCTACAGCACACCTCGCCTTTGATTTTGGCGCCTCCAACGGGCGGTTGATGCTGGGTACCTATGACGGGAGTAAGATCGCCTTGGAAGAGATTCACCGGTTTCCCAATGAGCCGGTGTGGTTTCGCGGCCGCTACTACCTCGACTTTTTGCGCCTCTTCCATGAAATGAAAGTGGGTTTGAAGAAAGTCGCGCAGCGAGGAATCAAGGTCCACAGCATCGGGATCGATACCTGGGGAGTAGATTTTGGTCTCTTAGACAAACAAGGCCATCTTCTTGCTAATCCCGTAAACTACCGCGATGACCGGGGCCGCGGCATGCTGGAAGAGATGGAACGGGACACAGGGATCGGTCTAGAAGAGATTTACAGTGTCACGGGCAATCAATACATGACCATCAACAGCCTGTTTCAGCTCTACTACGACGCGAAATACCGCCCGCACTTAGTGGAGCAGGCAGATGCCCTCCTGTTTACGCCGGATCTGTTTGCGTACGCCCTCACAGGCGAGAAGTGCAGCGAATACACCATCGCCTCCACCTCCCAGATGCTGGATGCCAGGCGCAGAACATGGGCCCGAGACCTCCTCGAACGCCTCAACCTACCAGTAAGGCTTCTGCAGCCCATTATTATGCCTGGAAAGATGTGGGGCGAGCTGAAAAAGGACGTGCGGGACGAAACGGGTCTGGATGCGGTGCCGGTGGTGGCCGTGGGCAGCCACGATACAGCATCAGCTGTATGTGCAGCTCCTTTAGAGAGCCGCAGCAGCGCCTATCTCAGCTGCGGCACTTGGTCACTATTGGGAGTGGAACTAGACCAACCCATGATCAGCAGCGCATCGTATCAGCGGAGCTTTACCAATGAAGGCGGCGTGGAGAACACGATCCGGTACCTGAAGAACATTACTGGGCTGTGGATTATTCAGCAGCTCAGGAAAAAGTGGGCCGATAGCGATCCCACCATTGGCTATGGGGAGATCAGCCGCGCGGCCCAAGACGCTTCACACATTACCTACGCCATCGATCCCAACCACGAGAGTTTCATCGCACCTTTGGATATGGAAGAGGCGGTGGTGCAGTTCTGCAAGGCGCGCCACGGCCAGCAGCCTAAGACCATCGGCGAGATCAGCCGGGCTGTCTACAACGGCATCGTGCAGGAATACCGCTGCACCGTCGAGGGGCTGGAAGAAACTCTGGAGATGGAAGTGGACTGCATCAACATGGTGGGGGGTGGAATTCAAGACGAATTTCTCTGCCAGCTCACGGCAGATGTGGTAGGCCGGCCTGTGGTAGCCGGGCCGGTGGAGGCGTCAGTCACCGGTAACATCCTGATGCAGCTCAAGGCCCTTGGGTACATTCGGGACGTCGCGGAAGGCCGCAAGGTTGTCGAGTGCTCGTTTGCACTGAAAGAATATCGACCTCGGTAGGGGGAAACTAGCGTGAAATTTGATGAACAAGCTGTTCGCCAAGGGATGTGTGACATTGGCCGCCGAGTTTGGGAGCGGGGTATGGTAGCTGCTAACGATGGGAACTTCTCTGTGAAGATCAGCTCAGAGGAGATTCTGTGCACGCCTACTGGGGTGAGCAAGGGATTTATGTCGCCAGACATGATCTGCAAGGTCGACCTAGAGGGCAGAGTGCTGCAGTCTGATGGGATCCACAAGCCGTCGTCGGAGATCAAGATGCACCTGCGCATCTACCAGCGCCGGCCAGATGTGAACGCAGTGGTCCACGCCCACCCGATGTACGCTACTGTCTACGCTGTGCTGGGAAGACCGCTTGCCAAGCAGCTCATGCCCGAAGCAACCCTATCCTTCGGGGAGGTACCCATTGCCAGGTATGGCCTCCCCTCCAGCACTGAAGTTCCGGATTCCCTGGAACCATTTCTCGCGACCTACGATGTGGTGCTGCTGCAAAACCACGGCGCGCTGTCGTGGGGAGTGGATCTCACCACCGCTTACTTCAAGATGGAGAGCTTGGAGTTCTATGCGCAGCTGCATTTTCTCACTGACCTGCTGGGCGGAGCTCAGGAGCTTTCACCAGAGGAAGTAGATCGGCTCTTAGCACTCCGGAGGCAGCTGGGCCTCCCCGGAAGGCATCCCTTAATTGACGGCAGGTAGGTTAATGGGGCCTGGTTTGCACATTATTAGAGGTTTTTTGCCCTTTGTAAAGAATTTACCTCAAGAAACGAGAGTTCTGCTCAAAACGGGAGGTATGGAAATGTCAGAATTCAAGCTGAATCCACCTTGTGAGAGGCTGCACGGCAGACTCCCTAAAGTGGGTATTCGCCCCATTATTGACGGCAGAAGGCGCGGCATTCGGGAATCTCTTGAGGACCAAACCATGAACATGGCCAAGAATGTGGCCAGACTGATTTCGGATAGTATCCGGCACCCCAACGGCCTGCCCGTTGAGTGCGTGATTCCCGAAACCACCATCGGCCGGGTGGCGGAAGCAGCGAAATGCGCCGAACTGTTTGAGCGGGAGGGAGTTGGCCTCACCATTACCGTCACTCCCTGCTGGGCTTACGGCTATGAGACCTTTGATATGGATCCCCTTATGCCCAAGGCAATCTGGGGATTTAACGGCACTGAGCGGCCTGGGGCCGTATACCTGGCAGCTGCGGAAGCGGGATACGCCCAAAAGGGGATGCCAGTATTCACAATCTACGGCCGAGATGTGCAGGACGCGGATGATGAGACCATTCCTCCAGATGTGGCCGAAAAGATTCTGCGGTTCGTGCGGGCAGGCTTGGCGGTAGCCACCATGAAGGGCAAGAGCTATCTCTCCATCGGCAGCGTTTCGATGGGCATCGCCGGCTCCATGGTCGATCACGATTTCTTTGAAGACTACCTCGGGATGCGCTGCGAGTCGGTGGATATGACTGAGGTTCACCGCCGAATTACAGAGGGAATCTACGACGAAGACGAATTTCGGCGCGCCCTTGCCTGGACTAAGGAGTACTGTAAAGAAGGGGAAGACCTCAACAAGGAAACAGTTAAGGCCAGCCGGGAGGAGAAAGACCGCCACTGGGAGATTTCCGTCAAGATGGCCATGATCGTGCGGGATCTTATGATTGGCAGCGAATCTCTGCGGCAGATGGGTCATCTGGAAGAAGCGGAAGGCCACAACGCCATCGCCGCGGGATTCCAGGGACAGCGGCAGTGGACAGATCACTTCCCTAACGGCGATTTCATGGAGGCCATCCTGAACTCCTCATTTGACTGGAACGGCATCCGCCAGCCCTATATTGTGGCCACGGAGAACGACAGCCTGAACGGCGCGGCCATGCTTCTCGGCCACCTCTTAACTGGCCGGGCCCAGGTTTTCTCGGATGTGCGGACCTATTGGAGTCCTGAGGCAGTGAAGCGGGTTACCGGCTACACCCTCGAAGGCGCGGCCGCAGGGGGCATTATTCACCTGCTTAACTCCGGCGCGAGCGCCCTCGACGGCACCGGCGAGCAGTGCGATGATGCAGGCAGCCCCGTGATGAAGCAGTGGTGGGAGATCACGGAAGAGGATGCCAAGCGCTGCCTCGCTGCGACGCAGTGGCGGCCGGCCAACCGCGAGTACTTCCGAGGCGGCGGCTTCTCGTCCAACTTCAAGGCCAGAGGCGGGATGCCTGTGACTATGAGCCGCATCAACCTCATCAAAGGCCTCGGCCCTGTCCTGCAGATCGCAGAAGGGTATACTGTGGACCTGCCCGCGGAAGTCCACGCCAAGCTGAACGACAGGACGGATCCGACCTGGCCGACCTTGTGGTTCGCACCGCGCATTGACGGCAAGGACGGCCCCTTCAAAGACGTCTATTCAGTGATGAACTACTGGGGCGCCAACCACGGCGCGATCAGCTGGGGCCACATTGGTGCGGATCTGATCACCTTGGCGTCCATGCTGAGGATCCCCGTGGCCATGCACAATGTGCCCTATGACAGTATCTTTAGGCCCAAGGTGTGGGGTTCATTCGGCGCCATGGACGTGCAGGGTGCGGACTTCAGAGCCTGCCAGAACTACGGCCCGCTCTACGGCAAAGCAAAGCGCTGAGGCGGTCTGTCGACAGCTCACTCGAGATTAGTGTGCCGCGCCATTAGATCTTGATGCCCCTGTCCTGTGCGCTGCAGCAGTTCCAGCACCAGCGCATCTCCCAAGAGCAGCACCGACGCTTCGAAAAGGGAGCCGCCAAACTGCACGCTGTGAGCGGTGGCGCCGGTGGGAAGCAGGGTGAGGTAGTGGGCAGTTTCAGCCAAAGGAGATGAGGTGGTGCCCGTCAGCGCCCAGACGGTGGCACCACCTTGGCGCGCCCTGTGGGCAATCGCGCAGATGCTGGCGGTGCGCCCGCTCCCGGAAGCCGCGATGAGCAGATCGCCGCTGCCTAACGCCGGCGAAATGGTTTCCCCAGCGGCATAGGCATCAAAGCCGAGGTGCCTAAGACGCATGGCGACCATTTTCAGTGCCAGGCCAGACCTGCCCGCCCCCAGCACCGCGATTTTCCCGGCGCTGGTTATGGCCCGGAGGAGCTCCTCCATATTTTGGCTGTCGATAAACTTTGGCAGCTGAGCCAACTCCGCCAGCACTGTTTCCAGATGTGTCTTAATCACCGCTATCCCTCCAATTCCATCAGCCGCCGCTTGATTTTCAGAGCTTCGGCCCTGGGGTCATGTGCCTTGTAGATCGCGGAACCTACAATCACGATCTGGGGTTTCAGGGGTAGTATTCTGCCTAGATTGTCTGCATTGAGACCACCTGCCACCGCAACCTCGTACTGAACAAGTTCAGCCCCGTGCTCCGGGCCGTCAAACTGCCCTCCCCTGACGGCGAGGTCACTCGGGAGATGCAGCAGAAAGCAGTGCGCCCCCAGCCCGGCAAGCCTGCGGATCCTTGCGCCTGGATCGGGCACATTAATGAGATCCACCATAATCTTCCCGCCCGCGCTCTCCGCAGCGCGCATGGTTTCCGCGACCGTTTCATCGGCGGCCGCGCCCAGCACCGTGACGATATCCGCTCCTGCCCCAAAGGCATGCCGCGCGGCACTGTACCCGCCATCCATGATTTTCGCATCCACAACCAGGGGAATGTCTCTCGCTGTTTCCCGGATCCGGCGCACCGCCTGCAGCCCCGCACTTAAGAGCAGAGGGGTGCCGACCTCCAGGATGTCCACCACATCTACGAGGTTCTGTGCTGCACGCACCGCGTCCTCAAGGGCGTACATATCTAGAGCCGCCTGCAGTCTGATTACGTTCTCTCTCACAGCAGCACTCCTTTCTCATCAAGCAACGCCTTGCATGTAAATTTCTGCCTATCTGCGCGACTCCCTGTCTAATATTTGGCAGGAATGTTGCAGTGCTGAGAAGTATTTGTTTTGTATATCAGAACAGATGTGAGGAGGAGAGCGCAAATGCGCAGAGTGGTGCTGCAGAGCATAGGCAGGGTCGGCTTCGCTGAGTTAGATAGGCCTGCCATGGGTGAGAACGATGTCACAATTAAGGTCAGGGCATGCGGACTCTGCGGGACAGACCTGCATATCTTCACTGACCCTCATGCTTTTGGCGACCCCTTTGCCCACCCTTTAGGGCACGAAATCGTGGGGGAGGTAGTGGAAGTCGGGCCGAAGGTAACAAACGTCCAGGTGGGAAACCGCGTCGTGATCGACAATGCCACCGCCTGCGGTGTATGCCGCAGCTGCAAAAACGGGAATCCCGGCGCCTGCACAAGCATTGTCAATCTGCTGCTGGAGGGCCGGACTGTGCTCCAAGAATACGTGGTGGTACCAGCCCAGAGTGTCTACAAGTTCGAGGGCCTGACGTTCCCCGAGGCAGCGCTGGCAGAACCGCTCACCGTGGCTCTAGAAATGCTGGCATCTGCGGAAGTGGGTTTGGGGCAGAATGTGGTTGTAGTGGGCCCTGGCCCCATCGGCTTGATGGCAGCCAGAGTGGCACTGCATATGGGGGCACGGTGCGTGTATGTCTTGGCCCGCAGCGGCAGACCCAGCAGGCTCAAACTTGCGGAAAAGCTCGGGGCAGATGTTGTGCTTATGGACCAAGTAGACCTCGAGCAGTACTTCACGGAGAGGGCAATCAAGTTTGACCGGGCACTCGTGACTGCGCCTCCCGCGACGATTAACCGCATCATTCCGCTGATGGCCTTCGCCGGAATTATCACGTACATCGGCTTTGAATTCGACGGCAAAGAGCACGTATCCCTCGATCTGAACAACTTCCACATCAATAAACTGCAGCTCAGAGCGACTCACGCCATCCCGAACCGCTTCTTCCCAACGGCTTTAGATCTGATCCAGCAGGGCGTAATCAAGGCCGAGGACTTCATCAGCCGGACCTTCCCGTTTGAGGAAGTGCAGCAGGCTTTTGCCTACGCTGCCCAGGGCGATGCTGTCAAAACAGTAGTCACGCTGGACTAGATAACGATCTCAGGTTTGTGCCTTCTATGGATTGACACGGCAATATTGACATATTACAATTAAAAGAAAAGGTTATCATACTCGCGATCTAGTTTACATGAGCACAGGCAAAGCAAGAAACGTTACACAAAAGCCGGTCTAGCTGGGAAATTAACTGACTATTGCAGAGTTGTGTGCGCGGAACCGACCTGAGATTTTGAGAGAAGGTTATCAGACTGCGGCACCGCCTACCGAGAGAGGAGACCAGGGATGGATAAGCTTACTTTTGCCAAGAAGATTGATTCAACACTGCTGCGCCCTACTGCCACTGAAGCGGAAATACGGGAGATCTGCAGACTGGCCCGGGAGTATAAGTTTGCCACCGTTGCACTGCCGTCGCAGTTTATGGAGCTCGCGATTGAGCTCTTGGAGGGGAGCGGCGTCGGCTTTGATGCAGCGGTAGGGTTCCCCCTGGGGATCCAGAGCACAGAGACAAAAGTCCATGAAGCAGTGGAAGCTGTGCGTAAAGGCGCCACAGAAGTGGACATGGTGATTGCTCTGGGGAAATTCAAGAGCGGGCTGTATAAAGAAGTGGAAGAGGAGATTCGAAGGGTTGTGGAAGCCGTTCCCGGGATCACGACCAAGGTCATCATCGAGACCTACTATCTCACCGACGAAGAAAAGCGCATCGCGGCGGAGCTCGCGGCCAACGCCGGTGCCGATTTTGTCAAGACGTCCACCGGGTTTGCCCCAACTGGCGCCACTGTGGAAGATGTCAAACTGCTGTACGATGCGGTGGGGGACCGCATTAAGGTGAAAGCCTCCGGCGGCATCCGCACCACTGAGCAGGCCTTAGCCCTCTTAGAGGCTGGTGCCAGCCGCATCGGGGCAAGCAATGCCCATATCTTGGTGGATGGACTGCGGGAAAGCTGAGGCCAGCACAGCTGGTGCAAGGGGGAGGATGAGATGGCGGCTTACATTTTGGCGCATGACCTGGGCACCACCGGCAATAAAGCGACCCTCTACAACGATGAGGGCCGCCTAGTTGCCAGCAAGTTCTCGGCCTACAAGACAGACTACCCAGAGGTAAACTGGGCGGAACAGGATCCCCATGACTGGTGGAAAGCAGTCTGCGATTCTACGCAGGCGCTGCTGGCCAGCAGCCAAGTGCATCCCAGAGAAGTAAAAGTGGTGAGCTTCAGCGGGCAGATGATGGGCTGCCTGCCCGTAGATAAGCAGGGGAACCCGCTGCGCAGTTCCATCATCTGGGCCGACCAGCGCAGCGTGAAGCAGGCCCGCCAGATAGAGGAGAAGATCGGTGCGGAGCGGTTTTACCGCATCACCGGCCACAGAATCAGTCCCACTTATTCTGTGGAAAAGGTGATGTGGGTTAAAGAAAACCAGCCGGAGATCTACAAAGCTACGTACAAGTTCCTGCAGGCCAAGGACTATATTATCAGCCGCTTGGTGGGTAGGTACGTCACCGACTATTCTGATGCGACCGGCACCAACTTGTATGATCTCACCAAGTATCAGTGGTCAGAGGAGATCCTAGATGCAGCCGGGGTGGACCCTGACAAGCTTCCGGAAGTGCACTCCTCGTTCCACGTTGCCGGTGAGCTCAGTACTGCGGTCGCCGCGGAAGTGGGACTTGAGCCAGGCACGCCTGTAGTGGTTGGAGGCGGCGATGGGGCGTGTGCCACCGCGGGTGCGGGGATCTTTCGAGCCGGCAGTTCTTATGTCTACGTGGGTTCGTCCTCCTGGATCGCCTCGCTTTCCGATAAACCATTCTTCGATGAGCGGCAGCGGACCTCAAGCTGGCTGTCCTTTGATCACACGAAATACAAAATCGCGGGTACCATGCAGAGCGCGGGCGGTTCCTACGCCTGGCTGCGCGATAACCTGTGCCACCAAGAAGTCCAGGCAGGCAAGGCCCTTGGCCTCAGTGAGTATCAGCTGATGGATCTCCAGGCCGGCAGAAGCAGGCCAGGCAGCAATGGGCTGCTGTTCCTGCCCTACCTGATGGGCGAGCGTAGTCCCCACTGGAACCCGAACGCCAGGGCCTGCTTTGTGGGGCTCACCCAGAAACACGCCCGCTCCGATATGATCCGCGCCGTCCTAGAAGGGGTAGCCCTAAATCTGAAGATCATCCTGGACTGCTTTGCCCATGCCGTGCCCATCGGCGACATCAGGGCGATCGGAGGCGGAGCGCAGGAGGCTTTATGGCGGCAGATTATGGCTGATGTGTTCAATCGCCGCATGCTTCTGCCCCAGTTCATCCACGAAGCCACATCCCTCGGCGCTGCTATTGCCGGCGGAATCGGGGTCGGCATCTTCAAAGACTTTGACGAGGTGGAGAAGCTCAATCCCACCCAGGATATTATTGCGCCGCATGGGCCCAGTGTAGAGGTCTATGCCAAGATCTATCCAACCTTTGTGAAAGCCTACGAGTCGCTGCTGGAAGTGTTTGACGAACTGGCAGAGATATAGGGGGAAATGCCGTGAAGTTTATTATCGACAGTGGCAACGTACCGCGCATTCAGCGTGTTTTGGAGTGGCTGCCCGCCGATGGCATCTCCATCAATCCGTCTTTGACCGCCCGAGAAGGGAAAGCATTCTTCAGCTTGGTGCAGGAGCTGTTGGAGATCTCCTCGGGTGAGGTCNNGCCCAGGTGATTGCGGAGGATGTAGGCGGCATTGTCCGGGAGGCTCACGAGATCCACAAGTTGAACCCTGAGTGGATCATAGTAAAGATACCTGCGACCGAAGCAGGCTTTGCAGCGATGAAGATCCTTCAGCCCACGAACATGCGTATCTGTGCAACCGCGGCGTTTAACCTCACCCAAGCCGTCACCGCTGCCAAACTCGGTGCCTATGCGATTGCCCCCTATGTGAGCCGGGTCGATCGGGCTGGCGGATCTGGGATTGGGCTTGTGCGGCAGATTAAGACCATGCTCACTACTTACGGATTCCCTACGCTCGTGATTGCCGCCAGCGTGAAGAGTGCCGGCCAGCTTGCGGAGCTGATCGAGCTGGGTAGTGATGGAGTATCGGCAGCGCCCGAACTCTATCCTGAGGCGATTCAGCATCACCTGACGGACAAAGCGGTAGAACTGTTTCGAGCCGATTGGCAGCGAACATACCAAGAAATGTCGATTCATTCAGACCTTGCACCCGTAGATGACTAGGAGCGGTGGAACATGAACGGAGACAGACCTGTAACAATCATCGATGTGGCCAAGGCAGCGGGGGTATCGCGGGCTACAGCCGCCCGAGCGCTGGGTGGTTACGGCTACGTGAGTGAACGGGCCTCAAAAGCGGTAATGGAAGCTGCGGAAAAGCTGAATTACCGGCCGAATGAACTAGCCCGCAGCATGATCACCGGCCGCACCAACACCATCGGGCTGGTGGTGGCGGATATTCGGAACCCCTTCTTTGCCGGCATCGCCCATGCTGTAGACGAAACCCTCGAAACGTACGGCTACACGTTTATTGTCTGCAGTACAAGCGAGAGCCTGGACAGAGAGCAAAAGGCTTTGGAGCTCCTGTCCCGGCGGCAGGTAGACGGCATTATCCTCGCACCTACGTCCAGCAATGTGGGGGAACACATCGCCTCGATCGCCCAAAAGCTGCCCATCGTGCTGATCGACCGCGTTGTGGAGGGACTGCGCCTCGATGCCGTTGCCGTGAACAACCAGGAGGCAGCTGCTGAGGCGGTACGCCGCTTGATTCAGGCCGGACACCGCCAGATCGGTTTCCTCGGCGGGCCCAGTTGGCTCAGTTCCATTAGGGAAAGGTATGCCGGCTACACCCAGGCTCTTGCGGATGCAGGTCTGAAACTCGATGACAGATTGATTAGGTGGGGCAGCTATTCCACAGAGGAAGGGCTTTATCAGGCGCTTTCCCTGCTGAAGCAGAAAGATAGGCCTACAGCCGTGTTCACAGGCTACAACGAACTTGCCAGCAGTATCTTGCTGGCCTGCCGTGAGCTTGCGATTAGGATTCCGCAGGATCTGTCTCTTGTATGTTTTGACCACCAGGAATGGCTGGACTTCCTTACACCGCCCATCAGCAGCATTGCACAGCCAGTAGGTGAATTGGGCCGCGTCGCGGCCGAACGCCTGCTCAGCCGCATCAATGGCGATGCGAGTCCTGTGGAGACGGTACGCCTGCCTGTGACATTTTGCGACCGGGAGTCGATCTGGCCTATGGCTCCCGCGGGTGAACAGCTTATGGCCACCTAAAATGATGGAGGGGACGCTTGCTGTTCTAGGAAAGACCCAGACATAGCTGCAGCTTACGCTCTCGGTGATTCCCTTTATCAGGTAAACACATCTGAGTAAAGGAGGGATCGGAACTCAGTCGCCTTACTATGTAGCGTGGAACACACTATGCGCCAAAAAAAGAAGGAGGAAGAGAATGAGAGCTAAGCTTCTATTGGTATTTGCTTTGGTTGCTGCTTTGACACTTGGTGTAAGTCTGTCCGCTTTCGCTCAACCCTACGACATTGCAGTGATCGTGAAAGCCACCGACTCGGACTTCTGGCAGCAAGTGCTGATCGGTGCCAGAACTGCTGACAAGCAGTACGACCATCTCACCATTCGGGAATATGGCCCAGTTTCAGAAGCAGATATCCAAGGCCAAGTTGCCATCCTGGAAAACGTCATTACCAGCCAGCCCGATGCCATCGTGATCGCATCCACCAGCTCCGACGCTACCATTCCAGCTCTGGAGCGGGCCTATGACATGGGCATCAAGATCATCTTGATCGACAACTTGGTGCACACCGAGAAGTATCATTCCTTCTTAGCTACAGATAACATTGTCGGTGGCGGCCTCGCGGCAGAGCAGTTCGTTGCTCGCCTCCAGCAAATGGGCAAGCCCTTAGAGGGTAAGGTTGGTCTGGTTTCCGCCATGGCCGGCGTGCAGGTTCTCACCAACCGGGACAACGGCTTCAAGACCAGGCTTGCTGAGCTTGCTCCCGGTTTGGAGATTCTGCCGACCCGCTATGTGGACAACGACATCCCCACAGCACTTGCAGCAGCAGAGGACATCATCACCAGCACACCTGACCTCGTAGGCTTCTTCGCCGACAACAACCATACAGGTGTTGGCGTAGGCCGGGCACTGGCCGAGCGCAACCTCGGTGACGATCTTGTCCTGATCGCATTTGACTCCGACCCAGAGGAAGTCAATGCTCTCAAGGAAGGCCACATCTATGCGCTAGTTGTGCAAGATCCATTCGGCATGGGCTACTATGGTGTCATGAGCGCCGTCGATGCACTTGAGGGCAAAGAGCTGCCGCGCTACGTGGACACCGGCGTTGTGGTTGTAACTCGCGACAACTTCAACGACGACTCTGTACAGCATCTCCTGTTCCCAGAGCAGCGGGCCGCGTTCATTCTTGGCGAGTAATATGCTTTACGCCTACCGCCCTTCCTCGTGAAGGGCGGTAGGCTCAGGTATGGTGAACCCGAAAGTGGGGAGGGAAGGGCTTGATGAGCAACGGCAGTGAATACGCAGTAGTAATGGAGAATATCAGTAAAACCTTTCCAGGTGTCAAAGCGCTTGACCGCGTCACGTTTCGGCTGAAGAAGGGTGAAATCCACGCTCTGTTGGGCGAGAATGGCGCGGGGAAGTCAACCCTGATTAAGATCTTGATGGGCGTATACCAAAAGGATCGGGACAGCGGCCGCATTCTCTTAGACGGGCAGGAAGTCCAGATCGACAGCCCCATCAAAGCCGAACAGCTGGGTTTGAGTGCGGTTTATCAGCACATCATGCTGGCCCGGCACCTGTCGGTGGCAGAAAACATCTTCCTGGGACAGCAGCCGAAACGGCGCGGCATGATTGATTGGAAGAAAATGTACGAAGACGCCGAAGCAGTGCTGCAGGAATTCTCCCTGCAGGTGAATCCCAGGACGTTGGTTAGGGACCTTACACCGGTGCAGCAGGAAATGGTAGCGATTGCCAAAGCCCTGGCTCGCCGCGCGAAGGTGTTGGTCCTCGACGAGCCCACTGCCCAGTTGGCGGAGGAAGAAACGGATCAGCTCCACCGCACAATGCGGGAGCTGAAAAAGGCCGGTATCTCCATTATCTACATCTCCCACCGTCTCGATGAGATCTT
>LSQX01326015.1_pt1 | contig 13403 bp, 9 predicted proteins | sample 654561 | NCBI WGS metagenome assembly LSQX01 (sample SAMN04489861, study PRJNA283612) | anaerobic digester metagenome | isolation source: 4 biogas reactors fed with cattle manure at either 37C or 55C with and... | place: Denmark: Kongens Lyngby | collected 2014 | reverse complement strand
AGGTTGAGTCAACTGCATAGCCAGTCAATCTATTTCGAAATGGGGAGTCCCTGCAACCAACCACCACCAAAAAACGAGGCAGACATGAACATGAAGCGAACCATTCCGTTATTCACCTTCGCCGTGACGGTCGCATGGGCCGGATTCTCCGAAGGCGAGCCCATTAGGCGCTATGTGGCCCCGACGGCGGCCGGCGCCGGCGACGGCACAAGCTGGGAGGACGCCTCCTCCAACCTCGCCACTGCCTACGCGGAGGTCGGCGCCAACCCCCAGGGCGGCGAAGTCTGGATGAAGGAGGGCGCCTACTTCATCAAAGTCGATCCCGGCATCGAACTCCTTCCCAACGTCCGCCTCGTCGGTGGCTTCGCGGGCGGCGAGACCGACGCCTCGCAGTCCGACCCTTCCGCGCACGAGACGCTGATCCACGGCGTGAACGGCACATACTACTGGTGCACGAACGCCCAGAATGTCGCCAACTCCACAGGCGTCGCCATCGTCGAGAACGGCAAGGTCAACATGCCGCCCGTCGAGCTAGGCGCCCCGGGTGACTTCTTCTGCTCCAGCAGCTCAAGCTGGATGGTCTCCAACTACGGCTTCGTCAAGTTGTCAGGCTGCGCCACGAACAGCTCCATCGAAAACATCACCTTCGCCCATCTGTCAAGATACGCCGTCAAAGTCTCGACGCCCGACGCCGACGGCTTTGCGATCCGCAACTGCAGGTTCATCGTCTGCGGCAACGCCAAGTACAACACGGAACCAGCCGTCTTCATAGCCGATTCCCACACCGTGATAGAGGGGTGCGACTTCATCGGCAATCGACACGCGCTGCGCTTCGCATCGTCGTCGCGGACGACGACGAACGTCGTTTCCAACTCGCGTTTCCTCTACAACACTCTCTTCGAGTTCTGGGAGAGGTACGCCCCCTCCGCGGGAATCGGCTCGGACGGCACGGCCTGCGTTGTCGTTGACGCCTGCCTCTTTGACCGGAACGTCTGTGTCGCTAATGCATCCTCCTACGACCCGTCCATGGCAATCAGTTTGCGGTCGGCAGACGGGGCGACACTCACCGTCGCCAACACCACCTTCCGCTGCAACTACGGGCTGAATGGCACCATGGGGGCGGTTCAGGTCCTTTCGGAGGACGGCCTCGCCACGTTCACCGGGTGCCAGTTCGCCGGCAACACAAACATCGTGTCCAGTGCCCAAGAAGGCTGCGCCGCCTGCATCGGAATCAACGCCAATTGCGACCTCGTCGCCCGCGACTGCTACTTCGGCCGCAACCACATCGACGGTGGAAATTCCGCGTATCCGCTCGGCGCCGTCCTGTCAACTGGCTCAATCCTAAACCGCGACATCTCCTTCGTGAACTGCACGATAGAAGACAACTACACCAAAGGCGACGCTTCGGCGGCCAAACTCGGCACCTTAGCCGAGTTTCGCGCGGTAAACTACACGCTCGTCAACTGCCTCTTCGACGGGAACGACGCTTTCGCGGGAACGACCCGGGCCCCAGATGTCGTGAGGAATGCGTCCTACGGAGGCAACAACAACCGCATCGGCTGCGTCAACACGGTTTTCCGCCATTCGGCGTCCGACTACGTCCCCTTCGCCTACAGCCCGACCTATTTCGTCGCGAACTCCTACCTCAATGGTCTTGACCTTTCATCTGCCACGCCGAGCGGCACGGGCTTCCTGGGCGACATCCTCACCGGCCTCGCGGCCGACCCCGGCCTCCGCACCGACTACGCCAAAACCGCGGGCGGCGCCCCCGCGCGCGGCCTCGCGAAAGACTCGCCGCTACGCGGAAAGGCGCGCGGCGTCTGGCTCGGCAACGACGGCTTCCCCTATTGCCAGGACGATTCCGGCAACTGGCGGCGGCTCCGCCACCCCGGAAACAACAGCGACGCCTTCCTTACCCTTTCCGCCGAAGAAGCGGCGTCGCTAAGCCTCGATGCCGCAACCGCCGTCATCCCCGACGCAACCGGTCGCGCGCGCTTCCACAGGCCTTCCCCCGGCCCCCTCGACTTCTCCGAAGGCCATACCGTAATCTACCTGAGATAGCAACCGACGGCCATGACCAACCCCAACATCGTCTTCACCGCGCCCAACGTCGCGGAAGTCATCGACAAGCCAATGCCCGCGCCCGGACCGGGGCAGATTCTCGTCCGCACGGCCCGCACCTGCATCTCCAGCGGGACGGAGCGCGCCAACCTCGTCGGCGACCCGATGGTCGGAATCGACGTCAAGGACGGCGCCCCCGCCGTATTCCCCAGACAGGCGGGCTACAGCGCCACCGGCATCGTCGTCTCCGTCGGCGAGGGCGTCTCGTCCGTGAAGCCCGGCGACCGCGTCGCGGCGAGCTGGACGAAGCACGCGGCCTTCAACGCCCTTCCCGAAAGCCGGGTCTACCGTCTCCCCGACGGCCTCTCCTTGGAGGAGGCGGCCTGGACGCACATTGCCACATTCCCGATGGCTGCGCTGCGCAAATGCCGCCTGGAGTTCGGCGAGGGCGTCCTCGTGATGGGGCAGGGCGTACTGGGGCAACTGGCGGTCAGGCTCGCGCGCGTCGCCGGCGCGACGCCCGTGATAGCGGCAGACCCCGTGGACGAAAAGCGGGAGCGCGCGCTGGCACAGGGCGCCGACTTCGCCTTCGACCCCGCCGACCCCGACTTCGCGCTGCGCGTCAAGGACGCCACGGGCGGCGGCGCGCGCGTCGTCGTCGAGGTGACGGGCGTGGACCGCGCCCTCGACAACGCCCTTGACGCCACCGCGCGTTTCGGCCGCGTCGCCCTGCTCGGCTGCACCCGCCATTCGTCTTTCGCCATCGACTATTACCGCAAGGTCCACGGACCCGGCATCACCCTCGTCGGCGCACACACCATGGCCCGCCCCGGGAATGACTCCTCGGGCGGCTGGTGGACCGAGCGCGACGACGCCCTCGCCTTCCTGCGCCTTCTCGCCCTTGGGCGCCTCTCTCTCGCCGGCTTCACCGACGAGGTGCATCCCGTCTCCGACGCGCCCGCCATCTTCGCCCGCCTTGCCGCAGGCGGCCCCTTCCCCTCCGTCCAGTTCGACTGGGATGCCTAAAGAAACCACCATGAACGAACGACAGCAGACCCTTGCCGCATTGGTCGAGAAACATGCGGAAACCGTGCTTGAAGCCGAGCGCTGGCTCTGGGCGCATCCGCAGACGGGCTTTACCGAATGGCAGGCCCACGAATATCTCTCGAAGCGCTTCGGGGCGCTGGGTTATTGCCTGACGCCCGCCGGGAACATTCCCGGATTCTACGCCGACATTGACACAGGCCGTCCAGGTCCGAAGGTCTGCGTCCTGGCCGAACTGGACGCCCTCGACATCCCCGGCCACCCCGAGGCCGTCGACGGCATCGCCCATCTCTGCGGCCATCACGCGCAGTGCGCCGCCCTGCTTGGCCTCGCCGCCGCGCTGAAGGAACCCGATGCGCTTGAAGGCATGGATGGATCCATCAGGCTCATGCTCGTCCCGTCCGAGGAGCTGGTTCAGGTCTCGTTCCGCGAAGAGCTCCGCGAGAAAGGCACAATCAGGTATTTCGGCGGGAAGACCGAGTTCATGTCGCGCGGGTTCTTCGACGGCGTCGGCCTCACCATGATGGTGCACCAGGGCGAGCCGTTCCCGGCGGACGGCTCAGACCGCATCGTCTTCGACGCCTGGCGCGGCTGCAACGGCTGCATCACGAAGAAGTTCGTCTTCAAGGGCAAGACGGCCCATGCCGGCGCCCAGCCCCACGACGGCATCAATGCGCAATACGCCGCCATGCTGGCCCTTCAGGCCTGCAACGACCTTCGCGAGACCTTCATGGACCACGAGCACGTCCGCTGGCATCCCGTCGCGCGCGGCGCGGACTGCGCCGCGAACAACATTCCGGACAGAATCCTGGTCGAAAGCTACGTGCGCGGAAAGACAATCGAGGCGATCAGGCGCGAAAACGGGAAAATCAACCGCGCCATCACGGGCGCGGCCCTGGCACTAGGCGCGCGCGTCGAACTTCACGACAGGCCCGGCTACGCCCCGGGCGAACTCGACGCGAACTTCCTGAAGCTGGCCGAGCAATGCTGCGCCGACATGGTCGGGCGCGACAAGGTACTCTTCAACTATGAAAGCTGGGGAAGCGGCTCGACTGACTTCTCCGACCTCACATGCGTGATGCCCTGCGCCCTCTTCAACGTCGACGGCGGCTATTCCGGCCGAGCGCACACCGTGAATTACAAGGTCATCAACCCGCACCGGCTGTGCGCCGACTCCGCGAAGGCGCAAATACTCGTCCTCGACGCCCTGCTGAAGGATTCCGCCGCGGCGGCGACAAAAATCGTCGCCGACTTCGAGCCCCGCTTCCCGTCGATCAAGGCCTTCCTCGAAGCCGACGACGAGTTCTTCCTCGACCGCGAGGCCGTCACCTATGACGACGACGGCCACGCCACGGTCTGTTACTGGTAGGGACATCCACTCCTCCACTCACCCACTATTTCGCCACTCCAAAATGAAACCCATCCGTGTAGTCCAGTTCGGCGTCTCGCATGAACACGCCGACGGAAAGCTCGCCACAATCAAGGCGCTGCCCGATGAATTCGAACTCGTCGGCGTCGTCGATGACCGCGACGGCACGACGCCGCGCTTTCCGCTCCGCCGTCCCGACTCCATGCTGGCGGGCGTGCCAATCCTCACAGAGGAGCAGGTCTGGGCCGACAAGACCATCGACGCGGTCTTCGTCGAAGTCACCAACTGCGACCTCATCCCCGTCGCGGAGCGCGTCCTCGCGCACGGCCTCCCGATGCATCTCGACAAGCCCGGAGGCGAGTCCTACGGTCGCTACGCCAAGCTCCGCACCGAAGCCAAAGCGCGCGGCATCCACATCCAGATGGGCTACATGTACCGCGCGAACCCCGCCATCCAATGGCTCACGCGCGCCGTCCGCGAGGGTATTTTCGGCGAAATCTACAGCATCGAGGCCGACATGGACCACGGCTATGGCGACGATGAATACCGCCGCTACATCGGCTCGTTCCAGGGCGGCATCCTCTACAACCTCGGTTGCCATCTGGTTGACTTTTTCGTCTCGATGTTCGGTGAGCCGTCGTCGGCCCGCCCACCAGTCATCCGCGACGCGCCCGGCTCCGCCCCTGGCTCACGCGACAACGGCCTCGGCATCCTCGAATGGGACAACGGAACCATCGGCCTCATCCGCTCCTGCGACCGCAATAAAGCTTACTTCCCCTCGCGCCGCCTTCGCATCAACGGCACCAACGGGAGCGTCGAACTCTGCCCCGTCGAGCGGTTCGACAACCAGCCGCTCAAGGTCGAACTCTCCCTTGCGGAGTCCGTCGGCGGATTGCCCGCCGGTCGCCAGGCGCTCAACCTCGGCGTTCAAGGTGTGAACGGCAACGTGGACAGATACGCCGACCAGCTCCGCAAGTTCGCCCGCATTGTGCGCGGCGAGGAAAAGGAACCCGACGACCTCTGCGAACACGACCTTGCCGTCCAACGCACCATCCTCCGCATGTGCGGACTGAGTTTGGAATGAACGCAATGCCACGCGGTCGCCCATCGGCCCCTACGCCCTTTGCCCGTCGCCCGCGACGGTGGTTGAGGTCCGCTAGCATGACTGCGGCGTTTGGCTTATAGGAGAACAACCAATGAATAAGATCCCAATGCTGGCGGCCTTGGCCGCCACCCTCACGGCGAACGCGCAGTTCACCGTCCGGCCCTGGACGCAGGACAACGAGCCACTCGCCGACCGCGTCGCGGCCGACTTCAGGGACGTGAAGCACCCGGCGGCCTTCGTCCACTACGGCGTCCCGCCGATGAGTTCGCTCCAGCGGCTCCCGGACGTCTACCCCGAGGACGGGATACCCGGCGGCACGGTGCGCATCGTCGCGGCGAAGGACGAGTACGAGCCCGGCTCGTTCCTGATCTACCCGCTGCGCGACCTCGGCAAAACCCAGCTCACGCTCACCCCGTTCAAGACGGACGACGGCAAGGTCTTCCCCGCCGCCGACCTCGACCTCAAGGTCGTCAAGGTCTGGTACCAGAACGGCAACGCCTGGTACAGCTACTTCGGCGACACCGGCTTCAAGCTCGTGCCCGAGCTGCTGCTCCACGACGAGGACCTCATCCGCGTCGACGAGGCGAAGAAGGCCAACTACGCGCGGCTGACGCCCCCCGGCGGCAAGCCCTCGGAACTGTGGATCAACCCGCCGCGCCAGATGAACCGCATCCACTGGGACTTCTACCGGGGCGGCGGCGTTTTCAAGCCGATGAGCCCCGGCTTCGACGACGCGAAGACGCTCCAGCCGGTCGCGCTGAAGAAGGGCGCGTTCAAGAACTTCTTCCTCACGGCGCACGTCCGCGCCGGGACGCCCGCCAGCCTCTACAAAGGCGCCGTCAAGGTCGGCGGCCACGGAGAAGTGCCCGTGGCGATCCGCGTCCTCGACTTCACGCTGCCGAAGCCCAAGGCCTACTTCGACGACAACCGCGACTTCCTCGTCAACTTCTACACCAACGGAGAGAGGTTCCCCGACATCCTGGAGGGGAACGGCGGCGACCTCGAGCTCGCAAGGAGGCAGTTCAAGGCGATCATGGAGGACCATGTCGCCCACAACCAGGACATCTACTGGCTGCCCTATGGCTTCCGGGCCGAAAGCCTGATGTGCTGGAACCTCATGAAGGAGGCGGGGATGCGAACCGACGTCGGCGTTGGCGGCATCACCGTCTCGGGCACCCCCGAGGGCGCACGCCGCAACGCCGAGGCGGCCGACCGCATCTACGGCCACCACAACTTCTACATCGACTACGGCGACGAGCCGTCCCCACGCTGGGTCGTGGCGAAGCGCCCCCTCTTCAAGGCCAACCAGGACGCCGGCTTCAAGTTCATCATCGCCGGAAACGACCAGGTCTTCCGCAAGGCCGGCTACCTCTACGACTGGCACAACGTCGCAAAGGACCCCGAGAACGGCTCCTCGGCGGCCCTTTGGAACCAACTCGGCTCCAGCCCGTACGTAGCCTGGTACGCCTGCCAGCACACGGGCAACGAGAACCCCGACTTCAACCGCCGCCAGAACGGCCTCGCCCCCTACCTTGCGGGCTACTCCGCCCTCTGCAACTACGCCCACCATCTCGGCCCCTACAACGACGACAGCACGACCTACAAGCCGATGGTCTTCACCTACGGCTGCCACGGCGGCGTGATCGACACCCTCCAGTGGGAGGGCTTCCGCGAGGGCCTCGACGACATTCGCTACGCCACCGCGCTCGTAAAGCTCGCCCGCGCGGCGGCAAAGTCGCCCAAGACCGAAGTCCGCTACGCCGGCAACAAGGCCCTTCAGTACCTGGCGTCGATCCAGAGCGACTCGGACGATCTCAACGCCTGCCGCGCGGAAATCATCCGCCACATTCTCGCGTTGCGAGCATGTGCGGATGATTAGTTCGAGTTGTGAGTTCGAGTTCGAGTTTTGAGAGGATAACGACCATGAGATTTCAATCTGTTTCACCCAAGAGTTTTGCCCTTGCCGCCATCGCCACGCTCGCTTTCGCCGCGCTTGCCGCGCCGGAGGGGGCGGCCGCGCCGAAGACCGTGGCCGAGGAGGCCGCCGCCGTCGTGAAGGACCTGCGCAACTTCAGCGTCCACTCTTACGACGCCGACGTCCACGCCAAGATCCCGCCGGCCCTCGACTTTCTCGCGGCCCACGCGGGCGACGTCTCGAACAAGACGGCCCTCGCCGAGGTCAAGTCCAACGTCATCCGAACCTCGATCCGCGCGAAGGACCTCGACATCGCCCTGCCCGTCGCGCGCGAACTGCTCGCCGACGGCGACCTGCGCTTCGTCTGGAGAATCGACGCCGCCGAGTACCTCGCCCTTGGCGCGCTGCGCACCAACGACTACGCGACGGCCGACGCCCTCTACAAGGCCTTCTGGACGCTTCCGACGCAGGGCGCCGGCAGCATCGGCTGTGGCGACCGCGTCCGCGTCGCCGCGCTGCGCGCCGCGCTCTTCACCCGCCAAAACAACATGGCCGGCGCGCTCAAGGTCATCGCCGACGCGCGCGCCGAGAACCCCTACGGGCAGAAGCCGGAGGATTACGGCAACGTCGGCTGGCGCGGCCTGCTCGACGAGGAGGCCGTGAAGGTCTACAAGGAGTTCGTGCGCTTCAAGGAGGCCTTCGACTACGCCCTTTCCAAGGAGCGCAGGGACCTCGCCCTCAAGCTCGTCTCCGACGGGCTGATCGACGACATCCCCGGCGGTCTCAAAGTGGCGCGCGAGCTCCTCGCCGACGAAAAGGAGCAGCTGTACCGCCGCGCCATCGCGTGGAACTGGCTCTTCGACCGCGACCGCGCCATGGCCGACAGGTACTTCCCCGAGATGCTTGGGAAAAGCACGCGCGAGACGAACAACGTCCTGGCCATGCTGAAGAACCGCATGGTGCAGGGGCAGGCCACCTTCGGCAACGGCACCCCCGCCTTCTATTCCGACAACGCCGAGACGGTCCGCGTGTGGGATTATTACACCCGGCTGCTCAAGATGACCGGCGGCGTCGCCGAGTTCCAGCCCGCGCAGTACGCCGCGGCGGCCTACGCCGGCCTCGGCCAGATGCGGCAGGCCGCCGAGGCGGCCAAGGCCGGCCTCCAGAATGACAAGCTCAAGCCCGAAGAGCGCTACGAGCTTGAACTGGCGTCGCGGACGCTCGCCCTCGGCCAGTCCGGCGAGGCGCTCGCCGCCGCCCTCGCCGAGGCCGACCGCGCCGCCGCCGAGGCCGCGCCCGGCCTCGCGGACAAGGACCGCCTCGCCCGCCTTGAGCGCGTCGGCGCGATGGCCCTCGCCTCCGGCGTCGAACGCCTCGCGCGCGGCTTCGCCGACTACCGTCTGACTGTCAAACCCAAGCTGCCGAAGATGCGCTACGTGGCGAAGTTCTCGAAGCGTCCCGTCGGCGGCGCCTACGACTGGGCCAACATCCCCTTCCGCCCCGAGGAGCAGTCCTTCACCCGCAAGTACGGCGGCAGCGAAGAGTTGTCGTTCATGTTGACCGACGTCGCCACCGGCGACCGCGGCAACGCCGTCAAGGGCGGCCACGCCGAGCACCCGACGACGCTCCAGGTCGTCGCCGACGAGTGGGGCATCCACATCCTCCTCTCCTTCTACGACGGCCGCGCGCGTGAGTTCGAGGCGGGCGCCCTCGACGCCGGCAGCTACGAGTGCTACATCGCCCCCGGCGCGAACCAGCCCTACACCTGCTTCCTCTGCTACCCGAAGAAGGACGCCCAGGCCTTCATCTACAGCACCTCCTACAACAGCCCCGGCCACCGCCGCGTCGACGGGAAGAACCCCGCCAAGTTCCGCAGCGAGACCCTCTTCACGGACGACGCCGTCCTCAACTATGTCGGCTTCTCGTGGGACAACTTCGCGACGCTCGTGCCGACGAAGGGCTCGGAGTGGGACTTCGAGTGCGTCTTCTGGGGGCCCGTCCCGTCCGCCTGGAACGGCACCGAGTCGATCCACGGCCGCAGCACGTGGGGCGTCCTCTCGTTCGACCTCTCCGACGCCGACCGCGCCCGCATCCTGCGCGCCCAGATCTTCAAGGCCGCCAACGCCTACAAGGCCGAGAAGGTCGCCCGCACGAGCGGCTTCACCGGCGGGCAGGAGAGCGTCTTCGAGTTCTGGCAGGACGCCGAACTCGGCGACCCGGCCTTCTACGAGGCCGTCGTGAAGCCCCTTGAGGAGCGCCTCGACAAGGGCCTGGAGAAGGTCAAGGTCGGGATGTCCGACGAGGACGTGCGCGACGTGGCGCAGAACTACCTGCAGGAATGGCGCGACGTCCGCTTCACCGTCGGCCGCCTCCGCGCCGCCTACCTGAACGAGCGCCTCTTGGAGGAGGGGCAGTAGAGGCAACCGCATTCCCGGCGGCCAACAAGAATAGGAGGATACAAATTGACTGAAGGAAAACTTCGGATGACGATCATCGCCGCGGCCTTCGCGCTGGCCGTGGCGCTGACCCCCGCGCATACCGCCGCCGAGATTGTGGTGCTGCCCGCGGAACAGCGCGGCCGCGACTTCACGATGGAGTTCGACGTGCGCTTCGCCCCCGGCGCCCCGCGCGACCTCGACCTCCGGCTCGGCTTCGCGCCCCCCGGCCGTCCCGTGACAAAAGCGGCAAAAACGAATTGCAGTTCAGTCGCTCTTCATTGGGATTGGCTGTTGGCCATTGGCAACACTTCCACATTTCCACAATTAGTATGGGCCTTGCGCGGGCGCGCGAGGTTGTGCTGAATCATGCAACCGATCACCAAAGACAACTGCGATTTCCCGACCCTGCGCCAGAGCGCTCTGTAGTCGAAGTCAATCGGCAACGTGAACTCGGCCGCAAAACAGGATAAACCCCATGCTCAATCTCGCATCCCTCTTCACAGACGGCGCCGTACTTCAGCGGCGCAAGACAATCCCCGTCTGGGGATGGACCGGCGGCGGCAACCTCGTCAGCGCCGAACTCGCCGGCAAAAAGGCCTTTTCCCGCGCCTCGCGCAACGGCGCCTTCATGCTGCGCCTCCCCGCCCTGGAGGCGGGCGGGCCGCATGAGCTGGTCGTGACCGATGCCGACACGGGCGAAACGGTCATTGTCCGCGACATCCTTGTCGGCGAAGTCTGGATCGCCTCCGGGCAGTCGAACATGGAGTATCCGCTCCACGGACACTGGGGCAAGGACGACGGCCGCTACGACAAGATGCCCCAGGAGGAGGACTTCCTCGCCCGCCTCGCGAAGGTCGACGGCGACCGGCTGCGCTTCGTCCAGGTGACCGGGCCGGCCGTGAACATCCGCCAGGAGACGATCGACGACGTCTGGAAGAAGTCCACGGACTATGAGTTCGCGAAGGCGTTTTCCGCCGTCGGTCTCTGGTTCGGCCTCGAACTGATGGAGCGGCTGGACGTCCCCGTCGGCATTCTCGGCCCCTACTGGGGCGGGACAATCGTCGAGGCGTGGACGAGCCGCGAGGCGCTTATCCGCGACGAGGCCTACCGCGCGACGCTCCCGCAGGTGGACGAGCTTCTGGCGCGGGATGACGAGTGGCTCGATCCGCCGGAGAAGGTGGTCCAACGCCATCAGAAGGAGCTGATGGCCGCGTGTTCCGCCATTGACCCGGGCGTCGCTCCCGAGGCGCTCGACTGGATTAAAAAGCCGATGACAAAGGACTGGCAGCCCTTCGCCGTGCCGGGGTCGTGGATCGCCCGCGGCGTCGCCGGCAACGGCGCCGTCTGGATTCGCCGCGTCGTGTCCTTGCCCGACGGGTGGCGCGGCAAGGAGGCCGTGCTCCACCTCGGCGGCATCGACAAGCAGGACATCGCCTTCGCGAACGGCGTCGAAATCGGCCGCACGGGTTCGGGGACGGACTGCTCGACCTATGACGTGCCGCGCACCTATGTCATCCCGCCGGCGCTGACGGCGGACGGCACCCTCGACCTCGCCATCCGCGGCTATTCGTTCATCTACGACGGTTCCTTCAACGGTCTTCCCGACGCCTACCACCTCGACTGCGGCGACGAGCGCATCGAGCTCGCCGGCGAGTGGATGTGCCGCGTGGAGGCCGACTACGGACTGGCGGAGCGGAGCGACAATCCCGACTCCAGCCACAACGGCAACCCCAACACGCCAGGCATCCTCTACGACACCCGCATCAACCCGCTCGTCCCCTACGCCATCCGCGGCGCAATCTGGTACCAGGGTGAATCGAACGCGGGCAACATTCCCCTTTCAATGGCTTACCGCGGCAAACTGCTCGCGATGGTCGAGGACTGGCGGTTCCGCTTCGGGCAGGGCGACTTCCCCTTCCTGCAGGTGCAGCTTGCGGGCTTCCGCGAACCGGCGGGCTTCCAGAAGAACTGCAGCTGGGCCTTTCTGCGCGAGGCGCAGGAGCGCGTCTGCGGCGACGGCCGCGCCATCGGCATGGCCACCGCCATCGACCTCGGCGAGGTGGCGGACATCCACCCGCACGACAAGAAGGAGGTCGCCCATCGTCTCGCCAAGCTGGCCCTCCACGACGTCTATGGCGACACGGAGTCGGGCGGCGTGAACCTCCGCCTTTCATCCTGGGAGGCCGAAGGCGCTCGACTGCGCATCATGCTGAATGGGAAACCGGCCGCGGACGCTACGCTCGCCGCCGGCGCGAGCGGTTTCTATGTCGCCGGTTCCGACCGGAAGTTCCACCCTGCCGCCGCGCAGGTGGCCGGAATGGAGATTCTGCTCTCCTCCCCGGAAGTGCCGCATCCCTTCGCCGCGCGCTACAACTGGACGACCTATCCGTCCGAAGGCTTCCTGCGCAACGCCGAGGGGCTGCCGCTGCTACCCTTCCGCACGGACGACTGGAATCTTTAGAATCTGCATCAACGGCCGCGTGTACCGGTTGGAGCTCGTCGACCCCTCGCACGGGCTTGACCCCTCCCATCCCAACCACTCGATCATACGCGACAGGGAGACGGGCGAAATCGTCTCCCGCCTCGCCGAAGGCTGCAGCTTCCCCTCCCTATACCAGGAGGGCGACACGGTCTACGTGATCGCCACGAAGTCCCTGCCCGGAAGGAACGCGGGGGACAGATACCGGATCTACGAGAGCCGCGACCTGGTTCACTGGACGGACCGCGAGCTGATTTCACGCCCCGGATGGCTCTTCTTCAACTCCGCCCTGACGAAGGGGCCGGACGGGTACGTCCTCTGCATGGAGACCGACAAACTCGGCGTCCCGTTCACCTGCATCTTCGCGACGTCCCCCGACCTCGGGCACTGGACCTTCATGGACGACGCGAAGGCCTATCCCATGGACCGTTACTGCGGCGGCCCCTGGATGCGCTACAGCCGCGGCTACTACTACCTGATCCTCGACACGGTGCTGCCGGGGAGGCGGTTCGCCACCTACGTCTGCCGCACGAAGGACTTCGACACCTGGGAGCTGGGGTACTACAACCCCATGCTGATGCCGGACGAGGACGACCGGAAGATCTCGCCGTACATGTACGACATCACGCCCGAACTCAGGGCGCAGATACGGACGGGTTTCATCTCCAGCAACTCCGACATGGACATGTGCGACTGGAACGGAAAGACGCTGATCACGTATCTCATCGGGAACCAGCTCGGCTTCTACTACATGGCGGAGGCGGAGTACGACGGCTGCGTCGCCGACTTCCTCGAGGCGTGTTTTTCCTAGTGCTTTCGCGATGACGGCGGCGCCCCGGCCCTGGCCCTAGGCCCGAGGCAATCGCGGCGGGGGAGGTCGTCTTCCACGAAGGCCGCATCTGCGGCGCATGGCCGCGCGTTTTGTAACCAGCGTTTTGAAACACCCGGCGGCACCACGCCGCCGTGAAGAGCCGGTTGCGCTGTGCGCGGGA
>LSQX01310374.1_pt1 | contig 13404 bp, 10 predicted proteins | sample 654561 | NCBI WGS metagenome assembly LSQX01 (sample SAMN04489861, study PRJNA283612) | anaerobic digester metagenome | isolation source: 4 biogas reactors fed with cattle manure at either 37C or 55C with and... | place: Denmark: Kongens Lyngby | collected 2014 | reverse complement strand
CTAACATACTTTATCAAAGCGTTGAGAAAAAACAAGGGCGGCGGGAGATCCCCGACCCGGTCAAGGCGACCCTGTCATGGGGCTCTCAGCCAGGGAATTGCGGGCTTGATAATCTTGCCACGTAATATTTGACTCGTTCCTTATCGACATCTTTGCTAATTATTGCATACTAAGACGCTATGAATCCATTCAATCCAAAAGGGAGTGATCCGGGTGAAAGCTGTTCAGATCGGCGGAGGATTGGTGGGCCAGGTGATTGCGGCGGACATGATGAAGGATTTCGAGGTAACAGTGGTCGATTTCGATGCTGATGTGCTGCGCGAGGCCGAAAAAAAATGTCCCGGCGTCAGGACGGCTTTAGCGTCGGCCACGGACGCCGCCCGGCTCGCGCCGATACTGGAGGGTGTTGACATTGTCACCGCGGGAGTCCCGGGACGTTTCGGCTTCGAAATGATGAAGACCGTCATCGAGCTGGGGAAAAGTTTGGTGGACATCTCCTTCATGGCCGAGGATTTTTATGATCTTGACGGCCTTGCTAGGGAAAAGGGCGTGACCGTCATCCCCGATATGGGCGTCGCGCCGGGGATGTCCAACTTCCTCGTGGGCAGGGGAGCATCGCTGCTTGACGAAGTCGAGGACGCCTTTATCTTCGTAGGTGGCATCCCCGCCAATGCCGTCCCTCCCTTCAACTACCAGGTCACCTGGTCCCCCAAAGATTGCATCGAGGAGTTCACTCGCCCGGTGACCATCGTCAAGGACTACCGCCAGGAAGTGATTGAAGCCACCTCGGGACTCCACCTCCGAGACGTCCCGGACGTTGGTACCCTTGAGGCCTTTTACACTGACGGTTTGAGGAGCCTCGCAAGGAATATCAGGGCGAGAAATCTCGGGGAGATGACGTTGAGATGGCCGGGTCACGTGGAGCAGATGAGGCTCCTCCGTTCCATGGGCCTCTTCGAGGAAATCCCCCGGATCCTTGGGGGCAAGGAAGTTGTTCCCCTCGACGTCGCCGCAGACCTGCTCTTTCCCATGTGGAAGATGGAGCCGGAAAAAGGGGACAGGGATCTCACCGTAATGGAGGTGGATGTGTGCGGTTTCAAGGGCCGCGATGAGGTGACCCATTCGTGGCGACTGCTTGATCACTTCGACGAGATGACCTGGAACACCTCCATGAGCCGCTGCACGGGGTGTAGCTGCGCAATCTTTGCCCGGGCTGTCGCTTTGGGACTTGTGAAGCAAAAGGGAGTGTTACCGGCCGAAAAATTGGCCTCCGATGACACTCTCTATGCCTACGTTATGGAAGAACAGAAGAAGCGAAGGATAAAATACACTGAGTCGATCAAAAGAGTCATGAGCGTAAGACAGTCGGGATCATGAAAATCATGTATAATGACCTTGAATATTTCGGGAACCTGTGATAGTTGTCTAAAGCGGATCATCACCCCCAGGGGTGGGGTTTGCCGTGGCGAAGCTTCCTGTGGCGCCATGGGCGTTCCCGGGCCGGGGCTTTGTTTCGATTTTCCTGGCCTGCTTTTGTGCTGGTCACTCCGGGAAGGAGGTGAGGCTGGGGCGTTTCTTCGGATCATCATGAATTCAGGCTCGAATCCTGTCAGAAGGAGGTTTTTTTTATGTCGGAGAAACAGCAAGTAAAGCCCAGTCTGGGCCTTTCCGTCGGCGTGTTCGTAGCCGCGGCTGTAATAATCAGTTACGGTGTTCTAGGTTTGGAAGTGGATGCTCACGTTCCCATTGTTTTTTCCGCTGTTCTTGTTTGCGTCATCGGTCTGACGGTCCTAAAGATGCCTTGGTCCCAGATCGAGGAAGGTGCCCTTAACGCCATTTCTATTGCTCTCCAGGCGATCGTCATCCTCATAATCATAGGTATGATCATCGGCATATGGATTCAAAGCGGAGTTGTGCCCACGCTGATCTACTATGGCCTGTCATTGCTGGCGCCATCGATTTTCCTGCTGGCAACTCTCCTGATCACTTCGGTCGTATCTCTTGCGACGGGTTCATCCTGGACCACCGCCGGGACGGTGGGCATTGCCCTCATGGGTATAGCCTACGGGCTCGGCATACCCGCCCCGTTGACGGCCGGCATCGTGGTCTCGGGAGCTTACCTCGGCGACAAGCTGTCGCCCCTTTCGGATACCACCAACCTGGCCCCGGCTGTAGCCGGCTCCAACCTGTTCGACCACATCAGGGCCATGATGTGGTCCACACTGCCGGTCTATGTGATTGTTATGGTCATCTGCGTAGTCCTCGGGATGAAGTATGCCGGTGGCGATCTGGATGTGGAGAAGATTGCGGCCCTCCAGCAGATGATGAAGGCCGAGTTCAACATCGGGCTTCTGGGTTTCCTGCCCCCCATCTTGGTCATAGGGCTCGCCGTGATGAAAACACCAGCCATCCCGGGCCTTTTTGCCGGTGTTCTGCTGGCCGCTGTTATGTCCTTTTTCCAGGGCAACGGCTTGGGAGATATCGTTAACGCCATTCACTACGGGTATGAAGCCGCCTTCTCAGCCGAGATCGCCGGCGCCGAGGGGGAAGCCCTTCTGAACTTGCTTAGCCAGGCTAACCTGAATATTCTTCCCGAGATGGCCCAAGAGGTCGGAGAGATGGTCAGCGATCTCGTCACGGGAGGCGGTCTCGATTCTATGATGTGGACCATATCGCTGATCTTCTGTGCTCTCTTCTTCGGCGGGGCCATGGAGGCCTGTGGTTTCCTCGAGACCATAGTGGGAGCCGTCACGAAGCGGGTCAAGTCTGTCGGTGGGTTGATGGCTTCCGTCATTGGCACCTGCTTTCTGGCCAACCTCTTCCTGGGCGACCAGTACCTTGCCCTGGTCATCCCGGGCAGGATGTTCAAAGTCTCCTTCGAGGAGGCGGGGATTGCCCCTAGGATGCTATCACGCGCCACGGAGGACAGCGGCACCATGACATCAGCCCTGATCCCCTGGAACACCTGCGGCGCCTACATGAGCAGCGTCCTGGGAGTGGCTACCCTCGCTTTCGCTCCCTACGCCTTCCTCAACTGGATGAGCCCCATCGGTTCCATAATCATGTCCTACATGAAGATTGGGATCTACTGGAGGAAGAAGGACGGCTCGGACGTGATCGCAAGGGAGAGACCAACGGATTAATACTTTGCCGGTAATTGCTGGGGTTTTTGGGGCGGCGGGGCACCCGCCGCCTTTTCATTTTTCCCACCGCATCTTTGGGATGGCGCGGTTTGACACCTCCAAATTCCAGGGTGTAGGATGATATCGAAGTGAAAGCGCTGCAATGCTTCATTTCCCTTTGAGGAGGTGTCGTTATGCCTTCACTTGACAGGAACAAGGTACCCCTGTGGAAGGGGGTTCCCGACAGCGACTGGAATGATTGGAAGTGGCAGGTTACCAATCGCATCGTCACGGTGGACCAACTGAGACAGGTCATCGACATCGACGGCGATGAAGCCGAGGTCGTTGGGAGGAGCCTGGGTAAGCTCCGGATGGCCATCACGCCCTACTTCGCGTCACTGATGGATCCCAATGATCCCAGGTGCCCCATAAGGATGCAGGCGATCCCCACGGAAAACGAGACAAGGCTGGGCAAGTCCGATCTTCTTGATCCTCTTCACGAGGACGTGGACTCGCCCGTCGCTGGCCTTACCCACCGTTACCCCGACCGGGGGCTTTTCCTGATCACCGACCAATGCAGCATGTATTGCCGCCACTGCACCAGGAGACGGCACGCCGGCGAGACGGACAAGGCCTACGGTGACGAACAGATCAAGAAGGGGATCGAGTACATAAGGAAAACGCCGTCCTTCAGGGATGTTCTCCTTTCCGGTGGGGACCCGCTGACCGTCGATGACGACAGGCTCGAGTGGATCATATCGGAACTGCGGGCGATACCCCATGTGGACTTCGTCCGCCTGGGGACCAGGATGCCCGTCGTCTGCCCCCAGAGGATCACCGACAAATTCTGTGCCATGCTCAGAAAGTACCACCCTATCTGGCTCAACACCCAGTTCAACCATCCCAAGGAAGTGACGCAGGAATCCGCCCAGGCCTGCGCCAGGTTGGCCGATGCCGGGGTGCCCCTGGGGAACCAGTCGGTCCTCCTCAAGGGCGTCAACGACTGTCCCTATCTGATGAGAGAACTGAGCCAGAGATTGCTGAAGATCCGCGTAAATCCCTACTACATTTACCAGTGCGATCTCTCGGAAGGGATCGAGCACTTCCGGACCAGCGTCGGCAAGGGCATCCAGATCATCGAGTACCTGCGTGGGCATACCACGGGAATGGCCCAACCGTTGTTCATCGTCGACGCTCCCGGCGGGGGTGGCAAGATCCCCGTGGGACCCAATTACGTGGTCAGCCAGTCGGATCGGAAGATCATACTGCGCAACTACGAGGGGGTCCTGACGGTTTATACGGAGCCCGACGACAACCAGAGCCATCCCGAGGAGCTCTACCACTGGGAGGAGTATACCGCCAGGCAGAGGCAGCTATCGAGGGAGGGCCTCATAAAGCTTTTCGAGGGTGACATTCTCTCCCTGGAACCCGCTCATCTCGACCGCCGGGAAAGGAGCAAAAAACATCGCTGATCCGATCATGCAGAAAAAACACCAGGAGGTGCCTCCCGTGGAGGAACTGCTAGTCTCCCGTTCCGGCACGCCCTTCCCGAAGTGGATGAAATGGTTTGTTCTTCTGGTAGGGATCCTTCTCGTCGGTGACGGAATGCGGACCTTCGCCTTTCACAAGATGCTTGTCGGAGCCGTCCTCGCCTATGTGTCGGGTTTTGAGAAGAGGATTGTGCTTTCGCCCCAGGGGCTAGTCAGGCAGACCAGGACCTGGATCACCAATCACTCGACTACCATCCCCTGGGAGGAAGTACAATACGTAAACTTCGCCTTCAGGGGCTCAAGGATGATGTGCTTCTTCGAAAAAGGCGTTACCGGCCTCAGGGTGCTCTTCGACAAAAGCGACGAACCCGAGGTAAGGAGGATATTGAACCTCTACATACCCGACGTGGAGACAAGCACCTTGGGGAATAAACCTGAAGCCGAAGAATAAACCTTCTTTTCACTCGTCGAGCGAATTTCCTGGGCGATAGGGCAAGGGAACCCCGGGCGGAGATAGCCTCTGTCCGGGGTTTGCGATGATTTATCCCTGTAATTTCCCCTCCACCGAGCGGACCTTGCTCTCCATGGTGATATCCTTGTTCCGCCTTTCGTCTATCCTCAAGGAGGTGCCCACTCGGAGAGCCCCCTGGTTGAAGGGTATTTCGTGGGCAGCCCTCACGGCCTGCAGCACCACGTCGAGGTCGCCTTCCAGGATGGTCCCCATGGGCGTCAGCATCGTCTTGAGATCGAACTCCTTGAGTTTCTTTTCTACCTCGGCGACATAACCGCTCAGGCTCGTCGTACCCGTCCCATAGGGTACGATCACCACTTCAGCTATCACCTTGGCCATTATCGCTTCCCCCTTTCTTCCCTGGAGCCGTTTTAAGATGCCGTACATCCAGTATAATCAATCCCGGCTAAGAGTAGCCGACCCATATTGACGGACATGGAAGGTGGTACTTATCATGGCATGGAATCCCCTCCAGGCAGGCTTTGGCGGGTTGATCAGGCCCATACTGGTAATCCTTGGATGGTACATATCGGACAGGATCCTCGTCAAACTGGCGGGAAAACTCTTCGATAAGGGAATAGCTAGAGTCCAGAACGGGGCGGCTGGGCAGCTGAGCACGCACGAAAGGTCATCCCGGGTCAAAAGGTTGGGGACACTCAGGGGTTTGGTGATTGATCTCCTGCGGTGGGGGCTTGGGGCGGTGGCCTTCCTGACCTTCCTCGGCACGATCAACGTCAACATCATGCCCATACTGACGGGACTGGGCATTGCCGGGCTGGCCCTATCCCTGGCGGCCCAGAATATAATCAGGGACTTCCTCAACGGTATCTTCGTGGTCGTGGAGGATCATTATTCCGTCGGGGACGTGGTGAAGATCGGAGAATACTTCGGCGTCGTCGAGAACTTCACCCTCAGGACCACCCACCTATCCGACCTTGACGGGAACTACATCATCATCCCCAACGGCAGGATCACGGAACTAGTGAATGCCACCAAGTACTGGTCCCAAGCCCAGGTTGTGGTGGGTGTCTCCTATGATTCGGATATACGCAAGGCACTGGGTGTAATGGAGAGGGTGGGCGGGGAACTCAAAAAAGACTTCCCCGACAAGGTGAAGGAAGACCCCCGGATCCAGGGGATTCTCTCCTTCGACGAGCGGGCGGTTTCCCTGAGGGCACTCATAAGGACCGTCCCGGGAGAACACTGGTCCATCGGCATGGAGTACCGCCTGCGCCTGAAGGAAGCCTTCGATGCCGAGGGCATAACGATACCCTTCCCTCAGATGGATGTGTGGATCCGCTCCCCCGAAGGTCTTAGGGTCGCCGGTCAGAAGACGAGGGCGTAGGGAACTGGCCTTGCGACTCTCCCCGGCGGCAAATTAACGATCCTCCCAGACCACCAGATCGACGACGAACCCCCGCCGTCCAGGTTCAGGGCGTTCACCAAGCCGAGCCTCTCCGCTACCGCGGCTGTCTCGGCTATGGTCGCGCCGTTGCTGTGCCAGGGGTCCCTTCCATCGATGACGATGAACCAGATCCTTTCTCCGTCGCTACCTACGAAGGATCTTGGGTGAGGCAGTGAAAGGGTCTTCGGGTTGAACCCTTCCGGATCAAAGACCTTTCTTCCTTCCTTTACCAGCATCGGTCCCGCCTGCAGGACATTATCGAGCCCCGTGAAATCCTGGTCGGTCCATTGGCTCCTCAGGGTTACGGGTGTCCCAGGAGGAATGTTTTTGAGAAGTTCACCCGCGGCCCCGCGGCCTATGACCAGAAATCCCTCCCTGGTCACAAAGTGGTTGGAAGCGGAGGAGTGCCTGACCCCGGAGATGAGACCGTGCTTCACGGTCACCTCCCAACCGTCGGTGGGAGCACCCGTCACGTAACTCCAGACATCAGGGGTGAACACCCCTATCCCTCCTAGGGGGGGGATGCTGTTCATGGCAGACAAGGCGAGTTCCTCGTCTCCAAAGGTGATGAAAGTCCTGAAATCTCCCCGTCCGAAATGGACCCTCAAGCCGTCCTGGCTCCACCCCATGGCGGACCTGGCGCCGTGAGGTCCGCTGAGGGGCCTGGAGTCAACCACCAGGGAGCCCACTATCCTGGTTCCGCTGAAGAAACCGCCGTTTATTGCCCCCTGGGCACTGGAATTTTCGGCAATAAGACTCAGGGGAAGCCTCTTTCCGGATATCGAAGCAGCGGTGACTATCCTCGGGGGTGAAACCGCGGGGTCGAAGCCCAGGGCCGCGATGAAAAGGGCCCTGCCCGGGTCGGCGCCGAAGGGCACCACTGTCATTTCCGGCGAAGGGATTTTCATCATTGTCTCCCAGGCTTCCACGTAGTGCTGGAAGGGGCCTATCCTTACGACCCAGGTCCACTCCAGTTTGTGCACTGAGGCCATCACGCCGACGCTCCTGAGGGTGGACACCGCCCGTTCAGCCTCTTCGGGCGTCTCGAATTCGGGGGATTGAACTCCCCAACATGAAGGGGGTCTTCCGACATGTTCGCGCCGGAGGATCAGGACGGAACTCTCCCTCTTGAACTCCTTTTCCCAGGAGAGCCGCAGAGAGCATTCCTTCATCCAGGATTTCAACGACAGAAGGTCCTGCTGCGAGATCCCTTCGCGGGGCTCAAGCAGAAATTGCTGCGGCGGTGACGGCTGGATCTGGGAGGCCAATGTCATGTAGGGCGAGATGAAAACCGGGAGGTTGGGCCAACTGCCCGGTGCCAAGGAGTTCGTTATGGAAGCTTCGTGACGGAGCCCCATCGACTGAAGGGCAAACATTATCGCCTCGGCCCTGGTCGCCTCGATGTCGGGATAGAAACGTTCGGCAGGGTCGAGAATGCCGAGAGCCGAAGCCGTCTCCACGGAGCGTCCGAAGGGGTGGTCCGGGCCAATATCGGCGAAGTGTTTTTTCCCCGCCCACTCCTGGAGGCCGAGGGATGAGACTATGACAGCTATCACTTCAGCCCTGGTGGCCGCCGCGGAGACGGAGGATCCGGCAACGACGCTCGTCGCCAGGAGCAACGCTGTAGCAACGCTTTTCGCAAAAGCTTTTCCTTTCATTCCCGTCACCTCTTCCCTCCTGGAAAAAGAACTTCGGGGCCTCGAGAAAATAGCTTTCATACACCTATTGTAATCTACAAAAGGGGATGTATAATCCGCGAAGAAAGAGGATCATCGGAAGTCTGGTCTTTGACCTCGCTTCAGGAACGGCGCCAATAAGCCCCTTGAGGCCCCCGGGCGCCGATCCTCCGGAAGGGTTCGCCGGCGTGACGGATGGTTTGTCCAGGTTCGGCACGACAGCGGGACCCCCAAGGACCGCGAAAGCGGCAGGGGAAGCGGATGGAAGAGCACTGGACTTGAATAAGCGGAGGTGAAGTCTGTCGAAGGACTGGATGAAGGGGCATATCACCAGTCACGGCACCGGCCAAGAGGACGGTGTATCCATCTATGCAGGGGGCGAATGAAAAGTGAAGAAGGAAGATCCCGGATCATCCAGCGGCGCAGGTCCGGTCCGGCGGATCGGCATCACGTTCAACCTGAAGAAGAAAGACTTGCTCCCAGGCGAACCCGACGACCGTTACGAGGAGTACGACTGCCTGGAAACGATTGAAACTCTCGAAAGGGAGATCAATCGTCTTGGTTTTGAGACCCTGCGTTACGAACAGGACGATTCTTTTCTTGAGAGGATCTCCCAAAACCCTCCCGACTTTGTATTGAACATAGCCGAAGGACGCGGAACGACAAGAGGAAGGGAATCGCAAGTGCCCAGTGTTCTTGAGAGCCTTGGCATTCCTTTCTCCGGTTCCGATTCCATAGCCATTGCCATTACCCTTGACAAGTGGCTGACCCACCATGTTCTCGCGGGGGGAGGGGCGTCCGTCCCCGATCTCTTCATGTTTTCCGCCGAGGAGGATTTCAGCGGGGCCATGTCAATTTTTCAAAAGCACAGGGAATACATCGTCAAGCCGAGGTGGGAAGGCTCTTCCAAGGGCGTTTTCCCCGACTCAGTGGTGGACAACCCCGTCGATTTGGCCGAGAAGGTCCGCAGGATTTGGAAGAATTACCAACAGCCGGCTCTTGTGGAGGAATACCTCCCCGGGACGGAGGTAACCGTTGGAGTCATGGGCAACAGGAACCCCGTCGTCATCGGGATGATGTCCATCGATCTAAAGACAGAGAAGGGCAAGGCTGTCTATTCACTGGAGCACAAGAGGGACTGGGAAGAAAAGGTGCACTACCTCGGGCCTGAGTCCATCGATCCTCACACGCGGGAAGAGGTTGAATCAGAGGCCCTGAAGGTGTTTCGTGTTCTCGAACTTAGGGATGTCGCCAGGGTGGATTTCCGCCTGGACAATGCGGGCGTTCCCAAGGCGATAGACATCAACCCACTCCCGGGCATTTCCGAGGCCTACAGTGACCTCCCTATCCTTTACAGGCTGAGCGGAGGAGATTACCCCTCTCTTTTAAAGGGGATCCTGAAGGAAGCGTTCCAGAGACAGGAGCTTAAGTGGCCCAGGGCTTCGACAAAGGGCAGGCACCGCAATGCTGCCTGAAAAGACCGTCGCCGTCGCGGCTGGAAAAGAAGAGACCGACAGGGAGGACGTCCTCGACGTCCTCCGCTGCAGGCAGAGCGTCATAGAGGGGCTCCTTTCCAAGGGATTTAAGGCCTTCCCGGTCGACATCCTCAGGGAAGATCTCCTGATCAAGGGGAAAGCGGCGAGGAAGCTGAGAGATAATTCGCCCGATTGCGTCTTCAACCTCTTCGAGGGGTTCGGTGAGGCGTCCTACCTGGAAATAAGGTTCGCCGAGATCCTTGAATCCCTGGGTATCCCCTTCACGGGCAACCCCTCCAGGACCCTTGCCCTCTGCCTTGACAAGGACCTGGCAAGGCGAACGCTGAAGACGGCAGGGTTACCGGTGGCCCGCGGGGGGTGCGTGTTGCCCGGTTATGGCCGTGAAGTTGCGAAGGGGCTCAACTATCCCCTCTTCGTGAAACCCAGGATGGAGGACAGCAGCATCGGCATTGACAACAGGTCTCTGGTGACTTCCGAAGAAGACCTGTTCAGACTTCTTGACGAGCGGCTGGCTCTTTTCCCCGATGGCCTGATCATCGAGGAATTCATAGAGGGAAGGGAGTTCAACACCGGGTTCATGGGATCCTACCCTTACGATCTCATGGCTGTCTCGACCATCCGTTTCGAGTCCGGCTGCGAAGGCGGATACTTTTTGGACTACGACTCAAAGTGGTACACCGAGAGCGATGAATACCGCAATTCCGTCTCGGTCCCCGAGGAGGACATACCCCCGGGGCTCAGGAGGGAGATTATCAGGCTCTCCAGAGAGGCCGGCAGGATCATGGGATGCCGAGGCTACTTCAGGGTGGACTTGAGAGAGAGAAAGGGCAGACTCTATATTCTGGAAGTCAACCCTAACCCCGATATAAACACCGACAGCGGCTTCGTCAGGCAGAGCGCCAAGCGAGGTTTCACCTATCCCGGCATGGTTGTGAGGTTGGTTGATGCGGCTTTGAACAGGAGGCCTCTCCATGGCAGAAGGATCCCGAGAAAAGATCAGCGACGCGTTCCGACTGGCAAAAAAGACGGAGGCCTTTACGGAGCGGGAATTGGCCGTTCTAGCTGAGGTCCTGGAGGATTGCCTGCTCAACCCCGAGGAGGGTTACCGTTTCGAGGAAATGGCGCATGAAGGTAACCTGTCGGGTTTTCTCATCTGGGGTAGGACACCTATGACCGAAAAAGGTTACGATATTTACTGGATAGCCGTCGATCCGACCCTCCAGGGTAGAGGCTTTGGCAAAGCACTGATGGCCAGGGTGGAGAATGGGGCTCGCGAGGAATCGGACGGCTGCATCCTTCGCCTTGAGACCTCAGGCAGGGAAGATTACAGGCGCCAGAGACACTTTTACGGATCCTGCGGCTTCGTTGAGGCCGGCAGGATCCGTAATTTCTATCGCCCAGGCGATGACCTGGTGACCTATGTGAAGTACGTCGAAAGTGAATTGTGAATCACAAAGGTGAAAAAGCGTATACAGCCAAGGGTGAAGGATAAACGGGAAAGGGTTAGAAGAGCAAGGCGGATTCGATAATAATTTGACACCGGGGCTGTCGCTTCGTATAATGAGCGCCGTCACTTTATGGGGGTTTAGCTCAGCGGGAGAGCACTTGCATGGCATGCAAGGGGTCGGGGGTTCAAATCCCCCAACCTCCACCAGGATACCTCGAAGCAGTCCTTGGAAATTCTTCCAGGGACTGTCTTTTTTATGCTCTTTAACGGTATGAATTTTAAAGCTGCCGTAGGGTTTGTACAAAGGAGTTGTACAAAATGGGAAAATCCGGCAAAATTCCGAGCCACCTTGTGAGGTAGGAAGCAAAGGTGGTCTTTTCGTCGAGATATTGGGAAATCCCTATCCAGAAGAGCTGGATATTGAATCTTTGACAAAATACAAGAACCTTTTGAGAAACTTGCCGTCCAATGCTCTTAAAAACGAGAAGTACTGCAAGAAAATCCTCCAATAAATTCTACAGCCTATCATTCTGAAAAAGGATCTGATGGATATCACCACGGTTAATAATCACTTAGTGAGGGCCAAATCGTTTCTGATTTGACTGGAAAGGCGCGGCTATTTGGAAGGGCGGAATCTCAAGTTTTGCAGAAAGTGCGCGAATCCCCCAGCTCTTTTGAAGAGAGAAATGCCTTCTCTATCGAAGATTTAAAACCGATGTTTAATAGCCAGGATTACGGTGTAAGGGCGTATGGCACTATGCCATCACCGCCTCCGAAACAAGTCAGCCCAAAACACGATCAGGAGTTCGGAAAATTCCTATACACGATAATTTGGTTGACCTTGTGCTTTTGCCCTACGTGAAAAAATCGCAGCGTAACGGAAAAAATTCCTCTTCCCGTATCGTCATGGTTTGAGCGTTTCACCATCCCATTATCCCGGAAGAGAATGAATGGATGGCTAAGACAGGCTGGTAACAGGCCGAAAGAAAAGGGAGTAGTCTGGGTAAAAACATTTCATTCCTTCCGACACACAAGAAACAGCTTTTTTGCCCAAAAACTTCTTAGCCATAGGCTTTTATGTCTGCCCGATGATACTATTTATCATATTCATATTACAGGTTTATATACGTTTCCTGCAAATTTATCAAATTCATTTTCCCTAGGGGAGAAATAAGAAACTCTAATTTTTTTAAAATAAAAAAGTTTCTATTAGAAATAAGGAATTATTTTTCCATCGGCAGGTACTTAGTTATGGTCTCAACCCGAGAAATAGGAGGATATATTTTCGATTCGAAATCTTTTTCTTCATCAGTGGTTTCAGCCAGGAGAGTACAGCCGTTTTTAAACCGATCATCCTGAGAGGTTACCTTTTTAAACGTGTCACAATGAAAGAATATTAACCTGTTATAAATCTATCATTTTGAAACAGGTCCTGTCCTTGTTGCCAATTATTTCGATCCTCATACCTGTTGCTTGTCCCCTACCAGTCATTTCCTGCCCCTATCCTGTACCCAATCCAGTAACCCGCTCTCATTCGGGAACCCGCGCTCTTTTCCCCACCAATTTTTCCCCCGAACGGGTTTGTTTTTTCGTTGAGCAATATCAACAACTTGCGGACAATGAAGGAAGGAGAAATGTCGAGATAGGGCATTGGATTACTTCAATGTCACGTGGTATCATATCGCTGAGCGTTTTCCACCTTATTTTAATAGGGAATACCTAGCTGTTATTGTCTGATTCGCCCCCGCAAAGGGAGAAAAGATTGAGGGGTGAAACCATGGGAGTAAGAGATTTTTGTGTTCCCAGAGAGGATGTGCTTCGGGGGGAGATAAATGATGCCATCTTCGCAGCCGATTTCGGAGATCTTGTTTCAGATGGTGCCCCGGAAGTTTATAGAGACCCCGCCACTTTCTTCGCAAACACCCACCCTGCCAGAGAGCTTAAGAATATTGTAAATAAGGTCTTTAGAAGGTTATTCGACCCCACTGAGGTCGGTGCCGTCTATCGACTCAGCACAGGTTTCGGGGGAGGCAAAACCCATACCCTCATGGCCTTGTGGCACCTTGCAAAAAGCATCGACAACCCCGACCTGGGAAACGAACTGTTGCCGCCTGGTATGCGACCGGAGAAGGTTACAGTGATCGGTATCGATGCTGGTAAGGCGGGAGTTCCGGTCTTTCAGGAACACGGAGGGCAGCAGGTCCGAAGTCTGTGGGGCGAAATGTTCTGGCAGCTCGCAGGTGTGAAAGGCCTGGAC
>LSQX01328059.1_pt1 | contig 13405 bp, 11 predicted proteins | sample 654561 | NCBI WGS metagenome assembly LSQX01 (sample SAMN04489861, study PRJNA283612) | anaerobic digester metagenome | isolation source: 4 biogas reactors fed with cattle manure at either 37C or 55C with and... | place: Denmark: Kongens Lyngby | collected 2014 | reverse complement strand
TCGACGCTCACATTCAGAAGCTGGGCCAGCGTCTTCAGATTATCCACATCGGGAAGACCTTTGTCCGATTCCCATTTGGCAATAGCGGATCTCGAAAGCAACATCTTCTCTGCAAGCTGCTCCTGAGTCAGTCCGCACTGCTTTCTCGCTTCTTTGATTTTTTCTCCTAATGTCATGTTCATGACCTCCAATCTTTAGATTACGCCCTCATTCTAGTTGGAGGATTTTCGCCGACAATGGACTTTGCGTGTCATCGCCGTTACTTTCCGTAACAAAGCTCATATTTATTGAAACATCAACAATGTAGCGATGTAAAACTCAATCAAAGTCATCTGAATTTATCATATCATCTTCGTATAGTTTCAGTAGAGCTATCAAAAAGGCCACTTGTACTGAACAACCATTTTCGACAAATTGGCTCCGATCATACGCTGAGGCGCATTACTTCCTCGTAATTACTCCCGAACTCCTCGATAAACTTTGAGCATGAGCAACTACATAGAAAATCGACATTGAGCACGAGCAATTATGCTTGGACATTAATCGTAGCGTGAGAAATATATGTAGACAAATAATTAAGGCATGAGCAATTACATCGAAAAATACATCTGCGGGAAATTCGCGCTTGATTACTGGGATGTACCATCAATCCGGGGTAAAATTGAGCCTCCCAACATGATCTTCCCCGAAGAGTACGTCATCTTCACCGACAAGCCCATTTATCGCCCCGATCGAGCCTTGTTACATACCTGTTGCATCCTCGGAGCAGAAAAATACGTGGAAGGACAAGCGTGTACACTTCCTTTAGTCTTTCTTCAAGTCGCACAGGAGTATAGTATCCACGAATTAATCTACCTCGGCCTTCAAATCTGTTCCTATCGCGAAGGCAATCGCCCTCGAAGCACCGTCGAAGAGTTGCGTGCCTGTGCGGAAAAACTGCAAGGACACCGAGGACGCAGAAAAGCTCTAAGAGCCATTCGCTATCTCGAGAACAACTCGCGCTCACCCATGGAATCAATTCTTTACATGTTCCTTCGTTTGCCCAATGCCCTCGGGGGTTGCGGGTTTAACGAGATCGTCCTCAACAAGGAAATTGTACTCGCTAAGGGTAACAAAACCTACTTTGCCGACCTTTATGTACCTTCATGCAAGCTCGATATTGAGTACGACAGCAAAGAGTTCCATAGTAGCGCTTCAGAATTATCGAAAGACCGGGAACGCGCCGCACACTTGGAAGCAGAAGGTTACCGTGTCGTTTCAGTGGGCTACTCCCAGCTTAGCAACCTAGAAGCCTTCCGAAACTTGACACGCCAGCTTTCTCGCCTCATAGGAAAACGCATCTACATCCGTGCCAGAAAGTTTTTTGAGAACTTCGTTGCTTTATGTGATCTGCTCCAAAGAAAAGGACACAGCATTCGCTCACGTTTCCGCGAAATTCACCTAAACGAGATACCTTGGCATTCCGGAGTCCGCAAAGCCTACGAAATTTATCTTGTTGCGTGGAATCGACTTATCCGGCATCCTAACCGCTCTTTAGTATTAACGCGCGCACCATAAACAGCCAGCTCGTTTTGATCAATATCAATTCTTCCGATTGACGCTACTCAACAGCCGAAAAGCATCCTCGAAGGCTCGGTGCTGCCCCGTTACGCTATAAAATCTCTTTTTCTATAGAATCCCCCTTTCACAATCAGCGCACCGCTCGTGCACAAATCCCCAAACACACAAAAATCCATCTTATGCACATCCTTTTAAGCACCCTACACCACCACTCCCACCCTCCTCTGTACAATTTTTCAATTTGCTTTAAAAAACTGCAACACTTGAGAAGAGATTTGTGCTTCAGGGAGCAAATCTGCCATCCAGCACGCCTCACCTGTGCATTTTTTCAGTTCTAAGTAAAAAAATGTACGAAGGTGGGAGTTTAGTTCACTGGGAGCTGGTTAGTGTGGTTGGAAACAGGGTATAAAAAGACGGCACATTTCTTGAGTCGTTTATATAAAAGAAGGCGCCACCCGACGGCTCAGACAGCGCCCACTTTGGCGTCCCAGGCAGGAATTGAACCCGCATCCGCAGCTCCGGAGGCTACTGCCTTATCCATTAGGCCACTGGGACGTGCTTCGTTATTTTAGTATAGACGAGCTTGAAACTCAAGAAAACACGTAACGCCAACGCACATCATTGAACGGAGAGAGCCATATTACGAAACTCGCCAAACGGCACTCTACTGCTGGTTCCTCCGAATTTCGGCGACACAAAGGTTAATCTGATCTACGCCCTGTGGTCACGCCTCTTGTTCGAGCCCATCGGGGCGTCCGAAGAACGGGCAGTCATTGTGGATGCACTCCCTGTTTCGCTCATAATAAGTGCATTCAGGGTAGCTCATTGGCATGGTAACGCCTAGATACTCCTTCGTCCATTCAACAGCCACTTCTATGGCGAGTCGCGACACGCGTTTGCAACAGCGAGGGCCTCCTATGGCCGTCATCGCATCGAGGCATCTAGCGGTCACCTGTTGCGGGTAATTCCACGTATCTTTCTTGAGTGGTGAGCCATCGAGCACGATACACGCATAGATTCCGGCTCCGACCGCCGCTCCGCACGCGCCCCAATAGCCGCAATACCCTCCCGGTACTTGCGAACCGCGCTCAAAAGCCAGCTCGAGCGCTTTCTCATAATCTATTTCTCCCCCGTTGTTCCGATAAGCCGTCACCAAGACTCCGGGGACTATGCTGTGGTGTTCGGGACCGTGCATATGTACTTTTTCCATCTCAAATACGTGAAGCAAGATCTTTATCGGATCCTTTTCAAACGTATGGCGCAGAAACCACTTCACATCACTTTTAGAGGCGGAATGGCACACATCACAGACGAAGTGTCCATCCTCACAATAGACACGCGTCTCGAAAATTTGTCCGCAGATCGAACATGGACGGCTAATCGCTTGCTCGGCGTAGATGAGGTCTTTTCCACAAACAATGCATCCAACCAGATGGTATTGATCGCTTGCAGGCTTCTTGATGACCTCTTTACTTGAGTTGTCTTTCTCTTTTCGCTTTATCGAATATCGTTTTGGCATTTGCTTGACCTCTCATTAGCTAGTCGTACCATTTCCATTCTAGATGATTTTTCCCATTTCTTGCGATATTTGACGTTATGATAGCGTTACATAACAAAAAATCGAATTTTTCCCATCGGAAGAGATCCATTCCAAGGCTTGACTGTTGCCTGTTGCTTATATTCTTTACTTATCTCGATTCAGCATAGAATTGTAAGATTTGTTAGACTATGAGGAACTATGATGACGAATAAATGCTGTGAGAGAGGTACTGGAACATTTCTGATAATCATACGTCACTCATGAAAGATGTTTACAATAACTCTATAATGGAAATGATGATGAATTGAATTAACGGTTTTTCTTTCATGAATGGTGAACAAATACTGGAAAAGCCACAAACAACTGCTCTTTGTAAAGCAGTATTAATCCGACCAACAAATATCTTTTCTGATTTAGTCGAAGATATTGAAATGTACAAAACTAGCGATCATCAAATCGGACACAAAAAACAATAGAGCTAAAGATTAAACAGAACACAATCAATGATGTCCGAAATTCAGAAATCAAATTAAGACTGAGTCAAAGAGAGGAAAATGTATGCCAATTATAAATCCAGCTTTCTGGGCTAAAAAGCAGGACAACGATGGACGATTTAAATGGCTTTCTTTAGCTCAGCATCTGGAAGAAACACGGTTGATTGCGCGACTCCTTTGGACTCATTGGCTAAGTGAAGGACAGCGCCAACATATCGTTGCCTCTTTAAGCACGCCCTCAGAGGATGTTGCTATACGCTTGGTAGAGTTTATCGGCGCAATCCATGATCTTGGTAAAGCAACACCGGTATTTCAAATCAGGACAGGATTTACCAATTCTTCCGATTTAGACTCTCTGCTTATTGAGAAATTGGGGGGTGCAGGTTTTTCTGATATTCGATTAACGCGTTTTGCCAACCCTGAAAAATCACATCACGCATTGGCTGGACAATACTTACTGTCCGTGTATGGTGTAAATGAAGACATCGCCAGCGTCGTTGGTGCTCATCACGGAAAGCCTGTTGACAGCAAAAGAATCGTCCACGAACAAAATGCTTATCAGCGCAATTATTATCAAATAGAAAATAGGAATCATCCAATACGTCAAAAATGGGAAGACGAGCAAAGGAATGTTTTCGAATGGGCTCTTGAAATAAGTGGCTTTGAGAATATATACGAGTTGCCTTTTGTTCAAGAGTCGGGGCTCGTTCTTTTGTCGGGACTCGTGATTATGGCAGACTGGATTGCCAGCAACGAGAATTATTTCCCGCTCCTTCCTCTAGACACATCAGTAGTGGACGATCCAGAGTCGCGCATCATAAATGGATTTACAAAATGGCTTGAGAGTGCATCCCGTCCTTGGGAAGCTAAACCAAATGAGCCCGATACACTTTATGATAGACGTTTCCGATTTTTACCACACAATGTACAAAGTGTTTTTGCCGATGTCATTGACAGCACTGAAAACCCCGGTATATTTATTCTCGAAGCACCAATGGGGTTAGGAAAAACAGAAGCTGCACTCGTAGCTGTTGAACAGTTAGCGTGGAAAACAGGTAAAAGTGGAATGTTCTTTGGACTTCCCACCCAAGCAACTTCAAACGGCATCTTCCCGAGAATTAAAGATTGGCTTGTGAAAGTCAGTAAAGACAACGACGACAGGCTTGGTATGCGTCTTTTACACGGAAAAGCCGCGCTCAATCCAGATTTTGACAAACTTAAAAAAAGAAGCCCCGCTCAAAATGTAAATATTGATGGTGATGAAAACGGTAGCGTAACCGTTAACGAATGGTTCTCCGGACGCAAGACTGGCTCCCTTGACGATTTTGTTGTCGGAACAGTTGATCAATTTCTTATGGTCGCGCTCAAACAAAAACACCTCGCCTTAAGACATTTAGGATTCAGCAAAAAAATTGTCGTTATTGATGAAGTGCACGCATACGATGTATATATGTCTCAGTATCTCTACCAAGCTGTGCGGTGGATGGGTGCTTACAGGGCACCGGTTATCATTTTATCCGCTACACTTCCCGCAGATCGTCGCTTCAAATTGGTTGAGCAATATATGCGTGGTGCAGGTCATCGAAAGAAAGACTGGATTCTTCCAGAGAGCGGCCTAGAAACAGATGCCTATCCGCTGATTACCTTCTCCGACGGAAATGCAATCAAGCAGGAAAGTGAATTTGCTCCCATAGAGCATAAAGCTGTACGTTTTGTACGCTATGAAGATGTAGATGTAGCCACTCTCGTCGCTGACTTATTCGGGAAGGGCGGTGTCATCGGCATTATTGTAAATACTGTTAAACGTGCACAGGCACTGGCCATCACTTGTTCTGAAAGATTTGGTCCAGATCATATAACATTGCTTCATTCTGGTTTTATCGCAACCGATCGCATCGAAAAAGAAACTCAGTTACTTCAGATGATTGGCAAAGATGCTAATCGTCCTTTTCAGCAGATCATTATCGGCACACAGGTCATTGAACAGTCTCTCGATATCGACTTTGACGTCTTGATCTCTGACTTAGCTCCGATGGATTTGTTGATACAGCGTGTCGGAAGACTCCATAGACATACCATCGCGAGACCTAATAAACATAAAACTCCTGTAGTTTACGTGTTAGGCACTAGTCCAACCCTTAATTTTGAGTCTGGGTCTGAAGCAGTATATGGTGGCTACCTGCTCGCGCGCACACAAGCTCTTTTGCCCGATATACTTTCAATTCCTGAGGACATATCTCCTTTGGTTCAAAAGGTGTATGGTCAAGAGCAAGCGAATGTTTCCAAAGAAAATCAATCACGCTATACAAAAATGAAAACGGCATATGAATCAATGATCGCGAACAAAGATAAGAAAGCGAGAACTTATCGTATCGAAAACCCTCGTCTGAAAATGAGACAAGATGAGAGCACATCTCTTTTAGGGTGGCTAAAAAACACACATCCTAACGAAAGCGAAGAAAAAGCTTATGCACAAGTGCGTGACACACAAGAAACCATCGAAGTCATCGCACTTGAACAGTATGAAAAAGGATATGGGTTGATTGGATCCAACCAAGATATTTCAGATCGACTTGATGAATCTGAAGTGACTAGAAGAATCGCTCAACAAACTTTAAGACTTCCCAGTATTTTAAGTGCACCCTACAAGATTGATCGCACTATCCAAGAACTGGAGAAATATAATCTGCGCCATCTCAAGAGCTGGCAAACGCAGCCATGGCTTAAAGGTGCCCTCGGGATACTATTTGATCAAGACCATTGCTTTGTGCTAAATGGGTATATACTGAAATATGACAGACAATTCGGATTAACATATGAAGAGGTGGAACATGAGTCGATTTAATCTCATTGATGAACCTTGGATATCGGTCGTCGTAAATAAAAGAGGAAAAACAGAGGAAGTATCTCTAAAATCACTTTTTGAAAACGCACATATCTACAAGCGCATTGCCGGAGACACCGAAACGCAGGACTTTGCTGTTTTGCGGGTTTTGCTCGCCATTTTGCATACAGTTTTTTCCCGCTTTGATGGTGAGGGCGACCCTTACGATTTTTTCGAGTTAGACGAACGTTACAAGCCCACCTCCTTCATCAACGATGAAGATGAGCAGATAGTCTACAATTACACTTTGCGTCAAACGTGGATAGATCTGTGGAGTGCAGGACAATTTCCCGAGATCGTAAATACTTACTTAGCGAAGTGGCATGATCGTTTTTATTTGCTGGACAAAGAACATCCGTTCTTCCAAGTGACTGCTGCAGATGTGGCACCTGAGCACATTAGTAAGCTTACTCCTAGTGCTGTATCCGGAAAAAACATTAATCGTCTTATCTCAGAGAGCGGAAATAAGGTCGCCCTATTTGCACCGCGGACTACAAATAATAAAGAAATTCTAACTGAAGCGGAATGTGCTCGATGGCTCCTCACATTTCAAGGCTATACAGGTTTGTCAGACAAAGTCATCTTCGGAGAAGAAAAATACAAGGCTTCGAAAGGCTGGCTCTTTGATATCGGAGGTATTGCCATAGAGGGAAACAATTTATTTGAAACATTGATGCTCAACTTGGTGCTGTTTCGTCCGGAATATCACGAGGCTCATCAGAAACCGTGTTGGGAATATAGCAGTGATGATATGATCAAGTACTTCTTCTCCGGTCGCGATTACGATAACCTAGCTGCGCTTTATACAAACTGGAGTCGCGCAATTTACATCGACCCCAATACTGATTTTGAGAAATCATTTGAATGCTATATTGTAAAACTCCCGGAGATTAAACACGATGATAATTTTTTAGAACCGATGACCATATGGCAATATAACGAAAGTGGTCCCAATAAAGGGAAACACACTCCAAAAAAACATCATGTAAATCAATCCATCTGGCGTTCATTTGGCCTGCTTTCTCTACCAACCTCATCTGAAAGCAAACAACGCCAACCTGGCATTATCGAATGGATGCGCAATATCCAGCCACTCATCGGAGACTACGATTTAACACTTCGAGCTATCAGTATGAAAGATGATGGCAACGCGACGTCGTGGGTGCCTGTTGACGAAGCAACTGATCAGCTAAGCATCAATGACATAATCTTAACGGACATTGAAAAGGACGGGTGGGTACCACGTATCAATGTAACGGTTGAAGAAACTAAAAGAGTCGTTGAAACGACTTATCGAATATTCCTCATGGGCATTAAAGAGATCCGGAATATTAGCTCAAATTTATTTATAAATGAAGAAATACAAAAAATGTACTTTCAGATCGACCAGCCCTTTTACCAATGGCTATCTGGACTGAGACCCGACGACTCACCAGATGACCGAATTTTTGAGTGGAGAAATACCCTGAGAACGATCGTGCTTCGCCAAGCAAACCAATTGGTTAGAAATGCGGGGGCTAGGGACTACACTGGCATCATTGAGAAGGATAAAAAAAGAGAAAGAGTCAAGAACATAGCCACTGTCTATAATAGTTTTATATATTTTTTGAATTTAGTATTAAAGCCAGAGGAGGGAGCGCGTGAAAGAGATGAAAACTAATTCGGCCACTGTACGATCAGTGACAAATCGCATCGTTTATATGCTTGATCAATCCTTGGAAACATCCTCCGGGAAAGCTACGTTAGCCAACCTTCGAAACTCCATCGGCAAACCTTTGAGTCAGTCCGTAGATATTTGGCCACTCATGTTTGAGAATTTGCCCGAAGAATTCTTAAGTCAAGGTCAAGCGGAGACAAAGAAGGAAAAGGCTATATTGTCGACACTTCAACTTTATGCTCTGTATCGGCAAGGGAAAAAGGCTTCTGCACGAGAATGCGCTCAAGAAACAGGCTACAAGAATATCGGCCATTCTTTAGGCGCTTTGCGCAGAGGCGAGAACTCGGTTGCCATGGACAGAAGATTTAACGCGTTAGTCACGGCGACGACGTACAATGAGCTTATCCATCACTTGCGTCAAATGATTCAGCTCCTTAAATCTAAAACGTCTGGTGAGGAAGCGATCGACTTCGGAAGATTGGCACAAGATTTATACGGATTTCTTATAGGAAGAGATGAGAGCATGCGCCTTATTTGGGCAAGAGCCTATTACCGAACAAACCCTAAAGGAGGAACAGAAAATGATCAATCGTAACCGTTTGTTTCTTGACATTCATGTCATTCAAACCGTACCGCCATCGAACATCAATCGTGATGATACAGGAAGTCCCAAAACCGCTCAATATGGTGGTGTAAGACGTGCACGTGTCAGTTCTCAGGCATGGAAGAAAGTGATGCGCGATTATTTTAATGAATATGGCGCTCAAAGCAACGTTGGCGTACGAACATTGGACGTAGTTCAATATGTCGCTGATAAAATCGCGAAATTAGAACCCGGTGTTACGGATGCAGATGCTTTTCAGCAAGCAGAGAAAGCGATTAACAATGCCGGCATCAAAACGAAAGACGGGAAAGCAAGAGCATTGTTTTTCATAGGAGACATCCAAGCAACGACTTTGGCTCGTGCAATACTGGATGGAGTGGATGACAAAAAGACCTTGCAAGCTATTCTAAAAGAAAATCCTGCCGTAGACATTGCACTGTTCGGGCGAATGGTTGCTGATGACCCCTCGTTAAATGAAGATGCTTCTGCTCAAGTGGCTCACGCCATATCCACTCATGCCGTACAAACGGAATTCGACTTTTTCACAGCAATCGATGATTTGTCACCTGAAGACAGCGCCGGAGCAGGAATGCTTGGCACGATTGAGTTTAATTCATCTGCAATGTACCGCTACGCTAATGTTGCTGTCCACGAACTTTATCGTCAGCTTGGTGACAAAGAGCAGACACTCAATGCATTAAAGCTTTTTGTTGAGGCGTTTGCCAACTCAATGCCAACAGGAAAATCCAACACCTTTGCAAATCAAACCTTACCGCAAGCAATTCTTGTTACAGTTCGCAATGACAGACCCGTTAACCTCGTAAGCGCATTTGAAGAGCCTGTAAAATCTTCAGAGGGATATATCCAAAAGTCTATCGAGAAACTTTTTAAAGAGTTTAAGGATGTTGAAAAGTTTGTTCGCCAACCAGAGTTTACACTATACGTTACTGGATACGATGTGGATACTTGCGGTATCGATCAGGAAGCATCCGATCTGATGACGCTGCTCGACAAGTTTTATGTTGCAATGAAAGGCTTAATGCCAGAAAAGGCGGAATAAAATGAAGACGATCCTGTTAAAGTTTGCGGGGCCGCTTCAATCGTGGGGGACGCGCTCCCATTTTGAAACGCGTCATACAGACTTGTATCCTTCAAAGAGTGCGGCCATCGGTATCATAGCGGCGAGCATGGGCTATCGCAGGGACGATGACGCAAAAATTCAAGCACTCAGTCAGCTTAATTTTGCGGTACGTATTGATCAAAAAGGGCAACTGTTACGAGACTATCACACCGCAGCAAAATATAAAGCCAATGGCGATTTTGAAAGAACGTACGTAACGAACCGTTACTACATTGAGGATGCTGTTTTCGTTGTAGCAATAGGTCATAAAGATGACGAATATGTCGACAAAATCGCCGAAGGACTTCAAAATCCCTACTTTCAACCCTTTATGGGAAGGCGTTCTTTGCCACTGCCGGCGACTTTCTTTCTGGGGATTCATAACGCGGACATCCTGACAGCACTTAGAAACTGCCCATGGCAGGCTCACAAATCATACCAGAGATCCCATTCTAACAGCTTAGTCGTCTACTCCGACGCTGTGCATGCTTCTGAGAATGTACAATCTAGAATCCGTAAAGATCATGTTATTTCATTTTCACAAAAGAATCGCAGGTTCGAATTCCGCTCGGAAGTTAAAATTGAAATGACCGTCCCTAAACTCTATGATTCAACGGAGCATGACGCTTTCGGTACATTGGGAGGTTGAAATGTATTTGTCTCAAGTTGAAATTGATATTCATAATCGTCGAAAAATACGAGATCTCAACCATTTAGGAGCTTTTCATAATTGGGTGGAACAAAGTTTTCCTGATGAGCTTGATCAAGCGCTCAGAACACGAAAATTATGGCGTGTTGACAAGTTAAAAGATCGATACTATCTGCTCATAGTAAGTTCATCAAAACCTAATTTCAAGCTTTTAGAGCGATACGGTGTCGTGGGAAGCGCTAGAACCAAATCATACGGTGCATTTTTGAATGCACTGGAAGAGGGGATGCGGGCTCGCTTCAGGATCACGCTTAATCCTGTGATTTCCGTAAAGGATGGCACAAAAGCTCGTGGGCGAACAATGCCACACGTGACCCTTGAACATCAAATGCAATTTTTGTTAGACCGCGCTGAAAAAAATGGTTTTGCATTGAATAATAATGAATTCACTATCGTCGAACGAGGTTACGAACCGTTCAAAAAAGCGAATGAAAAAACCATTCAATTAAGCAAGGTAACTTATGAGGGTGTATTAACAATTACTGACAAAAAGCAATTTATCAAGACGTTAACAGAGGGTTTTGGAAAGAAGAAAGCCTATGGATTTGGATTAATGACAATTATTCCGGAAAGCAAATGATGGCGCAAAAACAAAGTGGTGCAAAAAAAGCAGAACTTACGGAATTGCCACGCATCGACGACCGTGTAACCTTCATTTATATCGAACACGCAAAGATTAACCGTCAAGACAGTGCTATTACGGTCACGGATCAACGGGGCATTGTCCGCATCCCGGCAGCGATGGTAGGTGTGTTACTTTTAGGACCAGGAACAGACATTAGTCACAGGGCAGTTGAGCTCATCGGAGATACTGGAACTAGTATAGTTTGGGTCGGCGAACGCGGCGTTCGTCACTATGCTCATGGGCGTGCATTGGCTCATTCTACGCGTTTTCTAGAAAAGCAAGCGAAACTTGTTTCCAATAATCGCTCTAGACTTGATGTAGCACGAAAAATGTATCAAATGCGCTTCCCGAATGAAGATGTATCCTCGTTGACAATGCAACAATTGCGCGGTCGAGAAGGTGCTCGGGTACGAAAAGCTTATCGCTTTTATTCTAAAAAATATAATGTGACTTGGGACAGAAGAGACTATGATCCTGATGATTTTTCCTCAGGAACATCTGTGAATCAGGCGCTTTCTGCCGCCAATGTTGCTCTATACGGTATCGTGCATAGTGTAATTGTTGCAATTGGCATGTCCCCCGGACTTGGATTTATTCACACCGGTCACGACAAATCTTTTGTGTATGACATCGCCGATTTGTATAAAGTGGAATACACCATCCCTCTTGCATTTGAGATTGCTTCAAAAGTTGATCCAGAGGATGATATTGGGCGCATTGCAAGACAAAGAATGCGAGACAAATGTGTCGATGGCAAAATTATGAAACGCATCGTTAAAGATACTCAACAATTGATGGCTATAACGGATGACGAAGAAGTTTTAATTGACACCATTAATTTGTGGGACGATAAAGATGAACTTGTTCAACACGGTGTCAATTATAGTGAGGGTTTTTAATATGCCTTTTACTGTAGTTACATTAAAAAAATCAACTCCCTCTCTTCGCGGCGATCTGACAAAGTGGATGCAAGAAATAGCTACCGGGGTCTACATCGGGAACTTCAATACTCGCATCCGAGAGAAATTATGGGATCGGATAACCTCAACTGTCGGCGATGGTGAAGCAACCATGAGTTATGCTTGTAGAAATGAAATTGGCTATCAATTTGTAACGTGGAATACGGAACGAGAAAGCATTGACTATGAGGGTATTCCCTTAGTCTTAATACCGGCTTGTGCGGATACACCTCATAAACAGACAATTGGGTTCAGTAATGCTTCAAAATTTAGAAATGTCAGAGAGTTTTCAGGCGTAAAACCTGCAGTGGAAGAATCATTGACAACATATGTTGTTATTGATATTGAAACCGATGGTTTAGATGAAAGCAAACATACAATCATTGAACTGGGTGCCGTCAGGGTCAACGGTGAGGAAAGAACAGAATTTAACCGTCTTATCTATTACGAAAGGAAACTGCCTGAAGATGTAGCAAAATTAACCGGATTATCCGAGAGCATACTAAAGGAATATGGCATCCCCTTAAACAATGCTTTAGAGGAGTTTCTAGTTTTTATTGGTGACGAGATACTGATAGGTTACGGCACAGATCTTGATATCCGATTTATTAATAAGGCACTTGAAAAAATGAATCGTCCTTGGCTCAAAAATAAATATTATGACTTGGTTCGATACGTCAAAAAGGAAAAAATGTTATTGCAAAACTACAGACTGGAAACTGTCCTAAGGACTTATGGAATTTTAGAAACTGTGCCCCACAGAGCACTTCAAGATGCATTGCTTATTGCTCAGCTCTCAACGAAAGTGAATGTATTTCAAGAAACAATAAAAAAATAACGCGCGTTCTAGGGTGTTCTATTAGTGTTGTTCCCGCACAGGCGGGGGTGATCCTAGTAGCGCGCATCATTGTAACAAAATGCGTGTGTTGTTCCCGCACAGGCGGGGGTGATCCTGATTAAGTTGATCGATCCAAATTCCCCCACCGGTTGTTCCCGCACAGGCGGGGGTGATCCTGGATGATGCGTTGAAGCGCCGCTTATCTAACGCTGTTCCCCGCACAGGCGGGGGTGATCCTGATTGGAGAACATGATGCAACAGAAACAACTACTGTTCCCCGCACAGGCGGGGGTGATCCTATAGGATGATAGATACTAGAAGGACATTAAACCTGTTCCCCGCACAGGCGGGGGTGATCCTCAAAGTGTCGCACATTGACAAGAGTTCAAAGCCTGTTCCCCGCACAGGCGGGGGT
>LSQX01280882.1_pt1 | contig 13405 bp, 11 predicted proteins | sample 654561 | NCBI WGS metagenome assembly LSQX01 (sample SAMN04489861, study PRJNA283612) | anaerobic digester metagenome | isolation source: 4 biogas reactors fed with cattle manure at either 37C or 55C with and... | place: Denmark: Kongens Lyngby | collected 2014 | reverse complement strand
TAACTTTCGGTATGGTTGCCATTCCTATTGCAATGTACACGGCAACACAAGACAAAGATATTCGTTTCAACCAGCTGCATAAGGATGACAACAGCCGTATTCGGTACAAAAAGACTTGCGCTCACTGTGGTAAGGAAATTAAATCAGAGGACATTGTAAAAGGCTACCAATACGACGATGATAAGTATGTTGTAATAACAGATGAAGAAATTGAAAGGATTAAGACCGAGAAAGAAAAATCCATTCAAATTCTGCATTTTGCCCAGTTGAATCAGATTTCTCCCGTCTACTACAATAAGACATACCAGGTTGTCCCCGAAGCAGGAGGAGAAAAGGCTTTCGAATTACTTAGATCGTCGCTGCTGATTGAACAGAAGATTGCCATAGGCAAAGCAGTTATGGGAACAAAGGATACACTTATGGCAATTATTCCACGGGAAGATGGAATGATTATTTCCACTATGTTCTATGCCGAAGACATTAAAGAGCTTCAAAAGCAATATTCAAAGCCAAATGTGTCAGAACAGGAGCTTAATATGGCGAAAATGCTCATCAATTCCATGGATACTCCCTTTGATTCATCCAAGTATAAAGACGAATACCAGGAGAAGCTCCGCATGCTCATAGAAAACAAGGTATCCGGCAAGGAGGTTGTTGCAGCCAAATCTGATAACCCCGGTAAAGTTATTGACCTAATGGAGGCTCTTAAGGCCAGTGTTGAAAAGGCTAAAAAAGAAAAGGTATTAGCGTAAATTATGAATAGGCAGCTAAGTGAATACAATCAGAAAAGGAATTTCGGAAGAACAACCGAACCGGAAGGTATCACAGTAAATTCTGAAGAGCAGCTAAGGTTTGTTGTTCAGCACCATATTGCAAGTAAAGATCATTTTGATTTCAGGCTTGAATGGAACGGTACCCTATTGAGCTGGGCAGTTCCTAAGGGCCCATCTTTCAATCCAAAAGAAAAAAGGCTGGCTATTAAGGTTGAAGACCACCCAATGGATGATAGAAATTTTGAGGCTACATTGCCCAAGGGGGATTATGGCGGAGGGGTGGTAATGCTCTGGGATGAAGGCTTCTGGGTACCTTGTGGTAATGTAGATCAAGGCCTGGATGAAGGTGTCCTAAAATTTAAAATAAATGGGATACGGTTAAAGGGGAAGTGGGCTTTAATCAGGTTGAAAGGTAAAGCAAGTGAATCAAAGGATAACTGGCTTTTGTTAAAAGAAAAGGATGAATATATAAAAACCGAAACCGGAATATCTGAATTTTTGACAAGCATAAGGACCGGAAGAACCATGACAGAAATCGAGGAAGGAAAAGATGAAAGCTTCACAAGAAATCCCTTTGATAGCGCAAAGGTTCAGCTTGCCAAGTTGGTAAAAAAGGTTCCGGAGGGTGATGATTGGCTCTATGAAATGAAGTATGACGGCTATAGAATATTAGCCTTTGTAGAGGGTAACAACGCAAGACTTATAACCCGTAACAATAATGATTATACAAAACGGTTTTATTCTGTAGCGAATGCTCTGGCCGGATTTTCAAAAGGAAAAGCTATGGTATTGGATGGTGAAATGACCATCATTGATAAAGCCGGTAAGACTGATTTTCAGGCGCTGCAAAATTATATGAAAAATCCAAAGAATCTTAATCTTACCTATATAGTCTTTGACCTGCTTGCACTGGATGGCGAAGATCTCCGGCAAAGGCCATTATTTAAAAGAAAAGAATTACTTGAAAATCTGATGAAGGATGCCCCTGAAAACCTATACTACAGCAGACATGTAAAGGGAAATGGAAAGGATAGCTTTGTTGTCGCCTGTGAGACAGGCATGGAAGGAATAGTAGGCAAAAAATATGATTCGGTATACAACGGTACAAGAAGCGGAGATTGGATAAAATTGAAATGCGATAAACGTCAGGAGTTTGTCATTGGAGGGCATACTCGCTCAGACAAAAAAATAAGTGGTATAAGCTCACTTCTCCTCGGTATATATGAAGACGAGAATTTGATATTTTCCGGTCGTGCCGGAACCGGTTTTAATAAACACAACACAAAAGAGCTTACAACAAAATTCAATAGCTTGATAAGGAAGAAGGCGCCTTTTAAGAATCCACCAAAGGTCAGGTCCAACGAAGAAATCACCTGGCTTGAACCGGAATTGGCAGCAGAAATAAAATTTGCAGAATGGACCGAGGATAATCAGTTGAGACAGGCAAGCTTTAAAGGGTTAAGAGAAGATAAAAACCCAAAGGATATAAAAAAAGAATCGGTGGCCGAAGAATCAGAAAAGTCTATGGAATCTAATGAAAACAATAGTAATATCATTATCGATGGGATAAAGGTTACAAGCCCGGATAAGGTTATATTTGAAGACCCGGAGATTACGAAGATTGATGTAATAAGATATTACGAAAAGGTGTCGGAGAAAATGTTGACCTTTGTCGGACACAGAATCTTAAGCATTGTGCGTTGCCCAAAAGGAGTAAATCAAACCTGCTTTTATAAGAAACATCCCGGATCAAAACTCAAAGGGATAGCCACACTTCCTATATCAAAGGATTCCGAGGATTCCGAGGAATATTTTTATATTGAAAACAAATCCGGTCTTATATCAGAAGCCCAGATGGGTACATTAGAATTTCATACTTGGGGAAGCCGCGTGGACAATCTTGAAAAACCCGATATGATGGTGTTTGATCTTGACCCCGACGAGGGAATGGACTTAGAACAGGTGCGTCAGGGGGCCAGAGACTTACGAGAAATACTCAATGAACTATCGCTGGATTCATATATCAAGACCAGTGGTGGCAAGGGCTATCACGTTGTTGTTCCGTTGAAACCTACAGCGACATGGGATACCTTCTATACCTTTGCAAAGAGTGTCGCAGAAGTAATGGAAAAGAAGTGGTCTGATCGATACACCACCAACAGCAGAAAGACTAAACGCTCAGGTAAAATATTTATCGACTGGATGCGAAATGGCAGAGGTGCAACTAGCGTCGCTCCCTACTCACTGAGAGCCCGAGAGGGTGCAGCAGTCTCGATGCCCATCACATGGGAAGAACTTGACAGTATTGCCCCCGATGGAGTAAATATGCACCTAGCACTCCAACGTATTCTCACCGATGACCCTTGGGAGGGTTTCTTTAGCTCTGATTCGTATTTAGCTTAACACATGCTTTCTCATAGTCCACAATAGTTGCTGACGCTAATGTGTGTTGCTGATGCTAATGTGCTGTGATAAAATGGTGTCAATCTACTCAGTGAGTCGCAGTATATCGCAGAAAAAAGGTGTTAAATCGTACTTAAGTGAACAGATGGGAAGAGTTAGCTATGTATAGAATACTAATAGTCGAAGATGACAGTGGAATTGCATCTGCTGTTAGTGAGCAGATTAAAAACTGGGGAATGGACACTAAGTGCGTAACCGATTTCCGGAATGTAGTGGCAGAGTTCGCAGAATACGAACCCCATCTCGTCCTGATGGACATAGCTCTGCCCTTCATGAACGGCTACCACTGGTGCAGCGAGATACGAAAGGTATCGAAAGTCCCTATCGTCTTCATCTCCTCGGCATCGGACAATATGAACATCATCATGGCTGTAAATATGGGCGCAGATGATTTTATCGCCAAACCCTTTGACGGAAGTGTGCTGATTGCAAAGATTCAGGCACTACTTCGCCGAACGTATGACTTTGCAGAAAGCGTTACCATCCTTGAGCATCGGGGTGTTATGCTCAATACAGGTGACGGAACCTTAGTATATGGCGACAATCAGATTTCACTTTCCAAGAATGAATACAGGATCCTTCTTGTGTTGATGAAAAACAAAGGAAAGATCGTAAGTCGCGAAAAACTTATGGAAGCTCTATGGCAAACAGACGAATTCGTAGATGATAATGCGCTGACCGTCAACGTAGGTAGACTTCGAAAGAAACTTGATGCAGCGGGTATTAGCGATTTCATTACAACGAAATTCGGTGTCGGATATATTATTTCATAGCAGGATTATTACATAGCAGGTGGTCACATGCGAAGATATATAATTGAGCATATCGGGGTACTAGTCATCTTTGTTGTATGTATCGCGGTTTTTGCATCGGCATTTGCTTTGTACCATCTGCCGCTTGAAGCCGTGCTCTATCCGGCAGCTTTATGCGCAGCTCTAATTTTTTGCTATGTTGTAGCGAAGTATTACAGGGCACGAAAAAAGCATCGAGCGCTTGTATGCCTACAGAGACTTCCGGAAAACCTCTGTGAGTCTCTCCAAAAATACAATAAGCAGACCGATGCCGATTACCGTGCAATAATTGAGCTGCTCTGCGAGCGCGAGATGAAAAACCGCGAGGCTGACAACAAAAGACTATCCGAGGCGATCGATTACTATACTACATGGGCACATCAAATAAAGACGCCAATCGCATCTATGCGACTGACTCTGCAGAATGAGGATACGCCAACATCAAGACGACTCTCTGAAGACCTGTTCCGGATAGAACAATATGTGGATATGGTAATGTGTTATCTTCGATTGGATTCTGATTCAACCGATTATGTGTTTAGGGAACATTCTATCGACAATATCATCAAGGGGACATTGCGGAAGTTTGCCGGACAATTTATTGGCAGGGGCATTCGCCTGGAGTATGCGGGCATCGGCAAGACCGTTGTCACTGACGAGAAATGGCTGTCCTTTGTAATAGAGCAGGTGCTTTCAAATGCACTAAAATACACACCGTCCGGCAGCATCACGATTTCCGTTGATGAGCCTGCTGTTTTGTGTATTAAGGATACCGGAATTGGGATCGCGCCCGAAGATCTCCCACGTATTTTTGAGAGGGGTTATACCGGCTTTACCGGCAGAGCGGATAAAAAAGCAAGCGGTCTCGGTCTTAACCTCTGCAAGCGGATCTGTTCCAATTTGGGACATACGATTACAGCTGAGTCTGCTGTAGGCGCTGGAACAACAATAAAGATTGATTTATCCCAGGATAGAATTAGCTTTGAATAACTTGTGACGAAAGTGTTAGTTTTGACAGCTGAACTGTTAGGAAATGCGATGGAGAGATGTCTCTCTTTTCTATAGAATTCAATCAGATCATCTGAAAGGGAGATGTTTTCATGAGCCTTCTTACAGTCACACATCTAAAAAAGATCTATACAACAAGGCTTGGCGGCAATTCCGTTGAAGCACTGCGCGATGTCAGTTTCTCTGTTGAACAGGGTGAATTCGTCGCTATCATGGGAGAGTCCGGGTCAGGAAAGACAACTCTTCTCAATATACTCGCCTCCCTCGACAAGCCGACATCCGGAACCGTCATGCTTGAGGGCAGGGACTTCTCAAAGATCAAGGAAAATGACGTTGCTGCCTTCCGTCGCGACAATATGGGCTTCGTTTTTCAGGATTTCAATCTTCTAGACACCTTTACTCTTGAGGATAATATCTATCTACCTCTAGTTCTTGCGGGGAAGTCCTACCGTGAAATGAACGAGCGTCTTAAACCGATTGCGATTGAACTGGGAATCACCGATATTCTGAAAAAATACCCATATGAGGTTTCAGGTGGCCAAAAGCAGAGGGCAGCTGTCGCCCGTGCACTTATAGCGAATCCGAAGATAATATTCGCAGATGAGCCCACAGGAAACCTCGACTCTAAAGCTACCGATGAGCTGCTCCGCCTGTTTGCATCTATCAATAGGAAGGGACAGACTATCCTGATGGTAACACACTCCTTCAAGGCAGCAAGCACGGCAAATCGAGTTCTATTCATTAAGGACGGAGAAGTATACCATCAGCTTTACAGAGGTGACAATACAAACGAGCAGATGTATCAGAGAATAACCGATACAATGACCATGCTCCAGTCTGGGGGCGATTCCAGATGAATGTCCGGCTCTATCCGAAGCTCGCGGTCTCTAGCATGAAAAAGAACGGGCGTCTGTATTTCCCCTATATCCTCACATGCATTGGTATGGTGATGATGTTCTACATCATACATTCTCTTAGCTATTCACCGCTTATTCGCCAAATGAGAGGCGGGTCGAATGTTGAGGTTGTTCTGACACTTGGCAAGTTCGTAATAGCTGTTTTTGCACTTATTTTTCTGACCTATACAAACTCATTTCTGGTCCGCAGGCGAAACAAGGAGTTCGGCCTCTACAATGTATTAGGTATGGGCAAACGCGGAATTATGCACATCATCGTCTGGGAATCGCTGATAGTCGCGGTTGTTGGCATTGTCGCAGGCTTAGTCTTAGGAATTGCTTTTTCCAAATTTGCAGAGCTCGGCCTCTTGAATACAATAAAAGCGGATATCGATTATCGGTTTACGATATCCCCCGAAGCTATCTCTTTCACTTTACAGATATTCACCGTCATCTTTTTTTTGCTCTTAATAAAATCCCTGATTCAAGTTGGACGTTCAAACCCTCTCGATTTGATGCGCAGTGAGAACGTGGGGGAGAAACCGCCAAAAGCCAACTGGTTACTTGCAGTACTGGGAGTTGTAATACTCGGCGTCGCCTATTATATGGCTGTATCTATAAAGAGTCCGCTTGAAGCTATGACGTTGTTTTTCGTGGCAGTCATCCTAGTAATAATTGCAACTTATATGATGTTCTGTTCCGCTTCAGTTGTGGTCTGCAGAGTCCTTCAGAAGAATAAGAGATATTACTATAAAAAGAACCACTTTGTCTCGGTCTCCTCTATGGCCTACCGCATGAAGCGAAACGGTGCTGGACTTGCTTCCATTTGTATTCTCTCGACAATGGTTCTGGTAATGCTATCATCGACCACAAGCCTATACATCGGCGTTGAGGATACCCTCCGCTCTCGCTATCCAATGGAAAACCAAATTGAGGTTAATATAAACCGACTTGAGGATTTGGATGAGAGTCGTCTTTCCCTAATTCGCGCTGAGTATGAAAAGGTGTTCACTGACCATGGTATTGCACCTGAAAAAACATTGGAATACAGATATGCATATATCCTAGGCAGGGCTAATGGCAATGCTATAGAACCCTTTTCCAACCGGGAGACAGGCCTAATGTTCACCTACGAGACCACTCGAGAGATCTTCTTAATCAGTGTCGAAGAGTACAACATGGTTATGGGAACAGACTATATAGTTGAGCCAGGTCAGGCACTTATCTATCCAATGGGTTGTGAGTTCTCCGACTCTACCATCTCAATAGGCAATCTCCATCTGGACGTTGTCGGCAGAACAAAGAAGTCCATGTTATCAAGTAGTGCAATGGTCTCCATCGTTCCAGTTATAATGGTAGTCATTTCAGACTATGAGGAGTTAGTACCGTTAGCCACTATGGTTGACACACACAATGAGCCCATTCTTACCTTGAAATGGTACTACGGATATAACATCGATGTAAATGAGGAAAAGTGTGCCGCCATTTTTAATGAGCAAAAATCTGCCATCAATAACACATTCCTGAATACCGAAATGGGCTTTGTCTATTCAGCTAGTAGAGCTGCAGCCGAGCGCGAAGACTTCTACTCGACCTTTGGAGGTTTGTTCTTCCTCGGAATCATTCTGAGTATTGTGTTTATCTTTGCAGCGGTATTGATAATTTACTATAAGCAGATATCGGAGGGATATGAGGACCAGTCGCGCTTTGATATTATGCAGAAGGTGGGTATGACAAAGGAGGACATCAAGAAAAGCATAAACTCTCAAGTGCTGACCGTATTCTTTGCACCGCTTCTCTTTGCAGGTTTGCATCTTGCTTTTGCCTTCCCTCTTGTGTGGAAGATACTGCAGTTGTTCATGCTTCAAGATTTGACACTCGTAATCATTGTTACTATAATTTCGTTCATCATATTCGGTATCTTCTACGCCCTTGTCTACAAGGCAACTGCTCACAGCTATTACCGCATCGTCAGCGGGGCAAATGCATATTTGGTCAACGACTAAGAATACCCACTGATAACCCACATGAGCTAAATGGGAATCGACCTTACTGAACTTTATCTGCGTCTAGTTTTTTCCTATATTGTTGGTAACTCAGATATGCATCTTAAAAACTTTTCGCTTATAGAAACAAATGAAGGCAGTAATGAGTATATTCTCTCTCCTGCCTATGATTTGCTACCAGTTAATGTTATTATGCCAGAGGACACTGAAGAGTTTGCCCTTACGATGAATGGCAAGAAAGCGAACATTCGCAGAAAGGATTTCTTAGCGTTTGCCACTACAAGCGGGATAAATAGTAGGTCCGCTGAAAAGATGATGGATAAGATAATCTCGATGCAGCCACTCTTTCTGTCCATGATAAATGAATCGCTTTTACCTAAAAATCTTAAGGAAAGATTCGTAGAACTGCTTGAGAGCAGAGTTGCCACAATACAATAATGTGCACTAATAGAGAGCTGCTTCTCATTTCGAAGAAGCAGCTCTCTTTTTACTCGTATGCCTATAGTTACTTATTCGATTCTTTAAATCTTAAGTGCTTCGCGAGCAAGTACAGGTCAACACTTACTAATGAGTCGAATATAGAACTCCACAGCACGTTTAATAACTTCAACACGGATATGTTCGTCATTTCCATGAATACCGGCACGCTCATCGGCAGTAAGATCGGCGGCCGAAAAGCGGTAAACATGGTTGGATATCCGCCCGTAGTGTCTGCTGTCGGAGCAGGCGACCATTAGATAGGGGCTGACGATACAGCCAGGCCAGGTTTCTAGAATAGTGGTTGCGACCATATCCCAGGCAGGGCATTCAGCTTCTGAAATTGCGCTTGGATTTATTGCCATGGGCATCACGGTGAGATTCACGCTGTCATCGTTTACGACTCTCCTTATGTGCTCGACTGCGCTATCCACGGTATCATAGGGATTCAAGCGTAGATTCGCAACAAAAGACGCAGTAGGTGGAATAACGTTGGGAGCTTGGCTTCCCGAAGCCTGAGTAAATGCGACGGTTGTACGAAGCAGAGCGTTCATCTCACCGCCCGATTTCTTACTCAGCAAGTTAAGGACTCCGCCGAAGCACCAGAGATTTGCAAAAATCATACGGTACACAAAAGATGAGTGTCGCCCTAGCGTATCGAACATATCGGCCGCGGGACCGGATATGTGCATCCTAAACGTCTTTTTTTCAACTCTACAGCAGGCTTTTGACAGTATGCCAATGGGTGTGTGGGGCTTGGGGGAGGATGAGTGTCCACCTTCTGTGGAGACACTAAACTCTAAATTCATCATACCTTTCTCCGCAAGTCCTACTAGGGCACAGGGACGGGTGACTCCAGGAAATACGTTCTCGACCACTGCACCGCCCTCATCAACTACAAGGGCCGGAGTAATGCCATTAGTTTCAAACCAATCCACGATGTTTACAGCCCCCAGGCCGTTTATCTCTTCACCGCCTGAGAAAGCGAAATATATGTCTTGGTTAGGTCTAAATCCCTGAGATATGAGGTGGTTAGCAGCAAACAGGATGCCGTTAAATGTGAGCTTCGTATCAACACATCCCCGACCCCAAAGCACTCCGTTGTCATCAATTACTGCTCCAAATGGTGGCTTGGTCCACTTCGCCTCGTCAACCGGCACCACATCGTAGTGCGACATCATAACTGAAGGCTCATCATGCCTAATCCCTTCCCATTTGAACAGAAGCGCTCTGTCAGGAAGGCGGATAAAACTGCATTCCCTGCACACTTCCGGATAGAGCTCGGGAAGAAGGCCAATGAGTTTGTCAAACTCTGCATCGTCCTCCAGGGCACTATCATAGTACGAGATCGTACGACAACGGACAAGTTCTTGTAATGCTCTTACAGCATTGTCGGAGTCGAACTCCACGTCCTCTATTTCTCTTTCAGTCTCTACCGGAGGCTTGAACATGGCTGTTCTAATCAATATTACCACGAGAAGAGATGCGATAATGGCTAGAACAATATATAGTACAATCATTTTCAGACTCCTTAATCCAGCAGACCTTTCTTATAAAGTAATCTGCTTATACCCAGTGTGAACAACACGCTTACAGGTACCATAATCCCCACAGTCCCGGCATTCAGTGCAGGTATAAAAATGAATAGAACAAGCATCAGAGCAATCGGAGCCACAGAGATCTTCCAGTTCTTCGAGATAAAGACTATGCCCAGGCCTCCAAAAAGAGCTGGTATCATCTGAGAAAAAGCCGGTTGGAGCACCTCTGACTGAAGTAAGGGGGTAAGAGGGATAATTAGGATAACACCTAAAACAATAATCAGCGTTGTTACTATGCTAGATACAGCAATCGCTATTGTGGAGACCACTTCCCCTTCCTCTGAGTTCGATTTCACTCCAGCCTGTTCCAGAGCATTGAGGGCACATGGGAGCTTGAGATTAGAGATGTTTCCTGTTACAAAGGAAAGATATGAGCCCCCGGCACCCAGCATGGGTATGTAAGTAAAAGTCTCAATAGCACCAACTGCCCAATACATTGGCGCAGTGGCGATGAGTCCGAATATCAGACCTTGGGTGTCCGGCAGTGCCTTAAAGATAATTCCTACAGCTACAGGGAACATAATCATGAGAACAGCCATTGACATATTCCAAACTAGGCCCCATCTATGTACACGTTCAATATAAGTGCTTTGTTTCATTGTTCCGGCCTCCTAACCCAACCACGCTGTTATGGGAATCGCACTTGCCATGCCCAATACAAGACTAACGGGAAGAGCGTAGTCAGATATCCAGTGATACTTAAGCTTTTTAACAGCGAGCCCGGATAGTATCATAACAAACGCAGATACAACCATGACTAGTACGGGCACAAGTCCCGCAGTTGAACCCTTGGCAAGGTCGGACACATCACTGAATATATAGCCCAGGAATGCTGCAATCATCCCTATGAACATTGCATTCGAGAAGATATCTGCCCACTTTCTGTCCCTTTTCTCAAGATTTATCATGCCACCAAGCACTCTCCTTGATACTAGGGGAGGGAGCTATATCCCTACTAATATGCTGATTGTCATAACAGTGGCGATAGTGACATATTGACTGGCGGTTAAGCTTGTGACCGAACCAAATGTTAGCCCCATGGCATTTTCGGCGTTAGTTGCGGCAATAGTCTCGTATGATAAAGAGCCAATAACGCTAAGTCTTAGCCATGGCAAAGGGACCCCAAGATCCTTAGACAGGGTTATAACCCCGATTACGATAGCGACTGCAGGGGCAATGGTAAAGACTGTGGCCGTAATTGAGATTTTTCTTAGCTTGGCACTATCCATACCAATTTCGCGCCCGCGTTTCCAAGCTTTAATCAAGAAAAAGAAGCTCTGTGCAAGCACTACGGTGATAATGAGTCCGCTTAAAACGAACAGAATAGGACTGTTTACGCCAAATTCCAAAATGATTCCCCCTTGTTTTTTCTTGCCATTATATCACAGCATCTAAATATATAACAGTTTCAATTCACCATTTTATACAAATTTTTAACATCATGCTGCATTCCGTAGGTTACTATGTCTCTCTTGGGTTCAAACCGCAGCTTTACGGTATGCTCGCAATCTAGAAAAGGTGACCAAAACAGTTAGTTCCGATCACCTAAAATCAATTGTATTGTCTTAGGATGTGTGATTGCACACCCTTAACTTAGTCATGGGTAGTGTCAACCTGAGGTCTTCATCAGGAAAGCGTTTAGCTTCTCATTTGTGGAGTTAGTGAATATATCTTCAGCAGTACCATAGGCTTCGATGATGCCGTCCGACATAAACATTATCTTGTCCGCTACGTTACGGGCAAACTCCATCTCATGTGTTACCACGATCATAGTCCTGTCTGAGGACTTCAAGTTCCTTATTACTTTTAGTACTTCGCCTGTCAGCTCTGGATCTAGTGCACTGGTAGGTTCATCAAAGCAGAGAACATCGGGGCTAAGAGCTAGAGCGCGCGCTATTGCTACACGCTGCTGCTGTCCCCCTGATAGCTCGCAAGGGTATGCGTCCTTTTTATCTAGAAGCCCTATCTGCTCTAAAAGCTCATCTGCATTGCGGGAGACTCTATCTTGTATCTCCTTCTTTTGCTGCTTGGTTAGCTTCTGGCCCTTATACTTTTCCTTCTCCAAAAGCTCCGCTGCCAGAGTTATGTTTTTGTGAACACTATATTGGGGAAACAGGTTAAAGGACTGAAACACAAGACCAAAGTGGAGCCTGTTTTTCCGGAGGGCCTGTTCATCCAATTCCTCCTGAGCGTCCGCATTAAACACAGTCTTGCCGCCAACGATGATCTGCCCCTTATCTGGCTTTTCAAGAAAGTTGAGGCATCTTAGCAGTGTGGTCTTTCCGCTACCGGAGGATCCAATAACGGCAAGGACATCACCTTTATTAAGTGTAAAGCTGATACCCTTTAGTACTTCCTCTCTGCCAAATGATTTGTACAAGTTTTTAACTTCAAGTATCGGCATATTCTAACCTCTGTAGTAATTCATGCGTTTCTCAAGGTAGCCAAAGAGAAGCGTCAGTAGGCCGGAGAACAACAAGTAAAATGCGCCTATGTAGAAGATCGGCCATATTATGGCCTTAAGTCCCACAATATCCTGCGCAGACTTTACTAACTCCGACACGGCTACAACACGGGCAAGGGAAGTGTCCTTTACAAGCGTAATGACTTCATTTCCCATGGGAGCAGTTATACGTTTTATGACCTGGAATAGAATGACTTTGAAGAATATTTGAAACTTAGTCATCCCCAGCACCTGACCCGCTTCAAACTGACCCTGTGGTATTGATTCTATCCCCCCGCGATATATTTCGGAGAAGTATGCAGCGTAGTTAACTATGAACGCAACTAACACTGCGGTAAGACGAGGGAAACCACTCGCTCCAAAAATCAGTCCTGGACCATAGAACACAACAATTATCTGCAACATCAGAGGAGTACCACGGATTATCCAGACAAAGGTCCTCGTCAGCCACCTGAGAGGCGGGAATTTAGACATTGAACCAAATGTGATTATCAGCCCTAGGGGCAGGGAGAAAACCAAAGTTACTACAAATATTAGCAGCGTAATTTTAAAGCCGTCCAGCAGCTGCATTGTTACATCAACAAACGACATCGCATATTTCCTTAAGTAATAATTTATTATAACTACAATGAATATACTCCCCCCGACGCCTCTTGCTGATCAGGAACGCCGGGGGTGTATACTCAAACCACTTTTCCTCGTATCCTATTTTTACTTTCCCTATTTCTTTTTTACGTAACGCATTCTACCTTCTGTTCTGTACTCTACTTTGTTACCAGAACATCATCCAGACCGTACTTCTCTGCAAGAGCAGGAAGAGTCCCGTCAGCAAGCAATTCATCTATAACTTCGTTGAACTTCTTCAGAGTCTCTTTATCCTCAAGCCTAAATCCTATGGCGTACTCTTCAGGAGCGAGCTCTATGTTCTC
>LSQX01259019.1_pt1 | contig 13405 bp, 8 predicted proteins | sample 654561 | NCBI WGS metagenome assembly LSQX01 (sample SAMN04489861, study PRJNA283612) | anaerobic digester metagenome | isolation source: 4 biogas reactors fed with cattle manure at either 37C or 55C with and... | place: Denmark: Kongens Lyngby | collected 2014 | reverse complement strand
TGCGAATATACCCCTCGGAAAGATCCCCGAAGAAGCGGTGTCCCCCCGGAACGAGCTTAACCTTGGTTTTTTCGCAGATAGTGTTCACGAAATCCAAACTCGTCATGCCGTAGGAAGAAACATTCGGGAAAAGCAGGTAAGTACCCGCCGGGCGGTGGCAGGTGATGCCGGGCATCTTGTTCAGACGATTCAAGGCATAATCCCTGTTGCCCTGCAAATGCTTGATGAATTCGTCCACCCAATAATAGCATCTGTCCATGGCGGCCATTGCCCCTATCTGGGAAAGGGAGGTTGCTCCGCCCACCGTCGAAAGCACATGGGAGCTTTCAACCACCTTCTCGAAGTTGTCTTTATCGGTGGCGTAAATTGCGCCTATCCTCAACCCCGCCAAACCGAAGCTCTTTGAGTAACCGAATACGGAAAGAACTCTTGAGCATCTCTCGGCGCCCAGAGTGAGGATCGAAAGGAACTTTTCCTCGCTGTATGTGATGTCGCTCCATATCTCGTCGTTCATAATCATTATGTCGTATTTTTCGCATAACGACATGATATGTTCCAAATCCTCGCGGGTGTAAAGCACTCCGTAGGGGTTATGGGGGTTGCAAAGCCCCAGCATCTTCGTTTTCGGTGTGATGTAAGCCTCCAAATCGCTTAAGTCAATGTGGGAGCCCTTAAGCTTTGCCGGGAAGAAAATCGGGGTGGCCCCGGCGCAAAGGGCGGCTTCCCTGAAAAGGAAATCGCAGGGGTCAAAGCATATCATCTCATCGCCGGGCTTTAAGAAACTACGGGCTATCGAAGCCATGGCGGAGGCGGCACTGTCCACCGGAAGCACCAAATTCTCGTCGATTATCTCGTTCTTGCGCTCCTTTAAGCATCTTGCCAGACAGCCGCCGAATTCGGGCAGACCCGTGGGGGGAACATAGGAGAAATAACCTCCGTTAATGTATTCGATGAGGGCTTGTTTTATCTCGGGGGCAACGGGGAAATCCGGATCCGCGGAAGTCAGGGGAATTACCCCATCCGCCATATCCGCCCATCTGCCGTTGAAGGCTCTTTTCTTGAGTATTTCGAAATTGATTTTGTCGTCCGCAAAAAAGCTCATGTTTGTCCTTTCGTGTTTAAATTTCTTTCCAAAGCCGCTTATTTCATTGCAATGTTTTGCGTCGGGTCTCTTTGGGAAACCCGACGCAGGATAAGAGAAAATTAAATTTTGGTTTGCTGTGCTTCGGCGCTCATGGATTTTCTGGATAGCTTGCCGTAAAAATAGGTCAGCACGGTTATTATCACAAAGCTTATCCCCGCGGAAAAGAAGGGAAGCTTCTGCCCGATGCTGTAAATGACCCCCGCAAAAAGGGAGCCGCAGACCATTCCCGCCGCCCTGAAGGAATTGTAAAGGCCGATTATGGTTTGATCCGTCCTGTTTCTTATGTCCGCCAGATTGGATTGGATAAGGGGCAGAGCCATGGCATAAACGGCATAATAGATGATGCCCGAAATAACATAGGGAGTGGCGTCTGTGAAAATAATAACCGCCACGGTGGTCAGCGCCATCGCCCCGTAAATCCCGCAAAGGGCGCTGCGCTTGTCATATTTACGCATTATGGCAAGGCAGAGCGTGGAATTGACGATGAAGGTAATAACGCCTATCGCCGCCTTCACCAAGCCGCTGGAAGAGGAAGCGAAGGAGAACACATCCCTTATATAATAATTGAAACTCTGATCAAAGCAGGTCTGCCCGAAGCTTGTCAGCGAGCATATAACGAGGAATACGGCTATATATGCGGGCAGTGCGCCCCCCAGCATGGCAAAGGCCTTTATGGGGTTGGCTTCCTTGAAAACCCTGACGAACTGTATCTTCTCGCCGGCTTCATGGTTGTCCTTTAGGAATGTGCCTATGGCGACCCCTATCCCCGCCAAGCCAATGGCTTGAATAACGAAGGTGGCCGGGATCGACCAATCCCCCAAATAACCCCCCACCAAATAGCCGAAGGGGGTGAAAACCGCATTCAAAGTGGCGTAGGTGACTAAATTCTTTTCCCTCGCCTCGGGGGAGGGGCTGTAAGTCATGATGTAGGATAGAATGGAAACCGAAAGCCCGCCGATGAAAATGCCCGAAAGCATTCTCGCCAGAATAAGGCCGATCTTGCTTGAAACCATTCCGAAAACCGCCTGTCCCGCGCCGTAACCGATAAAGCAGAAGGTCAGCACCTTTATCTCGCCCAAACTTCCCGTCAGTCTGCCCCAGAAGGGAGAAAAGAGGAAGTTGGTCAGCGCCATGGCGGCAAAGATAACGCCGAACATATAGTCCGGCATTTCAAGCTCCTGAAGGAATATAGGCTCCAAAGGATGCAATAGATTGGCGGTGACGGCCTGTATGGAGGCCATCACCAGTAAAAAGCCTATGGATATTTTCTTTTTTATCATATTGTTGTGATTTACTTTACCAGGTGCCAGTTATCCTGACGACCCGCCGCATAATAAGCCTTTCCTCCCGTGAAGATTATGTCCGTCTCCGCGCCGAGGCGTATGTCGCCGTTGTATTCGGGCAGATTGACGGTGCAGTTGAGTTCCAAGGAATAGCAGGTGTCCTCGTAAAGGGGATAATCGCCGTTTCCTTCAACTCCGCCCTGCTTGTCGTAAAGTCCGATGGTGGGGCCTGCGCCGTGTCCGTGGTAGCCGATGGGGTGGGTGTAAAGGCAGGGCTTAAGTCCGGCGGCGAAGCCCTTCTCCAGAGAAATGCGGAGAATATCGTTTCCGGTGAGGCCTTCCTTGTAGCTTTCCACCACCATATCCTGGAAGTCGTTCACATCCTTGAGGGCGGCCTTGAGATAATCGGGGGCGTCCTGCTCGCCGATTTCGAGGATATAGGCGTTCTCCTGGGTGTCGGTGCAAAGTCCGAGGTAGGTTATTCCCACATCGCAGTGGAGTATATCTCCGGGCATTATCACGACATTATCGCTTTCAATGCTTCCGACTCCCTTTCTCTTCACGGAAACCTCGTAATCAAACCAGGGGGTAAGCCCGAGATCCACGCATCTTTGGAGCATGAAGTATTTAACATCGGCATTGGTGGTGACTCCGGGGGTGATGACTCTGGAGGAGAAGGCCTCCGCTATCATGGAATGGGCAATCTGCACAATTCCCGTATAGGCGGCGATTTCCTCGGGCAGTCTTGCTTCCATCCAACCCACGCAGAGGTTTTCGGCGCTGACGACCTTGGCCTTGTCCGCTTCGTCAAGGGCTTCGAATATCATTTCATAAAGGGTGTGGCTGAGCCCGTCGGAGAAGGCAAAATATTTGGAGAAGTTCAGTCCGATGGCTTTGGGAGCGCATTCTCTTATTATTCTTGCCAAGCATTCCATCTGTGTTTCCGGTTCTCCCGGTGCGCCAAGGGGGGCGGCCCAGGTCGAACCCTTTTGATTGATCCATACCTGCTCATAATGGTCGTCCAAACCCACATTGGGGCGGGTTAGAGCCATGCGGCGAACAGTGCCGTCCGCTTGGAGATAAAAAGCGAGAATGGTCAGCCTTCTGGCGGTCATCATGGCGCAGGGAACGAGGGTTTTGAGAACGGGGTCTTCGTTGTATTCGTTGCAAGCCACAACCCAAAAATCTATCCCGCTTCTTTTCATTATTTTGGGAAGCAGGGTTTCAAAGCGCTTCACCAGCCAGCCGTTCTTGATCTGTTCGCTTTCGCGGTAGGAATAAATCTTTGTTTTCAGCTCCGAAGAATCGAAGGTGTCCTTCAATAGGAAGTATTCGTTTGATATTTTCATTTGTTTTCCTTTTAATTTATTTACTGTTCGGCGGCACAAAAGCTGTGCTTTGCAACCGCCGAACCATATATGCCTTAATGTGGCCTTATTACTTGGTATATTTTTCGATCCAGGCGGTTATTTCCTCCAACCTTCTGGAACGGTTCTTGGGCTTGCCGCTGCGGGAAAGTTCGTGGTTTTCTCCCTTGAATACCACCATTCTGCTGTCGATATGGCGGCATTTCATCGTTGTGTAAAGCTGATAAGCCTCAGGCAGGGGGCAGCGGTAATCCTCGAAGGAGTGAATGAAAAGCGTGGGGGTCTTGATGTTGTTCGCATATTTCAGCGGGGAAGCCTCCCAAAGCTCCTCAACGCAGTTGTATCTGTCCTCAAATTCCTGCTCCACAGCGAAGTCGATGCCGTAGTCGCTGGCGGTGACATGGGAAACCCAGTTGCTTATTGAGCGCTGGGTGGCGGCGCAAACGAAGCGGTCGGTGTGGCCGATTATCCAGTTAGTCATATAACCGCCGTAGCTTCCACCGGTGACGGCAACTCTGCTTTGGTCTATTTCGGGGTGGGTCTCCAGAATATAATCGGTGAAGTTCATTATATCCTCGAAGTCTATCTTGCCGAAATTGTGGCGCAGATCCGCAAACTTATCTCCCCGCCCGTCGGAACCCCGGGGATTGCAGTAGAATACGATGTAACCCCTGTTGGCCCAATATTTCATCTCGTGCATGAAAACATCGCCATAGGCGCATTTCGGTCCGCCGTGAATATCCAAAATGGCGGGGTATTTCTTCTTGGGGTTATAGTTTTGGGGATAAACTATCCAGCCGTCCACATCGGTGTTACCCTTGATAACATGAACATAATTGTTCTTGGGAACATAGTAATCTTTAAGTACTTCCTCGTTAATGGAAGTGACCTTGGTGAGTTCCTTTGTCTTGTTATCTATGCGGTAAATTTCCTGAAGTTCGTCTCCCGGGGTTATAACCACAAGGAAATCCTCGTTTCCCGGGGCTATCATATCAATGGAATTGCCCGAAAGGTAATAGCTTTCAAGGCGGCCCTCGTTGAGGGTGAGTATTTCACTGCCGCCGTGGTTGGTGGTGATGAAATAGGGCTGTCCGTTGTTCTTGGCGAAGTTTGCGCCGCCCCCCAAATGCACATCGCAGGAAAGGGTGTTGTGGAAGGAGGTGTCCGCGCCTATCCAATGGGTCATTTCGTTATTTTCGAGGGTGTAGAAATCTCCGCATTCCATTGCGCCGTAATGCTCCGCAAAGGTTCCGAGGACTACTTTTTTGCCGCTGTTGTAGAAAACATTGTAAATCTGCATTGTGTCGCCGTCGTAGATTTCCTCGAAGGTGCCCTCGGTCAGATCATATTCGTAAACCTGTGACCACTTCGCCTTGAAATCCGTGAAATCAATTCCGGAAATGAGGACTTTCTTCTGCTTGCGGCAGAAATCGTAATGCTCCACATCGAGGGTGGCGGGGCCCAACCTTTTCAGCTCGCCCTTGGCGGCGTCATAAAGGAAAAGGCTGTTTCTCGTTTTATTGATGAAGCCCTGACCGTTGAAGAACCAGGGATATTCGTCTATCACCTGCACATTGCTCTGCTCGGCCTTCTGCTTTTCGTATTCCTGCTGTTCGGCGGCGCTTAAGGCGTAATACTCGGGGCAATAAAGGTCTGTGGTGGCGAGGATAATGTAAAGATCATCGAATATCTTTTTAATATCCCCCACAGCAAGGGGCAGACTAAAGGCCTTCTCGCTTTTGAGTTCGTCCACATCAAGGCGGTTGAATACCGTCAAATAAGCCCCCGCCTTCACCCTTGCGGCGTCCTTGCCGTCCTCAAGGGCGCTGTAAAGGATATGGTTTTTATCCTCCCAAACATAAAGGCTTTCCTTGTTGCCGAAGGTAATCTGCCTTGCCTTGTCGCCCTTGTCCAAAAGCCAAAGGTTCTTGTCATAGGAATTCTTCCTTTTGTTCACCTTGGAAACGCAGAAAGCCGCCCTTGATTTTTCATCGTCGTACTTGAGGGCTGAAAGAAAATGATAATTGTAGAATAGATCCCTCGTTAGTTTTTTCATTTTTATGCCATTCCTTTCGAATTTGCCATTTATCGAAATTTTTATAAATGACCGTTCTTTTAGCGGCCGTAAGCATTGCATTTCGGTTTTGCGTAATGCTTACGGCCTTTTAAATCAGATAATGTCTTCGGCCTATATTTTCATTATCTCGTCGCGGTTGGCCGCAAGATAGCCGACCTTGCCGTCGCTGAGAAGCACGGTTTCCTCGGTGAAGAATACGACCTTGCCCTCATAGCCTTCGACGGGTCTTTTTGTGTTAAGCTCCAAAGCATAGGCGGTGTCGGGATTGACGGTGCGTTCCCCCTTGACGGGTACCGACTTCTGATTGTCGTAAAGTCCGATGGTGGGGCCGGGGCCGTGTCCGTAATAGCCGATGGGGTGGGTGTAAAGGGTGGCGTCTATGCCCTCCTCGGCGGCCTGCTTAAGGGAGGCGGTGAGAATTTCGTTGCCCGTCATGTTCTTTTCCATATAGGAGCATACGATGTCCTGGAAGCGGTTGTTTTCTTCCTTGCCCGCCCTGAGACCCTCGGGAACTTCGGTTTCGCCTTCTTTGAGTATATAGCCGAGCCTTTGGGTGTCGGTGCAAAGTCCGAGGTAGACAATGCCGAAATCGCAGTGGATCATATCTCCCTCTTCAAGGGGGATCTCATCTCCGCTGAACATTCCCTTGCCGGCTCTCTGGGCGTCTATTGTGGGCGGGAACCAGAATTCCAAGCCCTTGTCGTTGACCTGTTGCATCATAGCCCATTCCAAATCGGCACAGGTGGTCTTGCCGGGGATAATAACCTCCCTGCTGTAAGTGTGTTTTATTATGTCCATTGCCGCGTCCATGACCTCTGCGAAATAGGGCTTTTCCTTTTCGCTTCTCGTTTCCATATAGCGAATGCAAAGCTCGTTGGCGCTTGTGAATTTGGAGGTGTATTTTTCCGGCAGATTCGCCATTAAGCTGTCGAACATTCCCTTGGAAAGTCCGTCGCCGAAGGCGTAGTCGGGGGAGTAATTCAGCCCTATCACCTTGGAGGGGCAAACATCGAGGATTTTTATCAGAGCTTCCCAACAGCTTTCCTTGCTCCTGTCGTAGCGACATTCGTAGTAGCCCTCCAGCGCGGGATCCTTGGCGGCCACCGCATAGCGGTGAAGCTTCTCGCCGTCATAATAAAGAACCAGCATGGTTATTCTGCGGGCGGTGGGGTAAAGCATGGGGGTGAGCAGTTTCAGGAGCATATCCTCATTGTATTCCATGGAAGGGATAAGCCAAAGGTCGATTCCCGTTTCCTTCATTATCGGGGCGAGCAGGTTATCCAGCCTGTCCTTCAAAAGTTCGTCCCTTATCTCGTATTGTTCCTTTAGGGGTCTTATCTTCATTTTTTATACTCTTTTCTTTAAGCGTATTAACATAAGTTCCTGCTGAGGCACCGAAAGGAATTCGCAACCCGTTTCGGTTATGACCACATCTTCTTCGATTCCCACCCTGCCTTGGGGAATGGAAATCCCCGGTTCGAGGGTGAAAACATTGCCCTTATCGAGGGGAGTGTCTATCAGGTGGGTGTGGTTGTATCTTGCCCTGCGGTTGGCTAAGATAGTTCCTCCGTCGTGGCATTCGTGGCCTATCTGATGACCCAGCGCCGCATTCCATGAATCGTAACCCATATCCACCACCAAATGGCGGGCCACCTGATCCACCTGGAAACCGGTAACTCCCGGCTTAATGAATTCCTTTGCGGCCAATATGGCGTCCCTGACGGTGTAAAATGCCCTCTTTACTTCCTCGGGGGCGTCGGTTTCATCGTCCTTCAAGACATAATACATTCTTTGAATATCGCTGACATAGCCGTCCTTCTTGAGGCCGTAGTCGATATTTATGACACAGCCCTTCACAAGGGGAGTTTCGATTATTCCGGAGTGTCCCGCGGGAACATTCGGGTCAACCATGACTCCGGGGCATTGGGAATCGGCCCAGCTCATGCCGAAGCCTTCGTCATAGGCTATCTTGTGCAGATATTCGAAAATATCAAGGGAGGTGGTGTCCTCATAGCATATTTCGGGAACGCTGTTGAGGTATTCCTGGGTCTTATCCACACAAACCTGTATTTTTTCTATCTGGGAGGCGGTTTTAATGCCCCTTACCTTGCTGATTATGGGGAAGGCGCTCACTATCTCCCCTTTGAAATCAATATTCTTGAAAACTTCCTGAAGAAGTAAATAATAGCCGAAAGTCAATCCGTCGCTGGCGGCATCTCCCGAGTTGTAATTGAGCGCCAGCTTCTTGGGGGAAATATCCTTTAATACATCGGCGAGGGTTTCTTCCATTGTTCCTTTGTATTCGATCACTTCATCAATGCCTTCGATCAGCTTGAAGCCCTGATAATCCAAGGGGGAAACCACGGCGATGCACTTTTCCTTTGTGAAGATAATGGAGGTGGCGATGATAAAAGCCATATCTCCTAAAACGGGCAGAACGGGTTCGCTACGCATCTGCGTTTCCCTGCCCACGATGAGCCATGCGTCTATGTTGTTTTCTTTTAAGCTGTCGTAGATATAGGGCAGCTTTTCGGTATTAAGTTTCATTGCACACCTCTTTTAATATTAGGCGGAGTCGGCCGAGCCGACTCCGCCCGCTGAAAGTTAGTCTTATATTCTTATTTGGTCAGTTCGGTGTATCTGAACAGCGTCAGACCCGAGGGGTCGGTTTCGAAGGAGGTTATCTTGGTGGAAACCAGGTAGGGGTTAGCATATCCGTAAAGGGGTATGACCCATGCCAGATCCTTAACAAGATATTCTTCCGCCTCGTGGAGCATATCCATTCTGGTTGCCGCATCGTTGGCGGGGTCGTTGGCGTCGTCCAGCATCTTGTCGTAAGTGGCGCTCGAAAGGAGGACCGGATCCTGGGAGAGGCTGTCGTACATTTCGAGATAGATCATCGGATCCAAATAGTCCGCGGAGTTTGCATGTCTGCAAGCTTGGAAGTTACCGTTTCCTCTGTCCTTGAAGAAGGTCTGCACATCTCCGGTTTTGAGTTCGACTTCAACATTCACCTTTTTCCACTGGTCCTGAATGACTTGGGCGACGGTGGTGTGGGTGCCGGAGTTGCTGTAATAGTAAGTAAGCTTCAAGGGGTTGGCTTCGGTGTAACCGTATTTGGCAAGGATTGTCTTTGCCTTTTCCGGGTCGTAGGGAAGCCAGTTGGCCTGCTTGGCGCCTTCGGTGTAGAAATCTCCGGTCTTTCCGGGAATGCCTTCGGGAACAAAGCCGGTGAGTTCATAGTAAGCTCCGGCGGTGTCGTTCACATCGAGGGCGGTGAGGAATTCGGATCTGTTGGTGGCATAGGCAAGGGCCTGTCTTACTTCGGGCTCTTTGATCTCGTTGGGGTTAAGAAGGATAAAGTAATTAATGACATAGGGCTTTGCGACAACAAGCTCGCTTTTGCCTTTATAGGTGGTGAAAACGTTGGTGCTGACATTGGTGGCCATGTCGATCTCGCCGGTTTCAAAGGCGAGCTGCTGGGCGTCCTGGTCGGCCATGAAGAAGAAATTCACTCCCTCAAGCTTGACCTTGTCGGCATAAATGTATTCATCGTTCTTGACAAGCTCGGCCTTCTCGGATTCGTTGATGGCGGCAAGCTTGAAGGGGCCGTTGGTGGGAACTGCGGGGTTGTTCGCCCAGGCGCTGGTGTGTTCCTCTGCAAAATCGCTTCTCAAGGGATAGAAAACGCCGCATATCATTTTGGAAACGAAGTAGGGGCAGGGGGCATTGAGCTTGGCTTCGATGGTCTTTTCGTCAAGGGCCACATAAGCCATTCCGGACATATCCTTGACATCCTTGCCGTAGTTATCCCAAGCGCCGACCACATGGTCGGTGATAAAGCGGGAATAACCCGCATCGGGGCCGTAACCCACAGAGCGCATCGCTCCGTAAACATAGTCGGCGGCTGTGACGGCTTTCCCGTCGCTCCATTTGTTGCCTTCTCTCAGATGGAAGGTGTAGGTGAGTCCATCGTCGCTGACTTCATAGCTTTCCACCGCTTCGTTTATGACATTGCCGTCCTTGTCATAGCAGAAAAGCGGGAAATACAAATTGCAGAGTATGGACATTGTGTAGGAATCTCCGCCGATGGCGGGATCCAGGTAAGCGGGAGCATCTCCCAGGGCGACCTTCAGTGTGCCGCCGCCCTGCGGTGTCTGATCTCCGCCGCCGCCGCAGGCGGCAGTGGATAAGAGCATGAGCGCAGTCATTGCAACCGCAAGGGCTTTTTTCAGTTTCTTCATATTTTTCTCCTTTTTTATTTATTTCAGGCTTAAGGTGGTTTTCACCCCCCGAAGCTGAAATTCTTAAAAAATAATGAATATGGGAATTTTCCATATTCATCGCCTAAGCATGGGGGCATAATCCCATGTTTAAGGTCAGCCCGCTTTGCCGTTTTAAAGGCGGCAAAGCGGGTGAGGAGGGGAGAAATCCGAAACAAACGGTGCAATGGAAATAATTATGCTCTTTTTCGGACAATCCCCTTACATTATTAGGTGCATATCTTTATTTCTCCAATTTGGTATATCTGAACATTGTCTGGCCGGAGGGATCAGCTTCGAATCCGGAAACCTTGGTGCTGATAAGGTAAGGATTGGCGTAGCCGTAGATGGGAATGACCCATGCGAGTTCGTTTACCAGATATTCTTCGGCTTCGTGGAGAAGTTTCATTCTGGTGGCGTGATCGTTGGCGGGATCATTGGCATCGTCCAGCATCTTGTCGTATTTCGCATCGGAGCAGACTGCGGGATCCTGGGAAGTGGTCTTGTACATTTCGAGATAGATCATCGGATCAAGATAGTCGGCGGAGTTGGCGTGTCTTGCCATCTGGAATTTGCCGTCGCTTCTGTCCTGGAAGAAGGTCTGAACATCGGCGGTCTTGAGTTCGACATCAACACCTATCGCGGCCCACTGGCTCTTGAATACCTGAGCGACGGTGGTGTGGGTGGCGGAGTTGTTGTAGTAATAGGTAAGTTTGAGAGGATTGCTTTCGTTGTAGCCGTATTTCGCCAAAATGGCCTTGGCGGCTTCGGGATCGTAAGCGTTCCATTTTTCAACCTGAGCCACTTCGGTGCAGAAGTCGCCGTTCTTTCCGGGGATACCCTCGGGAACAAAGCCGTAAAGCTCATAGTAAGCTCCGCTGTCCTTAACGTCCAATGCGACGAGAACATCGTTGCGGTTGATCGCCATGGCAAGAGCCTTTCTTACTTCGGCTTCGGGCACTTCGGCGGGGTTAAAGAGTACAAAATAGTTGATAACATAGGGCTTGGCTATAACAAGCTCGGGCTTGTCCTTGTAGGTGGTGAAGACGTTTGTGCCCACATTGAGGGCGACGTCGATCTCTCCGGTCTGGAAGGAAAGCTGCTGAGCGTCCTGATCGGACATGAAAAGGAACTTGATACCGGCGAGGGAAACCTTGTCGGCGTAAATATAGTTGTCATTCTTGACGACTTCGGCCTTTTCCGATTCGTTGATGGCGGAAAGCTGGAAAGGACCGTTGGTGGGTACTGCGGGGTCATTGGCCCATGCGCTGGTGTGTTCCTGGGCAAAATCACTTCTGATGGGGAAGAACACGCCGTTTATCATCTTGGAGATGAAATAGGGGCAGGGTGCAATGAGTTTGATTTCGATGGTTTTCTCATCGAGGGCGGTGTAGCCGACTCCCTGCATATCCGCAATGTCCTTGCCGTAGTTATCCGCGGCGCCGACAATGTGGTCGGTGATGAAGTTGGAATATCCGCAATCCGCGCCGTAACCGAGGCTACGCTTAAGACCGTAAACAAAGTCCTCTGCGGTGACATCCTTGCCGTCGCTCCACTTGTCGCCTGCTCTTAAATGCAGGGTGTAGGTGAGTCCGTCGGTAGAGACTTCGTAGGTTTCCACCGCTTCGTTGATGACGTTACCGTCTTTGTCGTAGATGAACAGCGGGAAATAGAGGTTTGCGAGAATTCCCATGCTCACGGAGTCTCCCGCAATGGCGGGATCCAGATAGTTGGGGGCATCTCCCAGGGCAACTGTGAGAGTGCCGCCGTCGGTGGCATCGTCTCCGCCGCCGCTGCAAGCGCCTAGTGAAATGNGCATTACGGATGCGATCGCAAGAACGATCAGCTTTTTGAGATTTTTCATTTTTTCTCCTTTTGAATTTTTACTTCTCATATAAGAAGCATGATACTTGTCTCGTTCCTATCTTCACGGGCTCGGGCTTGGCTTCACTGCATCTGGCCGTTGCGTAGGGACATCTCGAAAGGAATGGGCAAACGGGCGGGGGATTGATGGGACTCGGGATTTCCCCGGACATTACTATCCTTTGTTTTGTCCTGCTTATGCGAGGGTCCGGAATGGGGACCGATGACAACAATGCTTTGGAGTAGGGGTGAAGGGGATCGTGGTAAACTTCGTTGCTGTCTCCCACCTCCACAAGATGTCCCAGATACATAACTCCTATTCTCTGGGAAATGTGCTTCACCATACTCAGATCATGGGCTATGAAAAGATAGGAAAGATCCCTTTCCTTTTGTATCTTTTCAAGAAGGTTTATTACCTGCGCTTGAATGGAAACGTCCAATGCGCTTATGGGTTCGTCGCAGACGATGAACTCCGGGTCGAGAGAAAGGGAACGGGCAATTCCTATTCTCTGGCGCTGACCGCCGGAAAATTCGCTGGGATAGCGGCGAATGTGGTCGGGGTTGAGTCCGACTATCTTTAAAAGATCCGCCACAATGTCGTCCCTTTCCTTGGGGTCGTGCAGATTGTGTATGTTCATGGGTTCCCGGACAATTTCCCCGACGGTCATTCTCGGGTTGAGGGAGGCGTAGGGGTCCTGGAATATCATTTGAACCTTCTTGTGGTAAGCCTTGAGATCATCTCCATTCAAGGAGGAAATGTCTTGGCCGCGGTAATAGATGTGTCCGCCCACCGGGTCGTAAATCCTGACTATGGTGCGCCCCAGGGTGGTCTTTCCGCAACCGGATTCGCCCACAAGACCGAAGGTTTCATTTTGGTTTACTTCGAAGGAAACGTCGTCCACAGCCTTTACTATCTGCTTTTTAGCGAAAAGCCCCTTGGTGACATCGAAGTGGGTTTTTAAGTTTTCTACTTTCAGTACGGTTTCAGCCATTTTATTTCACCGCCCTTTTATCATAAAGCCAGCATTCGCATTTTTGCGTTGCGGAAAATTCCGTTGTTTCGGGGGGATGTTCCTTGCATACCTTCATCGCCTTATCACAGCGGTGAACGAAGGGACAGCCCTTGGGGGGATTGAGCAAATCCGGAGGCGTTCCCGGTATGGGGGAAAGCTCCTTGTCGTCATCGTCGTCGGGGTTGGTTACGCAGGAAAGAAGTCCGACGGTGTAAGGGTGCTTTGCATCGTAGAATATTTCGTCCACAGTACCCGTCTCCACGATCTTCCCGCCGTACATGATGTTTATCCTGTCGCAAAGCTTCGCCACAACTCCCAAATCGTGGGTTATTATTATGACCGAGGAGCCGGTTTCGTTTTTGAGCTTTTCGATCAGCTCCAATATCTGGGCCTGAA
>LSQX01135469.1_pt1 | contig 13405 bp, 11 predicted proteins | sample 654561 | NCBI WGS metagenome assembly LSQX01 (sample SAMN04489861, study PRJNA283612) | anaerobic digester metagenome | isolation source: 4 biogas reactors fed with cattle manure at either 37C or 55C with and... | place: Denmark: Kongens Lyngby | collected 2014 | reverse complement strand
AACTTTATCCTCTCTTGCATCCCCTGGGAGCGTAAATCGAGGTAGCGGTAGCGAAGCCTTGTATCCTCTTTGGCATCACTCTCTTGGTCGATGACAAAGGGAATCACCTCACTGGTGCTCAAGATTTGAATCTCTAGCGCCTCTACCTCAATCTCCCCGGTCAACATATTGGGGTTAATCATCGAGTCGGGGCGGGCAATAACCTTCCCTTCTATGGCGATACAGTACTCCATATGGAGATCTTCGGCCAACTCTTTAACTGCTTGAGGGGCATCTTCTCCCACCACCACTTGGGTGATACCGTAGCGGTCACGGAGGTTTATGAATTGGATACCGCCATGGTTACGAATACGGTGGACCCACCCGTTTAGCACAACAGTTTTGCCAGCATCTGCTTGGCGTAACTGACCACAATTTACACTTCTTTGTTTATATTCCATGGGGGAAATATACCACTAAGGGGGACTCATTTCAATTATCTAAAGAAGGGGTGTAATTGTTCTGACGTAACAGTACTTCTAAATTGTTCTGAGAAAACAGTACCTTTTGAGGTTACTAAGTAGTATAGGAGTGTCTACTTTTTGGTGGGTAAATTAGGTCTACTTAACACAGAAAAATGTTATAAGAAATCTAATTTAATCTATTGGATGATAAAGAGTTAAGGGCGGTATTTAGCCTTAGCAACTGCAAAATGGATAATAGTCATTGGGGGAACATGGGAGAGGGTTAGGACAACACAATATTATTCTACAATCGGGATTGGGCATTTTATTATAATAGAAGAAATAAAACTTCATTTATCCCTTTTTAAATGAAAGCACCAATATATGAACGTACAATAGATATTTTCTAAGGGTGATCTGGTCTTTATTGTTGTAACATAACAGTTTAACACCCTTTCTCTAAGCATGTGAGCGAAAACTCAGATTAAGTGAGACTCCTCTTATTGGTGAAACTGTTTAGATATGTAAGAGTATTTCCCTATAACTCAGATGGGTCTATTTGCATCCCCTTCTTTCCCTTAATCCGGTTCTCATTGGCAACCGCTAGCATCAGTTTAATACGGTTCTCTTGGTTGACTCTTGTCGCTCCTGGGTCGTAGTCGATGGGGACAATGTTGATCTCTTCATCAAATTCTTTGAGGCGTCTAATCATCCCCTTGCCAACTATGTGGTTGGGGAGGCACCCAAAGGGTTGGACACAGATGATATTGCGGTACCCCATCTTGGCTAAGTCAGCCATCTCAGCTGTTAAGAGCCACCCTTCACCCATCTTACACCCTAAGCTAATCACTTCTCGGCCTGTCTCAATGGTGTGACTAAAGGGGAGTGGTGCTAAGAAAGTTGGCTCTTTAGAGACGGCTTTAATTATGAAGCTCTCCAACTTTATGAGGTAGTTTTGAATTAATAACATCACCGAACGCCTTATTTTACTCCCCCCGTAGAGGTCAATATCTTCGACTTGGTTGTGCATCCCATAGAGGACAAAACCCATGATTGAGGGGATTGCCACTTCACACGACTGGGTCGCTAAGAAGTCTTCGAGGTGGTTGTTCCCTAAGGGGGCATACTTCATATAGATCTCCCCCACAATCCCCACCTTCACTACCGGCCTAGTGAAGTCGCGCTCAATGGCAGCAAACTCACTCACCATCTGCGCGAGGTTTCTCTTCATTGCCCGGTTGTTGTACCCCTTACCTCTTTGGAATTGCTCTGATAATAATTCAATCCACTTCGTAACTAGCTTTTCACTCTCCCCACGATGGACCTCGTAGGGTCGCACCTGATTCCTCAAGAGCATCAAAGTGTCGCCATAGATTAGGGCTCCCACCCCCTTCCGCAACATCTTCAAGGTGATACGGAAGCCACTGTTGCGGTTCATCCCCTTGAGGTTGAGCGAGAGGATTGGAACTTGGGTGTAACCGGCTTTATCGAGGGCTTTGCGGAGGAGGTGGATATAGTTGCTGGCCCGGCACCCCCCTCCTGTTTGGGTTATGGCCAAGGCGGTCTTATCTAAATCGTATTTACCACTGTCGAGGGCATCGATCATCTGCCCTATAACAAGGAGGGCAGGGTAGCAGGTGTCGTTGTGGACATACTTGAGCCCCTTTAAGATAACTTGCTGCCCCTCATTCTCTAAGAGCTCTACGTTGTACCCCTCTTCTTTGAGCACCTCAACGATGAGGGTGAACTGAATTTTAGCCATTGAGGGGGCTAAGATTGTGTGGGTCTCACGCATGGGGCGGGTGAAAACTGGAGCACTACTTCCCATTGGCGACCCCCTTTTGGGCAATCGCTGAGAGGAGACTGCGGAGCCTAATTTTAACGGCTCCTAAGTTGGTAATCTCATCAATCTTAATCTGGGTATACATCTTCCCCTCCCTCTCGAGGATGTCGCGGGTTTCGTCGCTGGTGATGGCATCAACCCCACACCCGAAGGAGACGAGTTGGACTAAATGGATGTCATCTTCGTGGGCAATCGCTTTAGCGGCTGCATAGAGACGAGCATGGTAGGTCCACTGGTTGAGGACATTGACGGGGAACTTAGTCACCCGATGGGAGAGGGCGTCTTCACTCAAGACAGCGACCCCAAAGGAGGAGATTAGTTTATCGATTCCGTGGGAGACTTCGGGGTCGGCGTGGTAGGGTCTCCCTGCCAAGACAATGGAGAGCTTTCCTTCACTCCTCGCCTTAAGGAGGATCTCTTCCCCTTTTTGCCTAGTTCGCTTTAGATACTCCTCTTGGGCTCTGTAAGCTCGCCTAGCCGCTTTCTGGAGGAGCTTCAAGTCGAGCTTCCCAAAGTAGGGTTCAAGGTTTTTACCTATCAGCTTAGGGAAATCTTTTGGACGGTGGATTCCTACATGGAAGTTGATAAACTCAACCCTTTTTATCTCCTCCATATTGGCACTAATAACTTCGGGGTAGTAGGCAACGACGGGGCAGTTGAAGTGGTTCTCCCCCAACCCTTCGTCGAGGTTGTAGGTCATACAGGGGTAGAAGATCTGCTCAACGCCCCCATCGAGAAGGTGTTGAATATGGCCGTGGGCCAATTTGGCGGGGAAGCAGATTGTATCGCTCGGAATGGTAGCTTGTCCCTCCAAGTAGAGGTCGCGGTTAGAGAGGGGTGAGATTACAACCCTCTTCCCTAGAGTCTCAAAGAAAGCTTTCCAGAAGTAGATCAACTCATACATATTGAGGGTGAGGGGGATACCTATGGCCTTGCGGTTGGCCTCTTTGTCGTCTGACAAGAAGCAATCGAGAGCTTCAATTTGTCTCAACTTCCAGTCGTAGATGTTGAGCGACTCGTCACTCGCCTTTTTGGTGATGGGTTGCTCACACCGGTTTCCACTAATATAACGTTGCTTATTGGAGAAGGTGTTGATGGTGAGTCGGCAATGGTTAGTGCAGAGACGACAGGTGGTGACGCGCACCTTGTGCTCAAAGCTCTCTAAAGCCTCTTTAGTGATGGTCGTAGAGGGGGTTTTAACATGTTTTTTAGCATGGAGAGCTGCTCCATAAGCCCCCATTAAGCCGGCAATAGTGGGACGTACAACAGTGGTCTTCAACTCCTGTTCAAAGGCTCTAAGGACAGCATCGTTGTGGAATGTCCCCCCTTGCACCACAATGTGGCGTCCCAAGCTCTCCACGGTGACCGCCCTTATAACCTTGTAGAGGGCGTTTTTGACAACGCTGATGGAGAGCCCTGCACTGATATCTTCCACTGTAGAGCCCTCTTTTTGCGCCTGTTTAACAGCACTGTTCATAAAGACGGTACAGCGCGACCCTAGGTCGACCGGATGGGAGGCAAAGAGACCCAACTTAGCAAAGTCTTCAATCGAATAGTCGAGAGCCTGGGCAAAGGTTTGCAAGAACGAACCACACCCCGAAGAGCACGCCTCGTTGAGGAAGATGTTATCGATAGCCCCGTTGTGGATCTGGAAACACTTAATGTCTTGTCCCCCAATATCGATAACGAACTCCACCTCGGGCATAAAGTGCTGAGCAGCGGTGAAGTGGGCGACCGTCTCAACCACCCCCTCATCGATTGAGAAGGCGGCTTTTATAATCTCCTCCCCATACCCTGTAACGGCACTCCCTTTGATTATAATATCGGGGTATTTGTCGTAGATCTTGGTGAGGATATTGTGGATAAGGGGGATGGGGTTACCACTGTTACTCTCGTAGGAGCTCTCTACAATCTCCCCCTTAGTATTTATTAAGACACTCTTAACGGTAGTGGAGCCGGCATCTATTCCTAAATAGACCTCGCGTTCTCCTTCCTTGAGGGAGACGCTATTTACCGCAGCTTTATTGTGGCGTTTTAAGAACGTGCTATACTCCTCTTCGCTGGCAAAGAGGGGTGGCCTTGAGGAGATCGTCTCCTCGAATGTGGGGTTTTTGAGAAACTCAATCGCCCTCCTCAGGTCAACTTCACTGGTGGCACAATAGGCCGCCCCTAGGGCGACATAGTAGAGGGAGTTAGGGGGACACAACCCTTCTGTCTTAAGGGTTTGATCAAACGCTTTACGCAGTTGGTCTAAGAAGGTGAGAGGACCCCCTAGATAGACGATGTTCCCCTTAATGGCCCTCCCTTGAGCTAGTCCTCCGATTGTCTGGTTGACTACAGCTTGCAATATGGAGGCGGAGATATCACTTTTACGGGCCCCTTGGTTGAGGAGGGGTTGGATATCACTTTTGGCAAAGACGCCGCAGCGGGAGGCGACGGTGTAGACTTTTTCAGCCTTTGAGGCTTTGGTGTTCAACTCATCGACACTGATTTGAAGAAGTGAGGCCATCTGGTCGATAAAAGCGCCCGTCCCACCGGCACACGAGCCATTCATCCGCACCTCCATCCCTTGGGTGAGGTAGAGAATTTTAGCATCCTCTCCCCCCAACTCAATAATTACATCGGTGTCGGGGACCAATCTTTTGGCAGCAATACGGGTGGCATAGACCTCTTGGATGAAGGGTAAAGAGCAACGGTCAGCCATCCCCATACCGGCAGAACCACTCACCATGAGGCGGGCTTTGGCCCCTTTAAGAAAATCTTTTTCGATTTTCTCAAGGAGGGCGGCTGTTTGTGAGGCAATTTGGGAGAAGTGTCGCTCGTAGCTGGAGAATACTATCTTTCCATTTTCATCAAGAACGACACACTTTATTGTAGTAGAGCCAACGTCTAAGCCGATGACCAAGAAGTTCTCCTCCTATCAAAATTGACCTAATTCTACCCGAGTCAGGTGAGGGCTTCAACCTTCTCAAATTGGGCTTGGTATAGGTCTCGGTAAAATCCCCCCTTAGCTAATAGCTCATCGTGTGACCCTTGCTCCACGATGTCACCATCGTGCAACACCAAGATTACATCGGCATTGCGGATGGTGGAAAGGCGGTGGGCTATGATAAAACTGGTCCTGCCTGCCATGAGGCTATCCATCGCCTCTTGGATTAAGATTTCGGTACGGGTATCGACCGAACTGGTCGCTTCGTCGAGAATCAGGAGGGCAGGGTTCTTTAAAATTACTCTAGCAATTGTAATAAGCTGGCGTTGCCCTTGGGAGACGTTGGTCGACTCTTCGTTGATCACCATATCGTACCCTTCACTAAGAGTGTTGATGAAGTGGTCGATGCGGGCTGCTTTAGCGGCCTCCACCACCTCTTCGTCGGTGGCATCGAGGCGTCCATACCGAATATTCTCCCTAATGGTACCATTAAAGAGCCAAGCGTCTTGCAGTACCATTCCAAAGTGGCTTCGTAGATCTTCTCGGGCGAGTTCGGCAATATTGAGTCCATCGAGCTTTATCATGCCACTGTTGAGTTCATAGAAGCGCATCAAGAGTTTCACTAAGGTGGTCTTACCAGCTCCCGTGGGTCCCACTATCGCCACCTTCATCCCCGGTTCAACATGGAGAGAGAAGTTGTGAATAACTTCAAGCTCTGGATTATAACCAAAGGAGACGTTAGCGAACTCCACCTCACCTTTAACGGGGGAGAGGGTGGTGGTGATTTGTGTCTCCGTCTCTTCCGGCACATCGAGGAATTCAAAGATCCGCTCAGCTGCTGCCACGGTGGTTTGGAGCATGTTGGTCACTTGTGCCACTTGGGCAATTGGTTGGGTGAAGTTGCGAGTGTATTGGATAAAGGCTTGGATATCACCCACAGAGATGGACCCTTTGATGGCCAACATCCCCCCCAAGAGGGCAATAGCGACATATCCCAAATCTCCAATGGCGTGCATGATGGGCATCATTAGCCCCGAGAGGAATTGGCTCTTCCAGGCCGAATTGTAGAGTTGGTCGTTAGTCTCATTGAAAGTTTTATTTACCGCCTCTTCAGCTAAGAAGGCTTTCACCACAATGTGGCCACTGTAGACCTCTTCGACTTGACCGTTAACTTCTCCCAGTCTCTTTTGTTGTTCTAAGAAGTGCTTTTGAGAGATCTTTACAATTCGTGAGATGAAAAAGAGACCGACGGGGAGAATTACTAACGCAACAAGGGTCATCAGGGGAGAGATGGTGAGCATCATTATGAAGACCCCAAGGAGGGTGGTAAACGACGTTATAATCTGAATTAACCCTTGGTTGAGGTTTTGACTCAACATGTCGACATCGTTGGTGACCCTTGAGAGGATCTCTCCATGGGTTATTGCATCCAAGCTCCCCATCGGCAGGCGGTGGATCTTATCGGTCACTTGGGTGCGAAGGTCTTTGGAAAGTTTTTGGGTGATGGTGGTCATAATAACCCCCTGACTCCCCATTAGAAGTGAACTGATCACGTAGAGACCAATAAGGGTGATTAAAATCTTAGCCACCGCTTTAAAGTCGATACCCGCCCCCCCTTTGAGGTAGCTTGTAATCCCTGTGAAAATAGTAGTAGTCGCTTTTCCTAAGATCTTGGGCCCCAAGATGTTGAAGAGGGTCCCCCCTAAGGCAAAGAGGAGGACAGCCACTAGAGCCACCTTATAGGGGGCAAACTCTTTCAAGAGACGCTTCGCACTTTTGGAGAAGTCTTTAGATTTTACGGCCGGTCCCATTGAGCGGGGACCTTTACCGGGACCTCTTATTGGCAATGGGGGGCTCTTTTGATTCTTATCCATGGTTGCTTAACTCCTGTTGTGAAAGCTGGCTCATAGCAATCTCTTGGTAGACACGACACCCCTCTAAGAGCTCTTTATGGCGCCCCTGTCCCACTATGCGCCCCTCATCGAGGACGATGATATTGTCGGCATGGAGGATCGTGCTGATCCGTTGCGCTACAATAATTACGGTCGCTTCACTTAGCTCCTCGCAGAGGCGACTTCTTACCAATTGCTCAGTCTTATAATCGAGTGCTGAAAAGCTGTCATCAAAGAGGAGGATCTGGGGACGGTGAGCAAGGGCTCTCGCTATTGAGAGGCGCTGACGTTGTCCCCCCGAGACGTTGACCCCCCCTTGGGCGATACGACTCTCATACTGCCCCTCCCGCTCCGCAATGAAGTTGCTTGCTTGGGCGACTTCAGCGGCCCACTCAATCTCCGCTTGGGGGATATCTTGTGACCCATAGGCAATATTAGAGGCGATTGTCCCACTAAAGAGGAGCCCTTGTTGGGGGACATACCCCACCATTTGACGTAGCTCTTTTAGGTCCCACTCGCGCACATCGACCCCATCGATTAAGAGCTTACCACTTGAGATGTCGTGGAAGCGGGGGATTAGGTTGAGGATTGTCGATTTACCACTACCGGTACTCCCTATAATCGCCGTTGTCGTTCCTGGGGCTGCTTTGAAGGAGATTGAGTGGAGTGATTCAGATTGGGCTCCAGGGTAGCAGAACCCCACCTCCTCAAAGCTAACCTCCCCCTTAACCCCATGGGGGAATTGAGCTTTCTCCTCGGGTGAAAGGAGGACGTTTTCAGTATTGAGCACCTCCATGATTCTCTTCGCAGAGACCGAGGCGCGGGGCAACATGATACTCAACATCGTTATCATGAGGAACGACATGATGACCATCATCGAGTATTGGATGAAAGCCATCATATCGCCGATTTGCATCTTACCGGCTTGAATGGCGTAGCCCCCCTTCCACACTATTAAGAGGGCTGTGAGGTTCATGATGAGGGTCATGAGGGGCATCATCGCCGACATGGTGCGGTTGACAAACAGGGAGGTTTTAGTCAGTTCGGCATTAGCCTCTTCAAAGCGTTGACGCTCATGCTTTTGGGTATTGAAGGCCCTTATAACAGGGAGTCCACTCAATGTTTCACGCACTATCCGGTTGGTGTCATCAATTAAGAGTTGTAACCGCTTAAAGCGGGGCATCGCCACGGCCAAAAGGGAGATTATAATTGTAAAGACTAGGGCCACAGCCAAGGCAATGATCCAAGCCATCCCCACATTGGTGCTCATAACCATAAAGATTCCCCCGAAGGCCATTAGGGGGGCAAAAACTACCACTCGTAGAATCATCACAAACGAATGTTGGATTTGCTGGATATCGTTGGTACTACGGGTAACGAGGGAGGCGGTGGAGAAGTTGTTCATCTCGGCTTGGCTAAAGGAGACCACCTTGGAGAACACCTCTTTGCGGAGGCGTCTGCCAAAGCGGGCAGCGCTACGCGAAGCGTTGAGGGCGACTAAAATAGCCGAGAGGGCACTGATTAGTGAAACACCAATCATCTTGGCGCCAGTTTTAAGGATGTACCGGTTCTGGATCTTTGCAACATCGATTCCTAACTCCAGATACTCATCTCGAATCTGCTGGTAGGTCGCCTGTTCACGCAACCCTTCGGGGTCGGTTATCCTTATCTTTGCGAGGGCTTCTTCCATCGCCTCTTCCCCTATTTGGGGATGGTTGATTAAGAAATAGCCCCCTTGATCTGCGTCGTAGCGGTAGGCAGCTCTAAGGAGCTCCTTATCTTCAAAGTGCTCTTCAAGGGCTGTAAAGGTCTCTTCAGTCAAGGCGATTGGTATAGCGGAGTCGATGCCCCCCTGTTGGATCCCTACATTGACAATCTGCGAGGTGTAGAGGGGGAGGACTAAGTCGGTCACCACTTTAACCATTAATAGAATAACTACAAAGATAATGGGGAGTCGTGACTCTTTCAGGTATTTTAAGATGGACACCACTGCCCCTCCTTGTCTAGTGAAGTGAGGAGATTGTTGCGCATCAAGGTTACCAAATTTTTAAATGTTTCGTGGTCGGAGCTTGAAAATCCTTGGTAGAGCTCCTCTTCTAATCGCATAAATTGTCTATTTCCATCGGCGAGGACCTCTTCGCCGAGGGGGGAGAGGTAAATTCTAAAGATCCTTTTATCGTTGGGGTCTCTCTGCTTATCAACCATCCCATCCCTCTCAAGGCGCTTCAGCATCACGGTGAGGGTCGATGGCTTTATAATCAATTTTCTAGCTATTTCGTGTTGACTCATCCCCTGAGAAGAGTGGAGAAGTTCTAAGAGGGGGTACTGTCCTGGATGGATTCCCACTTCTGAGAGGAGCGCGTGGGCCCGTAAGAAGTGGAGACGGGTAACTTGGGCAAGTAGGGGAAGGTTATTAAACAAAAGAGACTCCTAAAATTGTTAGCTGCCTAACTAATAATAATTATGCTCTCTTTTGTCAAGTGAAAATGGGGAGTTACTCCCCATCATAAAAGCGTTGGTCCCAGTCGCGCTCTTTGTCGAAAATTTCCTCTTCCATTCCTTGAACGCGTCGTTTGAGGCGCTCAAACATCTCGCTGAGGTCCTCTTTGTGCCCCCTGCTACTTTGCTCTTGGGCATACCGCGGCTCAAGGGGGAGGAAAAGGGCTATACCAGCGTAGATTAAAATTCCTGGAAAAAGCCCGGTGACCAAAATTGAGATCCCCACAATGAGGCGCAACACATCGACGGGGAGCTCTTTCCAATCGGCTATCCCCTGACACACCCCAAACACTTTACCTTCACGTGACCTATATAGTCTCTTTGTTGCCATAATCTATTCCTTACTCCCCTTGCGACTCTTCAAGAGGATTTCCAAGTTTTCTATTCTTCTAATCAAGTCACTCAACTCTTTCTCTAGTTCAGCTTCTTGCATCTCGCTGTAGCTCTTCTGTTCTGCCCTGTATTTTTTCTCCTCTTTGGAGTCTCGCTTGTTTTTAATAACCCACACAGTAAAGAGGAAGGGGGTCACAATAGCGACAATCGGTATTAAATAGGGGAAAAACGATTTCACTCCTCTTCTCTCCTCTTCTTAAGAGCTTCAAGTTCTGCTTCAACCTCATCCATCTGCTCGAGGTTGATAAATTTCTCCTCCAAGTCGCGTGCTGCCCGCTCACCAAAAGCATTCGTCTCCATCCGGTCAATCTGTTGCTCCATCTGCTCAAAGCGTTCGTTGGTGGAGCGTTGAAGGTCTTCTCGTGAAACCTTTACCTTCGCTTGCTCTGAGGGGTGCTCAACAATATTTTTATGCTTAGCTCGCAAGGTGGCCAGCTTCTCCTCTAGCTTGGTGATATCATCTTTACACTTAGAGACCTCCTTATCAAGGGAGGCAACCTCCTCTTTGAGGCGCTCTAAATCGGCTTGAGAGCGGTGTTTCTCAAGGAGCGCTTCGCGGGCCAAATCTTCCCTATTTTTGGAGAGGGCCAACTCTGCCCTTTGGAGCCACCGCTCAATTAGAGCCTCAACCTCTTTGAGGTGGCGCTCGGCGCTCGCCTTCTTAGCCATCTCCCCAGCACACGAAGCCTTTAACTCGATTAGGGTATCCTCCACCTCTTGTAGCATGAGACGTACCATCTTCTCGGGGTCTTCGGCTTTATCAAGGAGGGCATTTATATTGGCATTTACGATATCCATAAAGCGTGAAAAAATTCCCATATTCAAACTCCTTCTTAATTCTCTTACCTTTAGTAAAAGCAATAAGCGTGCCAACCCCTAAAACTACTATGAAACATTCTTTTAGCCCTTTCAAGGGGGAAAAGGGGAAAAGAGAAGAGATTGTTTTGGTTTATTTTACCATTATGTGGTAGAATAAACCTATGGTTGAAGAGCGGCCCGGCTATTACCAAACCCCTTTGGGGGAGTCAGAAGTCTTCCTTAACTTCCAGCAACAGATCAGTCGCGTAGCTGGTGTCAACCGCAGTGTCCTCTTAATTGGGGAGCGGGGGAGTGGTAAGGAGCTGGCAGCTTTGCGCCTCCACTACCTCAGCCCCAGATGGCAAAAGCAGTTGGTCACCGTCAACTGTGCCGCCCTTCCCCCCTCACTAATTGAGAGTGAACTCTTTGGGTATGAGGAGGGGGCTTTCACGGGGGCAATCAAAGCACGGAAAGGGCGCTTTGAAGAGGCTGAAGGGGGGACCCTCTTCCTCGATGAGATTGGTCTCATCCCCCTCGAGGTGCAAGAGAAGATTTTAAGGGTCGTTGAGTATGGTACCTTTGAGCGGGTGGGCTCTTCTAAGACCCATGAGGTTGATGTGCGGATTGTGGGGGCCACCAATACCAACCTTCTCACCTTAGTGGAGGAGGGGAAGTTTAAGAGAGACCTTTTAGACCGCCTCTCTTTTGAAGTCCTCTTTCTCCCCCCTTTAAGGGAGAGAGGTGATGACATTATCTTACTCGCCGAATTCTTTGCTGCTAAAATGGCCCACGAGTGTGGTAAAAAAGAGATTCCCATCTTCTCTGATGACCTTAAAGAGGAGCTCTTAGCCTACCCTTGGCCCGGTAATGTACGGGAGTTAAAGAACGTTATTGAGCGCGCAGTCTACCGCTGTGATGGGGGGGTGATTAACTCTGTAATCTTTAACCCCTTTGAGAACCCCTATGCACAAAAAAGTGAGAAGGTGGAGGAGAAGAGAAGTCGCCCCCTTAACCACTATAGTAGGGCTAAAGAGGAGTTGGATCGCTCATTTCTCTCTAGGGCCTTAGAAAAGGGGGGGGGAAGTCAAAAAGAGGCCGCCAAACTGTTAGGATTGACCTATGACCAGTTTAGGGGCCTCTATCGGAAATATAAAGAGGAGTTGGAGAGGGGTTAACCTTTACGCTGCGCCTTTAGCTTCGCCAGTTCAGCTTCAACTTCACTATCACTCTCTAGTTTGGCAAACTCTTTCTCTTTAGTTGCTGAGGGGGAGAAGTCGGCCATCTCAGCCTCAGCCTCTAGGCGTTCAATCTTCTCCTCCAGCTCGCTGAAGCGACGATAGGGGAGACTGGAGTCGATTGCCCTCAGCGCCTCAACTACCTTCTTCTTCTCTTGGGCATGGAGTGCTCTTTGGATTAGAATCCGTTGTTTGTCGCGCACCTCTTCCCGCTTGGCCTCAAGCTTAGCTATCTGCTCATCCATCGAGGCGATGATAAAGTCGATCTGCTTAAGCTCCTCGTTGAGCGCTTCTAGACGTCGATTGATGCGTCCCTTCTCTAAGATCGCCTCACGGGCTAAATCGTCTCTCTCTTTGTCGACCGCCAATTCACTCCGCTTCTCCCAGCGCCCTTTTAGTTCTTTAGCCTCTTTGATCTCCTCTAAGATAAGGGCTCTATTCGCCATCCTCTCAGCGGTTGAACTCTTAGCCTCAATAAGGGTCTCATCCATCTCAGTCAACATAAGGCGGATCATTTTTTCAGGGTCTTCCATCTTATCGAGTTTGGCGTGGAGGTTGGCATTCACAATCCCCCGTACTCTCTTAAAAACTTTCATAACAACTCCTTTGAAATAATATTAACACTCATCACCAATTTGACAATGCAATTGGCGTGCCAACTCAAAAATAGGGGGGAATTGGGGTTTCTTTCATTTCTAATGGTAAAATTTACCATTGCACATGGCTCATTTAACCTCTACAATACAATTCATGGGAACACTCTACATGGTCGCATCGCCAATTGGGAACTTGGGGGATATCACGCTGAGGGCTATTGAGACCTTAAAAGAGGTTGATGTCGTGGCGTGTGAAGATACCCGTCATACTCTGCGTCTTTTAAACCACCTCTCAATCTCAGGCAAGCGCCTCATCGCCACCCATGCCCACAACGAAGAGGAGTCGGCCAAAGGGATAGTGAAACTCTTGGAGGAGGGGAACAATATAGCCTACCTCTCAGATGCAGGGACCCCAGGAATTAGTGACCCTGGAGCTAAAGTGGTCGCCTTAGCCCGTCAAATGGGGTTTAAGGTGGTCCCTATCCCCGGCCCTTCAGCCTTAGCAGCCCTCATCTCAGTTGCCGGTCTCACCGGTAAGAGTCTCCTTTTTGAAGGGTTCTTGCCCATTAAGGAGGGGAAGCGTAAGCGCCGCCTAGAAGAGCTCCTTGAGCGCAACGAAGCCTTCATCATCTACGAATCCCCCTTTAGGGTTGTTAAACTGCTGGGTGAGCTGGCCCAATTGGCCCCCACCAGAGCACTCCTTGTGGGGCGTGAGATGACTAAAATTTACGAGGAGTTTGTTGAAGGAAGTGCCCTTGAGGTGGAGCGGGAGTTTGC
>LSQX01235929.1_pt1 | contig 13407 bp, 11 predicted proteins | sample 654561 | NCBI WGS metagenome assembly LSQX01 (sample SAMN04489861, study PRJNA283612) | anaerobic digester metagenome | isolation source: 4 biogas reactors fed with cattle manure at either 37C or 55C with and... | place: Denmark: Kongens Lyngby | collected 2014 | reverse complement strand
CAGATTTCTATAAGAGACAGCTATTGCACCGTCTTGGGTGACGCACATGCCCAAAAGCGCACTTTGGGTATCACCTGCGCCGGCAACAAGCACCGTATCACTTGAAAGGCCGAATGTTTCGGCAGCATCGGCACTTATTTTACCCAGGGGCGTGCCACTGTCTATTATTTTAGGTAAATAAGAACTTTCAAGCCCCATCAGCCCAATAAGTTCTTGCGACCAAGTGTTTTGGAAAAGATCAAAAAGCATTGATTCGGCTGCATTTGTTCTTTCGGCATAGATTTCACCGGTCAGCTTGTAGTTAATGTAATCTGCCAGGGTAAAGGCAGTTTTAATTTTTGAATAAAGCTCATTGTTATTGTCACGCAGCCATTGGAGTTTGCAGGCCATAAGGTTTGGCATGGGCCTGTGGCCGGAAATTGAATAAATCTTTTCCGCACCGTCGTCAATCAGGCGCATAGTTTGGTCCACCGCACGGGCATCCCTGTTTGGTGAGGCAAAAAGAACCTCACCTTCTTGGCCCAAGGCGACCAAGGTGTGGCGCAAGGATGAGAAAGAAAGCCCTTTTAAGTCACTTGCGTTTGCGCCGACTTGAGCCAGACTTTCCGCTATAAGTTCTTTGATGGCTTGGAGTATGGCTTGGGTACCCAGGCCATAGCCGAATTCACCGATTTTGAAAATACCCGAACTTGGCATTTTTTTGGAAGTGAGGGTGGTCGTTTTGTTTTCAACAGAAAAGAGTATACTTTTTAAAGATCCGCCGCCAATGTCAATCCCCAATAAATACTTTGCCATTTTTACACCCCTATTATAATTTTAATTATTTTGATCTTCAGCAGAAAAAAGACTTAAAAGCTCACGGAGCTTTGTAAGACCGGCACAAATTGTTTCAAAGTCTTCCTGATTCAGCTTTTCGCTCATATTGTGGCGAAATTCATAAACAGCCTTTTTAACATCCTTTATTTTTTCACTTGAATTATTTGACAGGCTGACGAAAACATTACGCATATCTTCCTTGTTTCTTTGGCGCTGCACAAGGCCCATCTTTTGCAAACGCGAGCATATGTTTGACGCGTTACTGTCGGCCATTTGCAAGTTTTCGGCAAGAGTGCTGATTTTAAGCGGACCGTGTTTGTCAAGCAAGAGCAAAACACTCACCTGTTGCGAAGTCAGCCCGTGGGCGGCAAACTGCCGCGACTTGGTCTTATTAAATTCCGACATGGCCTCTTGCATCAAAATGTCAATCCTAATACAAGCTTCATCACTATAATTCACAGATAGACCTCTCTTTAAATACTTATCACGGTAAATATTATCACGATAAGCTTTTTCTGTCAAGAATAAAAGCCTTGCAACGATCCGCAAGGCCTTTTGTTATTCAAAATATATGGGGTTGGTCATGGCGTAGATGAAGGGCGGCAGTTTTAGGCCGATATCTTTGGGCATGGCATAGAGCAAGACCAGCTTATAAATTTGCCTTGAGAAAATATTGTATTCATAGGTTATTTCAGCCCTGACAAAGCCCTTTTGAGGCACTTGCAATTCAAAGTCTAAATTGCGTTTTTTAGCCTTTTCATCATAAATAAGGGTATCGTTATTAAAGACTTTCAGCCTGTGGCCTCGCTTTATACCCCGGGCCTGCACACGGACTTTAATGCCTTGATACCATTGGACGCTTTGGCCCATAAAGCTTTCGCCCACGCTCAAGGTCAGGCGTGTTTTATTGGGGCCTTGTGTAATAAAGGAGTGGCCGCCGCGCAGGGCTTCCAAGACATCTTCTTGGGTATTGCTTTTGGCATAGACAAAGGTGGTGGGCATGGCCAAGAAGTCGGTAACATAAAAGTCCCGATGGTAGTCACTGCCACCGACTGCTGCTATCTTGCGCCCCTTTAGCAGCTGCTTGTGCCACCAAGTGCGATTTGCGAGGTTGTCAATATGCATGGGGGCGTTCCAAACTTCTATACAGTCCATGTCAAAGCCGTCCAAGGGTGGGTGCCAGGTGCAGTTTTTGCAAAAAGGATGGTTGACAGAGACAGTCCCGCCGGCTTCTTTTGCTGTTTTGAAAAGCTTTTCGAACTCTTCCGGCGTGTCGGCCTTGTAAGGGGCTTGCAGGGGCATTTTAATCCCCCACACATTAAAGTGACCGAGACCGGCGGTTACCTCTTCACCCTGTATAATCAACAAATCTTCATCAAAGTAGGGGGCATCTGCCGCCGGATAGTTATGGTCGGTTATAATTGCCCAGTCCAACCCCTTTTTCTTGAGGCCCTTTATCAATTCTTCTGTAGACAAAACACCGTCACTGTCGGTGGTGTGTAAGTGGGTATCACCTTTTAACCAACTTCGTTTTTTGCTCATTTCTTCCCTTCCTTGCATAACTTATAAATAATTTCTTGAACAATGATAATACACAAAGCCCTTGCTTGCAAGTTTTTGGGCGGCAAAAAGCACATGGCCGATTTAGCCATGTGCTTGTGTTTAATCTTCATGTTTTTTCAGATAGGCTTGAATTTGGCGAGCGTCGTCTATTTCAAGGTCTTTTTCGCCGGCCAAGGCTTCAAGGTGGTGGGTAAGTTCATGGTGTAAAACCTTTTTAAGTCTGTTTTTAAAGGCTTTTTCACCAAGGTGGCCGTAGACCCGAACGAGGGAACCGTAGTAAATTACAATATAACGCCCCAGGCTGCGGCCTGTTTTGTACTCACCCAGGATATAAAGATCATTCTTCTTGGCATGCGGGCTTAACTTATAGTCTTCAAGCAAGTTTATGCCCCCGCTCAAGGAGTCAAAAATCCCTTGGGGTAAGTCGCAAACCAGTTCATTTAGCATTTCTTCAGCTTCATTTATACTTACCATAATACATGCCCCGCCCATTTACAGATGATAGGCATATTTTAGCACAAGCCGACAAATACGGCAAAGCTATTGCCTGCCCGGAACATCCCTTTGGTTAACGGTGTAATAAAAGGCGATTTTATCCCCGGCTTTTAGGGGGTAGAGGTCAATGCCGGGGTTGGGCTTCATGCTCTGATTGTATTTCCCTACCCCTATTGGGGGCGAAGCACCGTTGACATAGTAATACCAGCCGCTATATGGGCCGCAATCTTTTTCAGCCAGACCCGCAAGGCTTTTAATATAATTATTACCCTGGGTCAATTTATGGGGTATAGATCTACTATCAAGCTCCCTTGTGAGTATGTCTGCCACACTGTCCCCTTCATAAAGATCCGCCTCAATATCAAGCACTACACCGCTTGAAGGGATGTGATCGTAGCCCGCCTTGCCTTTTATGTGGGGCAGGGCATTTTTAGCATCAATATAAAGATGCAGCTTGCCCAAAAGTTTCCCGCCGGGTGGTGTCGGGGTGGTTTTTGCGGTAGTGGTTTCTTTAGCAGTGGGACTTGCCTTGGTTTGTGGAGGCTTAGTTGTAGTAGGTTTGGTTGTTTTTGCCGGCTTGGTCGTATTGACCCTTTTTGTTGTTGTGGGCTTGCCCGATGATGCCGAAGACGCGCTTTCTTTTGGATTTTGGGAAGCGGAGATTTCTGCTTTTTCACCCTGGCTTTCGCTCGGCTTACCCAAGCCACCGTCGTCAAGGGCTTCTTCGGAGCTTTCATCGCTTTCAAGAGTGCCTTGGCTTTCAAGGTCACTTGAAGAATTTTCAAGCGCGTTTGATTGACTGTTGAGTGACTGCCCCGGCTCTGCCCCCCTGCCCCCACCGCAAGCGGAAAAGAAGAGGGACAGGGCAAGCAAAATTATAAGCAGAGCGGAAAGCTTTGGTTTTAAATGTTTTATAAACATAATTTAGCCTTATTTGAAAACAGAGTTAAATATGCCGTGGAAGATAATGCGACCGATTGTTGCAATAATCATGTCCATACCGCTTGTGGCATCGGTCATGTTATTGAATGTGCGTTCACTATTTTCATAGCGTTCATAAGCGTTGACACCCACGAGCATTTGGTAGCTGGTCATAACATTGGAAGAACCGTCATAGGAGCGGCCGCCACCGTCGGCATTAATATAGGTGCTGAGGGCATCTAACATATTTTTGCCTTGGCTCGAAAGATAAGGGGCGGACAAGGGGTTAATTTTGAGTTCGCAAAGGGCTGCCAGAACTTGTGCGGTGCTTTCCGCACTGCCCATGCCATAAAAGCCATAGCCGCCGTCGGGCAGGATTTCGCTTCTTATAAAGACCAGTGCTTCTTTTACGGCTTCGGTAACTTTTTCATTGTAGCGATAATAGGGTGCCAGGGCTTGAAGAACAATGGCTGTGGTGTCAACTTCGCCGTCGGTCGTAAAGCCCGAGCCGTCATCTTTTAAAGCGTAGTTGAAGCCACCGTTGTCGCGCTGCGAATCAAGCAAAATATTGATAAGTTGCAAGCGCTGGGTAATAGCAAGGTAGCCGCGTGAGTCAAGTGTAATTAAGGCATAGGCCAAGGGTGCTGTGAAGGCTTCAGCCTTAAAGTTGGCCTTTTTGATTTCGTCAAGAGCATTGACACCGCCGATATTGCGGGGGTTTTGACCTGCGGCAATAGCTGTTAGGGCAAGCCTTGTGTAGTCGGACAAGTCCATATCATCGGCATTGGCCGCGGCTGCTTTTTCAGCATAGGCGCCATAGGCTTGGTTGAGTGAACTTTCACCTGCGCGGGAAAGGGCAAAAACCGACCAATCAAGGTAAATGTCTAATTCGTCTTGGGGGGCCCCGGCCGGGTCAACATTTTTAAGCAACCACTTTTCAAGTGAGCTTGACATTTGGGCGGGTGTGTAAGCAAAAGCTTGCATACCGAGGGAGAGGGTGAGAATAAGGGCCAGAACGAGTGCTGTGAGTTTTGTGAGTTTTTTCATTTTTAACTTCCTTTCTTTCTAACTTTTTGCAAGAAAAAACGAGCCGATCGGCTCGTATGCTTTAATTTCGCTCATATTTTTGGGCGAACCAAAGCTTTCCCACCGAAAGTTTTGACCGGTTCGCTTGTGGCAGGTATCCTGACTTGACATCAACCTTGGCTTTAGTCTTCCCATTTTTAAAAACAGTGACAAATTAAAGCTTCGTCCGTCTTACAGTAGCGGGGGCTGTCACGGCATTGAACCGTATTCCCTTAAATTGCACATAAGAACATGCAAAACCGCAAGCGATTTAATTGTGAATATATGTTAACATAGGCCACCGGCAAAGTCAAGGTAGGTTTTTAATTTCATCAAGCCAAAGTGTGGCGTGCGCGTCCGAGGGCATATGCCAGCTGACGCGGGGTGAAAGGTTGACACTGCCAAGCTTGGGACCGTCGGGCAGACAAGAGCGCTTAAACTGTTGGCTGAAAAAACGCCTGACAAAAACTTCAAGCCATTTTTTTATTATATCATCCGAATATTGGCCTTCAAAGGCTGCTTGAGCCAGCCTAAAAATTTTAGCCGGCCCAAAACCGTGGCGCAGCATATAATACAGATAGAAATCGTGAAGTTCATAGGGGCCGATATATTCTTCCGTAACCTGGGTCAACTCCCCTTCTTTTGCGGGCAAAAGTTCGGGCGAGACCGGGGTTGCGACAATATCTCTTAAAACCCGGGCCAGGTCGCTTTCACTCTCATCCGCAACAAAACTCACAATTTCACGCATCAGAGTTTTTGGGAGCCCCGTATTAATAGCATACATGGACATATGGTCACCGTTATAGGTAGCCCAACCCAAGGCCAGTTCCGACAAGTCGCCTGTTCCCAAAACCATGCCATTTAATTTGTTGGCCATGTCCATCAAAACCTGGGTGCGCTCCCTGGCTTGGGAGTTTTCAAAGGTAATGTCATGAACATTTTCGCCCTGCCCTATGTCTTTAAAGTGTTGCAAGACAGCGGCTGTGATATCAATCTTTTTAAAGTCGGTGCCCAGTAGCCGACAGAGCTTTTGGGCATTATCTAAGGTACGCTGTGAAGTGCCGAAACAAGGCATGGTAAGGGTCAAGATGTCTCTATTAGGGCGGCCCATAAGCTCCATAGCCTTGACTGCCGCCAAAAGAGCCATGGTGCTGTCAAGCCCGCCGGATATACCTATAAGCAGTTTTTCACTGCCCGTGTGCTTTATGCGTTTGGCCAGTGCATGGGCTTGGATATCTAAAACAAGCTTTGCCCTTTGGGCTCTTTCTTTTTTGGACTTGGGCACAAAAGGTGTTTTGGAATACCGCCCTTTTAGGTCAAGTTCATTTTTTTTTTGATTAAATCGGATTTTTTTGAAGCCTTCTTCTGTGACTTCAAAGCCTGTTTTGAGCCTTTCGGCTGCCAAAAGGTCTGTATCTATCAGGCCGATTAAAAAATCTTCTTTTTTGAAGGGTTTGTTTTCTGCCAAAAGTTTGGCATATTCCACAATCATTTTATGGCCGGCAAAAACTAAGTCACCCGTGGACTCCCCCTGGCCGGCGCCTGAATGCACATAGGCACAGATGTTGCGAATGGCAGCCGAGCCCACAAGCATACGGCGGCTTTGGGCCGTGCCAATGAATTCACTTAAGGCGGCGGGGTTGGCAATAATCAGCGCCCCCCCTGCGGCAAGCCTTGCGGCGGGCGCAAGGGGTTCAAAAGTGTCCGCCCCGATTTCAATCGCAAGGCTGTAGTTTTCAAGACTTTGGTGGCTGAATATCAGGTTATTGCCAAAGGGGATATTTTGGCCCACCAGGCTTATTTCCCCATCTTTCAAATCATGGGCGGCTGCAAAATAGTTCCTGCCCGAAAACTGACCTCGATTTTTTGAAAACACCTTGGGTACAATGCCAAGGATTTCACCGTCGTGCAAAAGGGCGGCCACATTGTAGAGCCTGCCCTTGTATTTTAAGGGTAGCCCCACTGTCATCAAGGGGTATTTGCCAAGACTGTAGTCGGCAAGTTCCGCCAAAGCCTTTTGAGCACCTTCTAATAAGCTTTGCGAGTTAAAAAGGTCACCGCAAGTGTAGCCGGTCAGGCTCAATTCCGGCGTGACTATCAAGTTAACCGATCGTTTGTCACCCAAGTCTAAAAGTTCTTTGAGCTTTTGAGTGTTTGTTTTAAGGTCGGCCAAGCTTATCTCAAAGCCGGCCGCGGCCACTTTTACAAAACCGTCATTCACCTTGCAACCCCCTTTATATTTTAACTATTACATGCCTTATGATAACATGGCCAAGGTGACTTGGCAAGAAAGCATTTAAGGGCTTGCCCTTTCTTGCAATTGATAAATTTAAGTGCTATATTAAAACTCTATTTGATCAGATTAGGAGATGCGCTGTATATGCAACAACAAAGGGTCGCTGCCATACATGATATATCCGGCTTTGGGCGTTGTTCACTCACGGTTGCCTTGCCCATTATTTCGGCTGCCGGTATTGAGGTTGCCGTTATGCCGACGGCTGTATTGTCATCCCACACGGGCGGGCTTGAAGGCTACACTTACCGCGACTTAACCGAAGACCTGCGCCCCTTTGCCCGGCATTGGAAAAAGCTTGGCCTTGAGTTTGACGCCATCTATAGCGGCTTTTTGGGCTCAATTGAGCAAATTGAAATTGTAGAAGAATTTATTGAAGATTTTAAGAAAGAGGGCTGCCTGATTTTGGTTGACCCAGCCATGGCAGACAGCGGCAGGATGTATTCGGTTTTTGATATGGACTTCGCTTTGGAAATGAGAAGGCTTTGCGCCATGGCTGATATTATTTGCCCCAACATAACAGAAGCCGCTTTTTTATTAGAAAAAGAATATATAGCAGGCCCCCATACCAAGGAATATATCGAAGAACTTTTAAAAGGCTTGGGTGAGTTGGGCCCTTGTGAAGTTGTTTTAACGGGTGTTATGTTTGACAGGGACCATTTGGGTGCCGCTACCTATGACAAGCAAAGCGGTGAAATTTCTTACGCCTTTTCCGACATTGTGGAAGGCACCTTTCATGGCACGGGCGATGTTTTTGCAAGCGCAATGTTGGCCGCCCACCTAAAGGGAAAGTCCTTGGCCCAAAGCACAAAAATCGCGGTTGACTACACCGTTTCGGGGATAAAATTAACCAAGGCTGCCGGTACCGACTTGCGTTACGGCATTAATTTTGAAGCAGGTATAGGCAAGCTGATTGAGATGATTGAGCTATGAGGATTTTAATTGATGCCGATGCTTGCCCGGTGGTCGATATTGCAATTGATGTGGCAAAGAGTTTTGGGCTTGAATGCCTACTGGTCTGCGATACGGCCCATGTTTTTGAAAAAGACGGTGCCAAAACCATAACTGTTTCAAAGGGTGCGGACAGTGTAGACTTTGCCTTGGTCAACATGCTGAAGGCCGGCGACATAGCCGTCACGCAGGACTATGGTTTGGCCGCCATGTGCTTGGCAAGGCAAGCCTATGTTATTGACCAAAACGGCAGGGTTTACACAGATAAAAATATTGACAACCTTTTGTACTCACGCCATAAGGCGGGTAAAATCCGCCGCGGCGGCGGAAGGCTAAAGGGGCCGCCAAAAAGGCAGCCCGGGCAAGATAAAAGCTTTAAGGCTGCATTAATAAAGCTTATAAACGATAACCTGAATAAAGACAGCGAATAATAGTTTTCGCCTAATAATTTAAAGGGATGAGGTCTTATCTTGACTTCATCCCTTAATATTTTAGATATTTTTTGTTTTCCTGAAATTGTTGGGTGTCATACCATAAAACTCCTTGAAGTTTTTGATAAATTGAGTTGTGTCGCTGTAGCCGATTTTTTCGCACACCAAATCCAGCTTAAGGTCTGTTTCAAGCAAAAGTTCCGACGCCTTCTGCATACGCAAATTACGCAAGATATAAGAAAAGGTAAAGCCTGTCTGCTCCTTTATCCGCCTGCTTAAATATGAGGGGTTAAAATTAAAATGGTCGGCAGTCCCCGCCAGTGTTGCCGTCTTATAATTTTGGCGGATATAATTTTCAATCTCTATCATAGCTTTGCTTAAGGGATTTTCACCCTCCGGTATTTTTATATGGTCCTCATAGTTTTGCACAAGATAGGGAAACAAAACAGAGATCAGGCCTTCTTGTATATGCTTGTTATGTTGCTTACCTTCAATCTGCTGGGTGTACATGTGTAAGAAGAGTTCGGCTATAAAATTATCTTCACCGCAGTTTAAAGTGATTATATTTCTATAATTTTTTGCATAAAGGGTTTTAGAAAAAAAGGCTGACAGGATGGTGCCGCTGCTCATAAGCCTTGAAAAAACATTGTCAAAAGTGCTTTGCCTTATTTTGATTGTCAAAACTATGGAGTCATGATTTGATTCTGAATAAAGATAATGAAGAACATTGGGTGAGATAATGGTCAAATCGCCCTTAGCCATCCGTGTCTCAGTCCCCTCCACCCTGTGTAGGCAATTTCCGCTCAAAAGATAAACCATTTCAAAAAAATCATGGCGGTGGGGAGGACTTTCAATGTACCTGGGAAGGCGCCTAATTTTAACATTTTTATCTTTTCCGACAAAAAATTGTTCATTTAAAACACCGGATAACTTTTTATCAAACTTTTTGAAAATTTCTTTTGAAAACTCTTTGGCTTCCGAACTGTTAAGCTGTGACAAATCAAGGGGGTTTTCCTGTTGCATAAGGTACATCATGGAAATATAGCTCAAGTAGTCCCCTGTTTTCTCATAATAGGCATAGCCTATTTGCTCTTCTTCATTGAGTTGTTTTAAATTTAGATAGGTTTTTGTAAGATCCAAAATAATCACCCCTTGCCGGTTGCTCAATGTTATAGATAAAACATAACATAAAAGATCAGGAATGTAAATAAATACCTATTAAGGCAATAAAAATAGGCGGTATATTCAAATTGTTTGTATGTGGCAATGCAATTGGCAGACGAAAAAGCCATGCTCTGTTTTGAAGACACTGTAAGTTTCCTTGGTGAAAACGGATTTATTTGAATTGAATTTTTCTTGATATTAAGAAAGAGCAATCCGAACCCCTTTCCTTTTGGAAAAGAGTTCGGATTGTTTTTTGATAATTTAAGCGGTTAAATATGCTATTCGCTAATTTGCAAGCGTTTCAACCCATAATTTGTGCAGGTTCTAATCGATAATTTGTGAGCGTTTCATTCGATAGTTTGTACGGCTTTTGACCGATAATTTGTAAGTTTGGCTCTTGCCCTCAAAAATAGACTGCGGTAGCAATTCCTTCTTGTCACCAAAGAATATTAACCGCATTTTTATCCGTATCATAAGTCAATGTACCTGCTTCAAGCTCATCCAAGGCGGTTACAAAAGCCTGCCTCATTTCATCATTGGGGAAGACTATGGTTGACTGCATGGTCAGCATGGAAGGTTTAACGATGGGGGTTAAATTTCTAAAGCCCGACTGCCACCAGGTATCCTGAAGCTCACGCTCAAAGAGGAGGCATCTGCCCATTGACAGGCGCATGGAAATGGGTAGGAGGTGGTCATCATCGGCGCAGTCATAAAATTCTATAAGACGGGTCTCGGGCTTGTAATAGACACCGATTTCACCGCCCATAGCAACTATGTAGCGCCCCTTCCAAAGTTGTATAAGCCAGTCCTTATCATCATAATTAAATTTAACCCTGATGGTTTCATGTTCATAGTTTACCAGGGGTGACAGATGGTCATAGAGCTCACAAAAGCCGAAAGCCCTGTTCCAGCCGTCTTCGGCTGCATAGATGGTCAGTTGGCGAATGTCAAAGTCAAAACCTAGGGCGAAGACACCGTTATTGTCCTTACCATAAATCAGGGCCGCTGCCTCGTCATAATAGATTCCGGATATAAAAACATGCTCTTGGCCTTCATTGTCATAGTAATTGGCGTAAAATTCTTGTAAGCCGTCACCAATATCCACTAAATAAACTTCCAAATCATTTATGCCGGCTTTATAGAGTTCCAAGAAAGACTTGACGCTGTCAATCGGGTTACCACGCGATTCTTCTGCCGCAAGAGCTACCCGGCTTTCGGCTTGAGTTTCCTTAGCTGCTGAAGCAAATTCCGCTTCTTCCAACAAATCCAAAGCAGGTGATTTTGGCACTTGGTCAACTTGACGGTAAGATTCAACAAGCCCGCTTGACTCTTCAACCACAATTGGGCTTTTTACAATTACTTCATCGGCTTTCTCAATAGAACGGGGCGCCTTTAGGGACACCGACTTGCTCCTTGCTACCGGTGTGATTGTAATAAGGGAAAGCGATATGATTAAGCACAGGATTTTAAAGGTAAAGGTTTTCCTCAATTTGTTTCCTCCAATTTGTTTGCCAGAAGCTCTACTTATTTTCAACCAGCTGAACGGTATAGCCGTCAGGGTCTTTTACAAAGAAAAAGCGCAAATTCTCATTTATGACAACGGGTTGCCCTAAAATTTCATAGCCCTTGCTCTTTACAAGTTCCATAGCCTCTTCCAAAGCAGAAACTTCAAAGCCTATGGTTACACCGCCTTGGCCCGTATCGACCTTTTCGTTTTTGTCACACAAAAGCTCAAGCTTGGTTTGGCCCTTGCATAAAAAGGCTATTTCGGAAGCGGGCCCGGCTTGGAAGCGGCTGTCCACTTCCAGGCCCAGCATATCTTGATAAAATTTTAGCGATTCTTCTAAATCTTTAACACGCAAGGTTACCCACAAAAACTTCATAACTCCACCTTCTACAATTCCAAGAAATTGCTTTCTTTTACTTGGCCGCTTTCTTCTATCAGGAATGTTTTTATTTCTTGCGCCTTCAAATTTGTTTCAAACTTGACATCAAGTGCTGCAATTTCAACACTGACCTCTGTTTCAAGCCCGGCCGTTTCATAGAGCCTTATAACAGTGGCGGAGCCGGTGTGGGCGTATTTAAGGGTTTGGACCAAGCAGTTTTCCGCACTGATTCTAATCCCCTCATAGCTTGTGGGCAAGGGGCCGTCGTGGTGGGTTTCGCGCACGAGTTCGGGTGGAGTGTTGAGCAAGCTTGCCTCTTTAACAACTTGCGCAAAAGCGCCGGCTTCGTGGGGCATGAGGGTGTAGTTGAAAATTTGCTCACCCTGGTCTTGGAATTCCATTAAATCGTCACGAACACCGAAGTGGTCGGCATAACCGCAGCCGCGTGCCACCGCCATGCGTATATCGTCACCTTTTACATCAAAGCTGTATTTGCTGTCATTGAGGAGAGCCAAGCCCGCCCCTCGGCCATCCGAAAGACTCAACCAAGCTTGGGAAGCTTCTTCAAGACCATCCGCTTCCTTGTAGATAAAGCCATTTGGCATTGAATAAGCCACCTTACCGTCGGCCCCGGCAAAGGGAAAGGATAATTTAAGGATTTTAAGCTCTTCCGCAAAGTGTAGGAGGGCGCGGACTTCAAGCTTCTTACTGCCGGCATAAAGATAAAAATCTTGCACCAGTTTAGATTTGTTGTAGTAGCTTATTACCCTGATAGCAGCCCTTATCGGCCCGTTTTCAAGAACCTTGATTTGGGCATCCGTAAAAGCACCCAGTTCTTCCCTAAATTCAAACACGGCGTGGGACCAAGTGTCCGTCGCGTCGTCGCGTATGATCAGGGGTTTTGCCATGGGGCCCGCCGACATTTCTCTGTCTTTGGCCTTGTCAAAGTAAGATTTTACCCAGCCTGTGTGTTTGTCAAACTCAATGCGCACCAAGTCGTTTTCAAGCACATTGTCGTCAGCCTCAACACTTGGCAATGCCGGCGGAGCTTCTGCAAGCTTCTCTTTGCGATAAACATAATGCGTAGCCCAACCGTAGGCGGGAATTTCAGCCATTATCATGGTTTCATAATTGTCTAAACCGTTCGTTTTTTCCGCCCTGACTGTTTGGAAGGGTATGGGGCGGCCTCGGTCGTCACAGACACCCTTGGAAACATAGGGTATGTAAACGGGTGTTTGCACCGGGAAGGAATGGGGGTTGAAAACCACAGAAGGCTCACCCTCACCGTTTTGAGCAAAGAGTGATTCACCGTCTTCTTTGCCTTCAACCTCAAACAGAGCCTTGGTATTGACACGCCAGGAAATTTTTTGCAGAGCAAAATTGCCTACTTCCCAGGCCACATCACAGGCATAACCGTAAGAGTTAAATGCTTCCTCATAGGCGCTCCTTATAGAACAGCCCGTCACGATATCATGAAACTGATTGAAGAGGACTCTTTCCCAGGCGCTTGAAAGTTCACCTGAGCGTGGTTTTGAATCGGTTAGGCGGCTTGCCAACCAATCATATTTTTCAGCTGCCATAAGCAGATTTTCGCTTTTGCGGTTTCTTCTTTTGACTTCGCTGTTGGCGGCATAACAGCCGCTGGCATGGTGCTGCAAATCGGTTTTGACGGTTGGGAGATTTTCGGTGTCTAAAACCTTGCGGACATAGTCAAAATATTTGCCCGGACCCGCATATTCAAACTTTTCCGGGTCTTTTGCTATTATTTCTTCCAGGGCACTCAAATGGCGAACCGTTGGGCCGCCGCCGTGGTTGCCCACAC
>LSQX01132868.1_pt2 | contig 13407 bp, 11 predicted proteins | sample 654561 | NCBI WGS metagenome assembly LSQX01 (sample SAMN04489861, study PRJNA283612) | anaerobic digester metagenome | isolation source: 4 biogas reactors fed with cattle manure at either 37C or 55C with and... | place: Denmark: Kongens Lyngby | collected 2014 | reverse complement strand
TCTTCTCTGATGGATACCCTCAATGTAGACGAGGATATTCCTATTGAACACAATATTCTGACTCGGGCTATCGAAAATGCTCAGCGTCGTGTCGAGGCCAGAAACTTCGATATTCGTAAGCATGTTCTCGAATACGATGATGTTATGAACAAACAAAGAGAAATCATCTATGGTCAGCGCCAACAGGTTTTAGCGGATGAAGATTTAGAAACAGTCATTTTGAACATGGTTGAAACAGTCATTGTCGATATAGTGGAAATGATTGAAAACAAAAACTCCATTGCTACTCAAGAAGAACAGGAAACACTCTTCAGTCTGTTGATGGATATTTTGCCGGCAGAGAACGGGCAAGCTGTCAAGGATATTCTCGCTTCTACCCCGGGCAATGAGTTGGCTTTGGCTCTCAATGAATTGGCTATCAAGGCTTATGAAAAGAGGAAGTCAGACTTTGGTCCGGATATTATGAGACAGCTGGAACAGATGATCATGCTCAGAACTGTTGACAGTAAATGGATGAAGCATCTGGAGGATATGACGGAATTGCGCACCGGTATTGGTTTGAGAGCTTATGCTCAACAAGATCCTCTGCAAGCCTATCAAGTCGAGGGCTATGAGATGTTTGAAGAGATGATAGCCAATATTCGTCACGATGTGGCCCGTCAGATGTTCCAAGTTCAGGTGCGCATCCAAAACGAACCGATTAAAAGAGAGCAGGTAGCAAAGCCTATAGACCCGGCGACCCAGCCTAGTGAAGGCCGGAAAGCACCGGTAAAATCAAAAAAGAAAGTTGGACGTAACGATCCTTGTCCTTGCGGTAGCGGTAAGAAGTATAAGCGTTGCTGCGGTAAATAGTCTTTGGAAGGAAGTTTAAAATGAACGAGGAAGTAAAAAAGTCTTTAAGCGAGATAGCTGCAGGCTTAAAAAGTTTGAGGAGGTCTCTTTGACTACCAGAATAAATGGGAACGCTTACAGGTCTTACAAAAGATGATGGAGCAAGAGGATTTTTGGTCTGACGGCAATCAAGCCCAGAAAATCATCGCTGAAAGCAATCAATTGAAAAGCACAATAGAAGATTTTGATGGAGTTCAAAACCTCTATGAAGAAGCCCAAACCATCAGCACCATGCTCAGTGAGGAAGAGGATGCAGAGTTGGCTCAGGAGTTGAGTAAACTTTTGAAAGAGCTGAGTGCAGGTTATGAAGCTCTTGAAATAGCTACATTTTTATCAGAACCCTATGACGATAACAATGCCATCCTGACCATCCATCCCGGAGCCGGGGGTACTGAATCTCAAGATTGGGCCTCCATACTCCTGCGCATGTATTTGCGCTATGCCGAATCTGCAGGCTATAAGGTTGAAATAGCCGATTATCAGTCGGGAGATGAGGCTGGAATTAAAAGCGTGACCTTTTTCGTTCGTGGTGAAAAGGCCTATGGTTATTTTAGATCTGAAGGCGGTGTTCATCGCCTCGTCCGGATTTCCCCCTTCGACACTTCCGGCCGCCGTCACACTTCCTTTGCAGCCGTTGAGGTTTTGCCGGAAATCGACGATGCTATTGAAATAAACATCAGATCTGAGGATCTGAAAATAGATTCCTTTAGAGCCGGGGGAGCCGGAGGGCAAAATGTCAACAAAGTTGAAACTGCAGTGCGCATTACCCATCTACCCAGCGGAATAGTGGTCAGCTGCCAAAATGAAAGATCTCAACACGCCAATCGACAAATGGCCATGGGCATCTTGAAAGCCAAACTCTATGAAAAGGAACGTTTGGAAAAGGAAGCTGAAACCGACCATCTGCGCAGTGGCAAATCGGAAATTGCCTGGGGAAGCCAGATTCGATCCTATGTTTTACATCCTTATAATATGATCAAGGACCATCGCACCGGCCTCGAAGTTGGAAATACCCAAGCAGTTTTAGACGGAGACATCGAAGCTTTTATTCAAGAATACTTGCGTTGTTCGACTAGTGGGCAATGGGAGGATAAAGAGTAAGGAGAGAAGCTATGTTTAAAAAACACAAAAAAACAATCACTCTAGCAATTATTTTCAGCTTAATCTTAGGATTCAATTTTTTTCTCAAAAAGAATATAGTAGACGCTTCCAGTTTGGAAGATCCCCTTACTACTTTGAGCTATGTGGAAATGCGTCTGGAAGAAATTGAAGAGAAAATCCTGCAAAAAGTTCGGGACATCTTGGCTGACCTGGATTGGGATGATGTTTCCAAGCCCGATAATCAACCAACTGAGCCGGAACAACCGGAAACACCCGAAGAACCTCCCGAAATCAAAGAGGAAATAATTTGGCAAGTCATAGTCTTAGAAAAAGATGAGCGTTTAGTCGCCGAAGCAGGCTGTGAGATTATTTTAAGATCAGGTGAAGCTTATGCCATCGCTTCCGCTTTAGGAGGAGTGGCTGATTTAACCGCCGGCAGCGACCTTGGCACCGGCCAATCCATAGCTTTAAATCATCATCTTTTAATTCCCCGCAGCGATGGCCGCGGCCTCAAAGCCGAAGAGATGTCCTACCTGATGATTAAAGGTCAATACACAATCGAATAAAAGTCAATAAAACACCCGCCAGAGGTCTTAATCTCTGACGGGTTTTTTTTAATTTTTAAAGAAATTTTTGATGGTCTGCTGAATCAAGGGAGGCACGACGCCAAAGCTATAGGCTGCATCTAGGCGTTCTAAAAACTGATGAGCCTCCTTGCCATAAGCCCCGATGTTGATGACCGACATGGATGGCCAGTTGTTTGTAGGGCGCTGCTTTTGTCTTCAGTTTTAATTTTCAAAGAAGTTCTTTATGGTCTGTTGAATCAAGGGAGGTACAACGCCAAAGCTATAGGCTGCATCCAGGCGTTCTAAAAACTGATGGGCTTCCTTGCCATAAGCTCCAATGTTGATGACTGGCATGGATAGTCGGTTGATCAGATCGAAATCTGTGCGCTGATATTTGAGATGGGCCGGATAGTTTTCTACATAAGCTTTGAGTGAATCTTCATCATCGTTTAAACTTAAAAAACTGGAGTCGGCGATATAGGGAAAGAAGAAGCGTTTTTGCATCTTGTATTTTTCTTCGACCTTTAAATCAACAATCGCTTTTTCAGCTGCCCTGATCAACTTGTGGTGAGATGGTATCTCTCTGTCCAGAGCGATGGCCGGATAATACATGCTGCCAAAATAGAGAACGATTGCCGGAGATTGGTCGGGCAGTTGTTTCCATACGAATTGCACCATGGCTAGGTTATATTCTCTTAAGTCCAGATTTTCTTTGAGCAAATCCTCGGCCTTTTGCTCCAATTCTTTTTTAAACTCAGGGCCTTTGGCTTTGATAGCCTGATTGACAATATCCTGATAGCTGAGAATTCGGATTTGCCAATCCAATTTTCTTTTGGAAATCCGGTTCAATTGACAATAACGATCAAAGCGCTCTTGAATTACTTCTTCGGCTTCTCGGGCTGCTTTCTCAGCAGCTTTTTTCATCAGCGCGATTATTTCTTCGGCGCTCAGGGCATGAACGGCATAATTGAAATAGACTTGGGTGCTCAGATTGGTCTGGACAGTGTAAAAAGTTTTAAAATCCTGGAGTTTCAAGGAGATAGGCGGGGTACTCACTTCATCTGCAGCAATGTCACAGTACTCCGGATTGTAATTCAGTTCTTTGATCAAAAATGAAGCTACAAAATTTGGGTCCAACCCGGCAAAAGGATCTCCCACATGGGTTTCCTTGCCCACAATGTAAAAGGCAGGGAGCTGTTTGCCCACAGTGCCATAGTAAAGATAACGATTGTCATCCCCGGTGTAGCGCGGTGCCGTGTAATCGGCGTTGATGGCGCCGGTCAATTTTAGTCGATGCTTTTCGGCCAATTCTTCAATAAAAGGCAAAGCAGATAAAATTCCTCTGGAATTGTCTTCTTCATCACATTCAGCTAAGAAGACCAGATTGCCCGAAAACTCTGAGATATTAGCCACTATATCTTCCAATGCTAAAATTTGAGCGGCTAAGCCAGCTTTCATATCCAAAAGGCCTCTGCCAAAAAGCCAGTTTGGATCCTCAACGTCCTTTTTGATTTCCTCGGAGAAGTTTAAGCCTTTCAGCTTTTCTTTTAAAGCCGGACTGTCAAAGGCAAACTCTTTTAAATTTTGGTAATCATCTATTCCTACCGTGTCCAGATGTCCTAAGATCAATAAGGTATCCTCGCTTTTGGCTTTTTCGCCCAAGGCCAAGGCTATGACATTATAGCGGAGGCGATCGTCATTGCTGGTTTCTTGCAGGAAGAGATGGTCGGGATGTTTTTTAAAATAGGGTAAATTTCTTAAACGCTTTTCAATTAGCTTAGCGATCTCAGCTTCCCCTGGACTTCCTACCACGCTGTCTGCTTGGACCAATTGAAGACTGAGTTCTTTTGCTCGAACGGCTAAATCCATTACTTCAACCCCTTTTATTCACTCTGGTTTAAATATAACAAAAGCAGCAAATAAAATCAATTTTTTAAATAGAACTAGGATTAGATTGCAAATAAAGCAGGAAGAAAGTAGTGTTTTGGTGAAACAAGTAACGAATTTTTTAAGAGGAGGCGTTTTAATGCCGGCTTTTGTTTACGATCATTATTACGATTTTGCCCAACTTACTGATTCACTGAAAAAACTAGCTGCAAATTACCCCGATTTTGCTAAATTGAGCTCAATCGGTATCAGCCCAGAAGGTCGAGAAATTTGGCTTTTGACTTTAACGGATTTTTCCCAAGGAGCTCCGGAAGAGAAGCCTGCTTTCTACATCGATGGAAACTTTCATGCCGGAGAAGTGACCAGCTCCATGGTGGCACTTTATACAGCCGATTATATCTTAGACAACTCTGCTCAAAGGGAAGTAGCTAACCTTTTAAAGAATACTACCTTTTACATTATACCCAGGGTTTCTCCCGATGGCGCTGAGGTTTATTTGAAGACACCTGCATCTTTGCGCAGTGTGCCTCGAATCTATCCGGAAGCTGAGCAAAAACCGGGTCTGGTGCCTGAGGATATTAACGGAGACGGACAGATCCTCCAGATGCGTCAGAAAAGCCCTTATGGTGATTGGAAAGTCAGTTCCCTCGATGACCGTTTGATGGTACCGAGACAGCCTGATGAATTAGAAGGCGAATTTTATCGAGTCTATCAAGAAGGAATGATCCATGAACCAGAAGCAATCAGTGGCGATCTTCATAGGTCAAATTCTCTCTGGGGTATGGATTTAAATAGAAACTATCCCATGAACTGGGATGTGGAAGCAAAACAATCAGGCGCAGGCCCCTATCCTTTGTCGGAGCCTGAGTCTAAAGCGGTGGCCGATTTTATCATCACTCACCCTAATATCAGCTTTGTTTCTACTCTGCATACGACAGGCGGAGCTCTTTTGCGTTTGCCCGGAGTCAAACCTGAAAAAGAAGCCCCTCCCCTGGACATTCAAATTTTTAAAGCTATCGGTAAAATGGCTGAGGAAGAGACCGATTATTACAGCATCAATGTCTTTAACGAATTCTTTTCCGACCCTAATTTAGTCTTGAGCGGCGCTTTTGACGATTGGCTCTACGGCAATTTAGGCCTGCCTGCCTATACTCTGGAGCTCTGGGATTTAGCTCACCGTGCCGGTGTTAAAAACGTCTACCCCCGAAAGGAAAAATCGGAGAAAGAAATTTTTGAAGAGGCAGTCAAGATCATGCAGTTCAACGACCGAGTTTTGCAGGGCAAGGGTTTTGTCCCCTGGACAGAATTTGAGCACCCCCAATTAGGTTTAGTTGAAATAGGCGGTTATTTGAATAAAACCTTTATCCAAAACTGCCCACCTGAGCTCTTGGCAGCTGAATGTCATAAGGTAGCTGTGTTTTTAATCCGCAATGCTAAGACCTTACCTCAGCTGGTCTTGGATTCATTCAAGCTCCAGGCTGTGGATGAAAATCTCTGGCAGCTACAATTTGTAGTAGGGAATTTAGGTTTCTTACCCACCCATTTAACTCAAGAAGCCATAAATTTAAAACGGGCCAAGGAAATCCAAGTGGAAATTAGCGGTGCTAGAAGAGTCGACAATCAGCCCAATAAAGAAAAAGTTGGTCATTTGGCCGGTCGAGTCGGTCGCAGCTTCTATCATTACAGCGGCTATCCCACTCGCAGTTCTGCCGATTCAACACGCAAAGTAACTTGGATGCTCAAAGGTCAAAAAGGCGATCAATGTGTCTTGAAAATTTCCTGCCCGACTGCCGGTCTGGTAGAAAAGACCTTCACCTTGCAATAATCTAAATTTTAAGGAGGTAAGCTTCATGTTGGAATTCAAATACGATAGCTATTTCACTTATCAGGAGCTGACATCTGCTCTGCAAACCTTGGCCGACAAGCATGCCGATCAAGCTGAGTTAATTTCATTAGGAGTCAGCCCGCAAGGGCGTCATATCTGGTTGATGGAAATCAGCGATGATTCTGAAAGAAAAGCCGAAGACAAACCTGCCTATTATATTGATGCCAATCATCATGCCGGGGAAGTTACAGGTTCCATGGTGGCTCTGCATACTATCGATTATCTGCTCAGCAATCAGGAAAAACCGGAAGTAGCTCAAATGCTCAAACGCTACACCTTTTATATAATTCCTCGAGTCTCGCCGGACGGTGCTGAAGTCTATCTGACCACGCCGGAAAGCCTGCGCTCTGCACCCAGATTATATCCTGAACCGGAATTACAACCGGGCCTCCAGCCTGAGGACATCGATGGCAATGGTCATATTATGCTGATGCGCTTCCTTCATCCTTACGGTGAATGGAAAGTCAGCGAAGATGACGAGCGCCTGATGGTCAAGCGTCGTCCCGATGAAGAAGAAGGTCAATTTTACCGCGTCTTCCAAGAAGGAATGCTGGTGGATTGGAATAAAAGCGAACCGGAAGTGGCTGCAGGGAAATGGGGCTTGGACTTCAACCGCAATTTCCCCTGTCATTGGGGGGTTGAGTCTAAGCAACCGGGAGCGGGTACTTATCCATTATCTGAACCGGAAACCAAAGCGGTGGCCGATTTTATCTTGGCTCACCCAAATATTGCCAGCGCCTCCACTTTACACACAACAGGTGGAGTCATCCTTAGACCACCCGGTATAAAGTCGGAAAAACAAGCGCCCAAACTGGATGTGGAAATTTTTAAAGCCATTGGTGAAATGGCCACGGAAGAAACGGGTTATCCCTGTATCAATATTTACGATGAATTTTTCTCCGACCCCAGCAATTTCAGCAGCGGTGCTTTCGATGATTGGCTCTACGGTCATTTAGGCATACCCGCTTATACGATTGAGCTTTGGGATTTAGCCAACAGAGCCGGGCTCAAGGATATTTGGCCTCGCAAACCTAAAACCCAGAAAGTGATCGAAGAGGATAATAAAAAGATCATGGCCTACAACGATGAGGCTTTAGAGGGTAAAGGCTTTATGCCCTGGACCAAATTCGACCATCCTCAATTAGGTGAAGTGGAAATTGGTGGCTATTATACAAAAACCGTAGTGCAAAATTGCCCTCCCAAGTTTTTGTTGGACGAATGTGAAAAAGTCAGCCGCTTCATGTTGCGCCATGCTAAAACACTGCCTCGCTTAGCTGTCGATTCCTTGAGGGCAGAGCAGGTAGATAAAAACACCTACGCTATTAAATTGAAATTGAGCAATGCCGGTTATCTGCCGACCAATCTCACTCAGGAGGCTCTGAATCTAAAGGCTGTCAAAGCAATCGAAGTGGAAATTGAAGCGGATTTAGTCGATGGCCAGATGAAGAAAAAGAAAATTGGTCATCTTGCCGGCCGAGCTGGTCGCAGTGGCAGCTTCAGTGGCGGCGGTTTCCGCAAGCGCAAAGACCCTGAGTTCTCTCAAGACTTGACCTGGTTGGTCAGAGCTCAAGCCGGTGAGGAAATCAGTATCTCCATTAATTCTCAAAAAGCTGGAAAACTCGTTCTCAATCTAGTCATCTGATTCTTGGTTTTAAAATTTGAAGGAGGTAGGAAAATTGAAACTGTATCTGGACACGGCTGAAATTAACCTGATTGAAAAAGCTGTGGCCTCTGGCATCATTTCAGGCGTAACTACCAACCCTAGTCTTTTAGCTAAAGCTGGGCAAAAGGATGTAGCTCAAACCATCAAAGCCATCTGTCAATTGGTGGATGGGCCGGTCAGTTTAGAGGTAATCGGTCTGAGCAAAGATGAAATGGTTCAAGAGGCAAAGGAGTATGCTCAAATTGACCCTCGGGTTGTGATCAAAATTCCCATGATCCATGAGGGTTTGAAAGCTATTAAAGAATTAAAAGAATTGGGCATTAAAACCAATGCAACTTTGATATTCAGCACAGGTCAAGGGCTTTTGGCGGCCTTGGCCGGAGCAGATTACATCAGTCCTTTCATCGGACGTTTGGACGATATTTCCGCTGAGGGCTTGGATGTGGTGGCAGAATTAGCTCAAATCTTCGACCTTCATGGTATTGAAAGCGAGATTATTGCAGCCAGCATTCGCCATCCCAGGCATGTCATAGGTTCGGCTTTGGCCGGAGCTCATATTGCTACTGTACCTTGGAAAATCGTAGACCAGATGGTCAAACATCCTTTAACCGATATCGGCTTAGAAAAGTTCTTAGCCGATTGGGAAAAAATGAAGAATCAAAATTAGAGGAGGTCAGTGCTTTGGACAGAGATCTTTCATTGGAGTATTTAAAAGTGACGGAAGCAGCAGCTATCGCAGCTGCCAAACTGATTGGTAATGGTGATAGAAAGAAAGCAGATGCACTGGCTGTGGAAGCCATGCGTAAAATGTTTGATCAGGTGCCCATAGCAGGCACTGTCGTCATTGGAGAGGGTGAGATTGACCAGGCCCCCATGCTCTATATAGGCGAAGCCGTCGGCACCGGTCAGGGGCCAGAAGTGGATATAGCAGTTGACCCTTTGGAAGGAACCAATTTAGTGGCCAAGGGAATGCCGGGAGCTATCGTCTGTTTGGCCGTCGCTCCCAAGGATTGTTTTTTACATGCTCCCGATATGTATATGGATAAAATAGCCGTTGGCCCGGAGGCAGCCGGTAAAATCGATATTACCCGTTCGGTCGCCGACAACATCAGAGCGGTGGCTCTGGCGAAAAATAAAAAAGTAGAAGATATTACCGTCATCTGTTTGGAAAGAGACCGACATGATCAGATTATTGCTGAAGCTCGGGCTATTGGCGCCAGGGTTCATTTGATCGCTGACGGAGATGTGGCAGCAGCTCTAGCCTGTGCCGCTCCTGACAGTGGCATCGATATCATGTTAGGAATCGGCGGAGCTCCCGAGGGAGTTTTAGCTGCGGCAGGTCTGAAGAGTTTAGGCGGAGAGTTGCAGGGTAAATTAGCCCCCAGAAACGAAAAGGAAATTGAGCGGGCTATCAGCATGGGCACCGACCCGGAAAAAATTCTGCTCATGGATGATCTGGTCAAATCAGAGGATGTTCAGTTCATTTCAACCGGAGTTACCTCCGGAGATTTTCTCCAAGGTTTAAAATATGCTGCAGATGGCAGTATTATAACTTATTCAATTATCATCAATGGACGGGATAAAAAGACTAGGTATGTGCAAACCATACACAGATAGACGGAAACGGATGGAAGCTTATGAGATTGAAGAACCTGATTAAAAGAGCAAAAAGCAAGTACCCTTTTAGCCTCTTAGTGGCCAACGCGGAAGGGGTTATCCAAGACGAGCCTGATTTAAGGGCGGTTTTTCGTCAGGGCAACGAGCTTATTCTACCTGAGCAAACTCAGTGGATGCCTCTGCCTCCCGGCGTTGGTCTGATCACGCTTCCCGGCTGTCAACCCTTAGGTCTCGACCATCAAGGCCAAGGTGTCTTGGTTGAAGGGGTGCAAGCCGTTGCAGCTACCTTGCCCCAAGGCTATACCCGCCTAGGCTTACCTGCCTATGAGAAGGTCTCCGAGGATACCTTTCTACCCTTATATGGTTATACAGCAGTGGCTTGGCATGATGGTGAAATTTGGGCAGCAGCTCATCCCACCGATAATCTTTTAGAAAGATGGGATCCCAAGCATTTTAATACCGATGATTTAGAAAGTCTGGTAGTCAGGCGGATGGCTGAGTTTCCCGACAATCGTATTATCGAGCAATTAGCTCACTGTGCTTTGGAATATCATTGTTATACGGCTCAGAATATGTTTTACCGACGCTGGGAGGCAGGCATACCCGTATCGCCTGTCTGCAACGCCGGTTGTTTAGGTTGCATTTCCTTACAGCCTTCAGAATCCTGTCCCTCACCTCAAACTCGTCTGACTTTTATCCCGAGTGTTGAAGAGATAGTGGAAGTAGCCAGCGCTCACTTGGCCTTGGCAGAAGATGCCATGGTTTCCTTTGGGCAAGGTTGTGAGGGCGAGCCTTCCATGCAATATAAAACCATCGCCGCTGCCATTCGAGAGATCAGAAAGCGAACTGATAAAGGTATTATCAATATGAATTCCAATGCCGGTTGGACTAAAGCAATCGAAGAAATTGCTGCTGCCGGCTTGGATGCCATCAGGGTTTCCATCAATTCCCCGCGAATTAAATGGCACCAGACTTATTATCAGCCTCAAGGATTTGATTTAAATGATGTGGGAAACTCGATTTTAATCTGTAAAGCCAGAGGTCTACAAGTTTCCTTAAACTATTTGGTCTTTCCCGGAATCAGCGATCGTCAAAAAGAAATCGAAGCTTTGGTTGAGTTGATCAATCGTTATAAAGTCGATATGGTGCAGCTGCGCAATTTGAATATCGATCCAGATTTATATTGGTCGGCTTTGCAGCCCAATGAGCAGGAGGATGGCCCGGTTTTAGGCCTTTTGACCCTGATAGAAACGATTCGCAGAGAGACCGATGCTTATGTAGGATCTTTTAGTCGCCAACTCTAATAATTCAGCTTTTCCAACCTGCTTGTTGTCAACAGATTCTAATTCAGCGCTATTCAGAATTTCTATTTTCTTATCAGCGTTTTACAGCATCATGCATTTGGCTCGGAGTAATCCTCCTTTACTTGGTTCATCCAACCGAGATTAAACAGGATTACCTCGAGCCTTTATATTTCAGCTTGTTTTAGAGCAAGTCTTAAGAGAGTCGAGAAAAATATTATCTTGCTCGATCTGCAAACACCTGATTTAAGAATAAATTCTTCTATGTTTGGCGCATCCAACCAAGATTGAATATGACTACCTCGAGCCTTTATATTTCAGCTTGTTTTAGAGCTGGCCTTAAGAGAGACAAGAAAAATATTCTCTTGCTTGATCTGCAAACATATGATATAATTTGTTCATTCTAACAGAAAACAGAAATTGAGGTGAAGCCTAAAATGAAAGATAATATTCATCCGACTCTTTATGAAGCAGATGTTGTCTGTGCTTGTGGAGAACGCTTTAAAGCTTATTCAACAAAAAAAGAGATCAGAGTTGAACTCTGTTCAAAATGCCATCCTTTCTTTACCGGAAAACAAAAACTGGTTGATACAGGCGGACGTGTAGATCGTTTCATGCGACGCTGGGGTATCAAAGAAGAAGAGGAAGAACAAGAAGAAGAAGCTTAGCCAAGCTAAAACAAGCAGTACTTGGTTTAAAACCAAGACTGCTTGTTTCCTTATGTACTATTTTCTTTTTCAATCAAGCAGCTTTAAGCTCAAAGGAGGCTGTTCATGGCTCAAGAAACTAAAAAAGAATACAGTGCTTATGGCGGTCAAGCCGTCATTGAAGGCATTGTTATGAAATCGCCCCAAGGCAAATCAGCTTTGGTCTGTCGCCGCAGTGACGGTGAGTTGGTCTATGAAATCAGCGAAGCTAAACCTCTACAGAGCCGTTATAAAGCATTATCCTGGCCCATCATCAGAGGGGTTGTGGCTTTCTTAGATGCTTTAATTGGCGGTATGCAAATTTTGAGCAAATCAGCGGAAATCTACGCCAGTGGTGAGGAAGAAGAATTAGAGGATTGGCAGATGGCCTTGGCCGTAGCTTTTTCTCTTCTCTTAGGCACTGCCCTTTTTATGGTGCTGCCAACCTTGATTTTAAGATTCTTACCCCTGTTTAAAATTGAGCACCCTCTGGTCCGTAATTTAAGCGAGGGTTTAATCAGAATTATTTTCTTCGTCATCTATCTTTATGCTGTCAGTCGCCTCGAGGATATCAAAAGAGTTTTTCAATATCACGGAGCCGAACATAAGACCATCCATTGCTATGAAAATAAGGAGACCCTGACTGTGGCTAATGTAAAGAAACACAGTACCTTGCATCCCCGCTGTGGGACGAGTTTTCTTTTTATCGTGATGATAGTTTCATCTCTGTTCTTTTCTCTTTTTGGCTGGCCTAATTTACTTTTGCGAGTTTTCTATCGCTTGTCCCTGATGCCCTTAGTAGCAGGAGTCTCCTATGAAGTCTTGAGGCTGATGGGTAAGTTGGCAGGAGAGAGCAAGTTTTTAGATATTTTGATCAAACCCGGTCTGCTCATGCAGAAACTGACCACGGCAGAACCGGACGAATTACAAATAGAAGTTGCCATCGAGGCTTTAAAAGCCGTTTTACCACCTGAGGAGGTTGTATAATCAATATGTTCGACAAATTACAAGCAATTGCCGACCGCTACGAACATTTAAATGAGTTGCTGAGTGACCCTGATATTTTTAACCGACAAAATGAATATAAAGCTTATGCCAAGGAACTGGCTTCCTTGAGAGAAACTGTCGAGGCCTATGAAGAGTATAAAAAAGTGACCCAGGATATTGAGGATACTCTTTTGGCTCTGGATTCTGATGATGCTTCAGACAGTGAATTTGCTGAGCTCTTAAAAGAGGAATTGGCTGAGCGCCGAGAGCGTAAAGAGGAATTGGCTGAAGAATTAAAAATTCTCCTCCTGCCTCAAGATCCCAATGATGATAAAAGTGTCATCGTCGAGATCAGAGGGGGAGCCGGTGGTGGCGAAGCTGCCCTTTTTGCCTCCGACCTCTATCGCATGTACAATCTTTTTGCCGAAAGCAAAGGCTGGCGCAGCGAAATCATGGATATCAACGCCACCGATTTAGGGGGAATCAAAGAGGTTATCTTTGCCATTCAGGGTAAGGGAGCCTATTCTCGCTTAAAATTTGAGAGCGGCGTTCATCGAGTCCAAAGAGTCCCTGAAACTGAAGCTTCCGGACGCATCCATACTTCCACTGCTACTGTAGCCGTTTTACCGGAGGCTGAAGAGGTAGAAATAGATATAAACCCCAATGATATTAAAACTGATTTATTCTGTTCCGGTGGAGCCGGTGGTCAAAACGTCAACAAGGTTGAAACAGCTGTGCGTTTAACCCATTTGCCCAGCGGCGTAGTCGTAACCTGTCAGGACGAACGTTCCCAATTGAAGAACAAAGAAAAGGCCATGCGGGT
>LSQX01250346.1_pt1 | contig 13408 bp, 9 predicted proteins | sample 654561 | NCBI WGS metagenome assembly LSQX01 (sample SAMN04489861, study PRJNA283612) | anaerobic digester metagenome | isolation source: 4 biogas reactors fed with cattle manure at either 37C or 55C with and... | place: Denmark: Kongens Lyngby | collected 2014 | reverse complement strand
GGCTGTACAAATACGACCACAGGACTGGTCATTGGACCTGGCACAATGTGAAAGCAAAGGCAGTATCCGCAGTATCCGAGACTGAAGCGTGGTTCGTGGACATGGACGGACGCCTGTGCATCTTCAAGGACGGCGCCGTTTCAGTGGTCGGGGGAGTATGTGCAGACGTGTCGGTATACCCTGCACCGGCGATACAGGGGACGAGCGCATCCTCAATCCTCTCCAATTCGGGTTCGGGTGACCAGGATTCGGGAAAGGGCACAGGGTGCGATGCATCGGGAACACTTTCCCCTGCAGCACTTCTGCTCGCCATACCGCTGCTTCTGATCGCTTTCAAGAGAACCGCAAAGTAATCTAAAAAAGCGCTGTATTTAAAGAGAGAGCCGGACCGGCTCTCTCTTTTCTATTGGAAATTACGCCCTGAAATGTTTACGCCGGAAGAAACAGGAGATCAAGATGATCTGATTTTGCTTTTTTCAATTCATCATCCAGTTGTTCGACAAAAATCTCCGCAACAGTGCCGTCATTGTCCACCAGCCGCATTTCATATCCGAGCGAGAGTATCCGCCGTACATACTGTTCACCGGAAACCCTCGAGAATTCTTGAAGCAAAAGAGGAGAATACTCGGAAAGAATAGCCGGTTTCCATTTTTTCAGCGTCTTTTCCATTCCAAGAAGAGCCTTGTATTCACTGCCCTCTATATCGATTTTGACAAGGTCGATTTTCAATTCCTCCGGCAGAAGACTGTCAAGGGGAACTCCCTGGACAATTTCCCTCCCAAAGACAGCACCGATCTCCGGTATTTCGGCTTTTCGTACAAACCCATTGGAGTACGCCGAAGAATAGGAAAGCAAAGAAAACGCGTCAAGGGCGGCAACATGGAAAATCTCGATATTTTCTGCTTTATTCAGTGCCTTGTTTGCCAAAAGGAAATTGGCATTCTGGAGCCCTGCCTCAACGGCCAGCACTTTCCCCGTGCCGCCGAGAAAATGAGAACCCCATATCGAGTACCAGCCAAGGTTCGCCCCTATATCAAGAAAGGTCATGCCTTCTTTTACAATACTGCGGAAGACGCTGAATACGTTGGGTTCATAGGTGTTCGTCCCGAATATAACCTCACCGACAGCATGGTCTCCTTCGGGAAGGTAAAAACTTACTTCACCGAGATCGACTTTCCTCACCGGCATATCACTCCGGATACCCTGTGCTGAAAGACGTTTTTTAAACTCCTCGGATGCGACATAAGAAGCAAAAATCTCCGAGACTTTTTTTCCCGAAAACGTTTTGTGGCAGTACCACTCCAATTCTGAGGGAATCCTTCCGAAAAGCAGCCGGAAGAAGTAAAAAATGTCCTCTTCATCAACAGTTTCCGCAAAAGGGATTTTCCAGGGTTCAAGCAGCTCTTCAGGGCTCATCTGCAATTCCTCCATTTTTTTCATAACCGAAAATTAGCGCGCATTTTCATTTCTTACGAGGAACTCGAGTAATTGTTCAGCTAATTTCGGAAAGATATGATGCTGTCTCCATTGTGAGGCGAGGTCCATTTTCCTGGTATACTCCACGGGTCGGCTTGTGATATGCCCCATAAGGCTTTCGATCCCGTCCGCGATTTCTTCAGGGCTTCTCCCGGGCAGTTGAAAAACAGCGGGAGCTACATCATCAAAAATTTCGAGAGGGGTCACAGCCACGGGACGCCCTGCCGCTATCCCCTGTCTTGCAGCGGCGCTGGATGATTCACTCGAGTTCTGATAGGGAAACACGACAAGGTCTGACTCCGCAAGCAGCGAAAGTGACTCTTCATCTTCCAGATAGTCGGTAAAAAATTCCACTGTCCCATCCATTCCCATTTCTCTGACGGCGTTTCGCACAAGATGGATTTCCTTCTCTGATTCAGGTACCGGGTATTGCGCGTTTACCATCCGTAAAGAGACATTCTTTCCTTTTTTCCGAAGGATCCCTATTGCACGGACAAGCTCCATGAGCCCTTTATGAGGTCTGAAATACCCGTAAGAAGAGACGAGGAATGAATCCCCATTCTTTCTGCCTGCCTGTTCCGATGAATCATAAGGAAGAATCCCGTGAGGAAAGAGGAGCACGTTTTTGCTTAAATCGTTCAAATACAATCTGTCCAGGTCACCAATGGAGTGAACAAGAATGCCATGACATTTTCTTAATGACGGCGCGAGAATAGCCATCCTTTTTTCAGGGTTATTGAGCGGGTCCGTTGAACAATGCATCATTATGACTACTTTCCTGCCCCGCTCCACCTGCTTTTCAAGAAAACCGGCAAATTCCGTGAAATGGAAAAATCCGTAATGGAACTGAATAACGAGTATCCGGTTTCTGGCCTTTTCGATCTCCTGTTCGAGGCATCCATAAGTGTCTTTGTCCATTGACCAGCATCTTCTGATATTATCCCCGTCTTCCTCGGTTATTTCCCCGCCGAACGGGGCAAAAACAGTAACGGCACCTTGGGGAAATGCCTCGAGAAGATGTTTTGAATATGCAGCTATTCCGCATTTTGTATTCCAGGAACTTATCCAGCCTATGGACTTTTCTTCCTGAAAATCGGAACGGACTTTTCTTTCCGGAATCAGGCCCTTTTCGCAGGAGAAATCCCAACTGTACTGCCGCGTTGACTCAACAAGGCCTTCAGAGCGATTCAGCGCCGCGCTTCTGATAAACAATGGATTGTCGGATAATCCTATACCCCTGAAAACAGGAGTGAAAGATGCTTTCCAAAAAAAACTTGAACAGACATCGGCGGGAAACACGTTTTGAGCTCCGGTTATTAATTCAGAGCGGAAAATGCTGCGGGCTTCCAGAAGCCACTCACGGTTTGGCCTGAAATCATTTTGAATGAATACTATCACCTTGCCCGCTGCAATTTCAGCCGCTTTTTTTCCGGCACTTTCAAGTCCGGCTCCGGGAAAATGCACATGTTCAAGCGGAGAGGATAATAAACGTGGGATAACAGATGTTTTTTCCTGTCCGCAGTCCGCTACGATAACCTCGAAGTCCCGTTCTACCTGGCCTTGAAGGCATTCGAAAAGCCCTAAAAGAGGTTCTTTTTGACCGTTACTCAATACTACGATTGAAAACAACGGCCGGGGTTGTTCAGCATAGAAGAGCCTGGACAAAAGGATTCTTCCGGCATGGGGGCTTATTTTTTCCCACGAATAATCCTCTTCGACAATTCTTCTTGCCTCGTTTCCCATAGAATGTCTCAGTTCTTCGTCCCTCAGATTCTGAACGGCCTGAACAAAAGCTTCCCGATCAGGGGGAACGACTAAAAAAGGCTTTCCTGAACCTGTCTCAATTCCACGTGCCCCCGTTGATGTTGTGACAACAGGCAAAGCGTATGCCATGAAATCAAACATTTTGATATTCGTTCCCGATCCTGAAAACATGGGATTGACCGCAATATCCGCAGCTGACAGCCAGTCTCTCTTCCCCTCCTCATCAAGTGCCCCTGTGAGAAGAACATTCTTTGTATCACAGGTTATCTGGGAACCTACCCCCCCTGCAATTACAAAAAGTGTATCAGGCAGCACGGGCGCCAGATTTTCGCAGATAAACTCCGCTGCCTCGATATTGGGGCCGTAAGGGCTTCCGATAAAGACAGCAAGAAAACAGTTTTCCTTTATCCCGAGTTTTCTGCGTGCTGAGTTTTTCCGGGGTCTTTGCATTGTATTTTCGGAAAAAGCCATCACTCCATTGGGAAGAACGCACATTTTTTCAAGAGGAAATTCATAAATCCTGTTGAAACGGTGCATGTCCTCCCCGGAACAGGAAAGAATGAGGTTCGCCCGGCAGCCCAGTCTGTTTTCCACATCGACAACATACCGAAGCAGGTCGGCTTCCACCGGGTTTCTTTCATCCAGAAGCTGTGCCCGCAGATATCCTTCCACGTTCTGTGAATCATAAACCACAAACTGCTTTGGAGAAATTGAATTTTCGAGAAGAGGGAAAACCCACGGGTGGGAAAAAATAAGAATGTCTGCACTGCGTGCCGCCGCGAGTGCACCCTGCACGTATTCCGGAGATAAATACCCAAGCCGTCCGAATGAAAGGTCGATGACGGTCTTTCCGTTTGCCCCGGAACGTAATTCCCCGGCTGCAATGTGATGCTGCGGGCTGAGCGGGATGTCGGTCTCTTCAAGGGTATCGCTCAGGAAATGGTTTCTATATTTTTCTCCCGGCCAGTCGTATGTACCTAAATAAGATGTTTTCAAGCGGTCACCAAGGTTATGATACAAACCGAGAAGCCTGAGGCGTCCGCCTCCGACAGCAGGTTCTATGGGCTGCATATCCAGAACCGAGACCCGGGTTTTCTTTTGAAAAGGTTTCTGACCGTTAATCCCGGCTTCAATCAATCGGCTTGCGACATTGCGCCAGGACATCGCCGAAACACTCTCTGCTCCCTTCTTTCCCATGATCCCGGCTCTGTCGCGGTTTTGAAATATCCATTCAAGCGATTGTCTCAGCGCCTCCGGTTCGGGAACAGAAACAAGGCCATTCTCCTCATGTTGTACGAAATGAACAGGTTCGCCGGAATCAACACACGTGATGACAGGTTTACCGCTTGCGAAAGCTTCAAGGGTCACATAGCCGTAATCTTCCCTTACCGGGCAGAATGGAACAGCGAGACTGTTGCTGTAGAGCTGAATCAATCTTTCATCGCTTATTCTGCCCTCGAAAACGATCCTGGGATCGTCTCCGGCGATTCGTTTCAGTCTTTCTTCATCCTCACCGGTTCCTGCTATTACCAGCCGGAACGGAAACTCTGAGCGTTTTACCGCTTCAATGACAAGATCGACCCTTTTCCAGGGATGCAGCCTTCCGGGGAGAAAAAAATAATCTCCCTGGGGCCCTTCAGAGAAGCCTCCCATGGCAAGAGGGGGATGGAGAACTTCAGCATCCATCCCTCTCCACCTGTATAATCTTTTCGCGACCTCGTTTCCGATGGCAAAGCGTGCCCTGAGACACGACATTGCTTCAAAATCAAGCCGGTGAATCTTTGCCCTCTGGACATAATGCTCTCGCATCGGCTTCTGAAAGGTATCCATGAACATGTCGTCAAAAACCCTCACGGTATGCACAAGGTACATTACATTTCTCGGGTGCTTCACAGCAAATGTAGGGGCTTTTGTGGAAATGACCAGGTCGAAGTTTGAAAGATCGAGGTTTGCGCAGTATTCATAGTTTTGCAGAATACTCTCAAATGTCGGCTCATCTGCCGGAACAGGAACCATTTCAACATTTGCCCCTATTTTGCTGAGCCCATCGCACAATCCTGAATACAGCCTCTCCGCACCTCCGGACGTCCCGCCCGTGACCTTCGCAGTTACCACGGCGACAGTGATTCCTGATATATCGATTTCAGCTTGTGCCTGACAGCCGGAGATCATCGCAGTCCCTCCCTGTCCATTCCGTTGTCCGCTAGTTCATTCCTGATTCGAAGAAGAATCTCATCAACGGATAATCCGCCTCCTTGCTCCTTCACCGGCTGTACATTTTCAGCAAAGAGGGGAACTGGAAGCGTATTCTCAATAAGCCCTCTGGAAAGGGCGAATTTTTTTATTCGCTCCTTGCAGCGGGGAAAATGATTGATCACAGGAAGAACTCTCTTCCGCAGGGAAGGCTGATGCTGTACAAACAGCATGAGTTTTTCCACGCCTGGTTTCATTATATTTTTGAAGCCGCTCCAGCCCTTTCTGGCAGCATCTCCTGCGAACCTGCAAGGTGCCGTCATTCGCCACGAACGGCTCTCCCGAATTGAATGGAAGGCTTGTTCCATTTGTTGGGTTCTTGTTTCAAGCTCATCTGTTCGTGCGGCAAATTCCTTTCTTTCCCTCTCAATTCTTTCCATTGCCCTCAACTCAAATGCTGCAAACCTTTCCTCGGAAAGCTTGCCGCTTTCGATCAGGTGGGCCCAGATTTCACTTACATGTCCTCCGACCTCCTTACGGATTTCTTCTATATTCGCGGCTATCTTTCCCTCGACTGCTTCAATTGCGCTTTCGAATACGGAAAGATTTTCATTTATCTGAGAAATACGGGCTTCCGTCTCTTGTTTTATTCTCTCCGCTGTGTCTTCTGACTTGAGTCTCAAGGCTTCAAGTTCTTCCCCGGAAGCCTTGCCGCTTTCTATCAGGTGGGCCCAGATTTCACTTACATGTCCCCCCACCTCTTCACGGACTTCTTCTATATTCGCGGCTATACTTCCCTCAACTGCTTCAATTGCGGTTTCGAATACGGAAAGATTTTCATTTATCTGAGAAATACGGGCTTCCGTCTCTTGTTTTATTCTCTCCACTGTGTCTTCTGACTTGAGCCTCAAGGCTTCAAGTTCTTCCCCGGAAGCCTTGCCGCTTTCGGTCAGGTGGGCCCAGATTCCACTTACATGTCCCCCGATCTCTTCACGGACTTGTCCCATATTTCGGGCCATTATTCCATCCATGGTTTCGACAGCGGTTTCGATTTCTTTCGACAGCGATTTTTCATAACTATTGCCGAGAGTTTCCAGTGTCAGACCGTACTCTTTTTTAAAAACATCGTCAAAAAGGGCCATACGTTTTATTCCAGCCTTCTTTTGAGCAATCACGGCATAATCGGGGCTTGTTTCGGAAAGGACATCCAGAATCGTAATTTTTTCGCTCCCCCTCAGTTTAGGAGAATCCTGAAGTCGGAGGATCTTGGTTCTTTCAAAACCGTAAAAAACCGGAAGGAAGCTCAAAAGCTGGGGCGGCAAAGGACGCAGATGTGTCGGATCAAGGTAAAAGGACATGGCACCGACAAGAATATTCTCTGGATTCGGCGTCTCAAGTATCAGCAATCCTCCAGGCTTTAACACCCTGAGGGATTGCTCCACAACTCCTTGAAGAATAGTGAAGGAAAGATGCTCCGCTATGTGGAATCCCGATACGATAACAAGGCTTTCATCAGGCATTTGTTCCAATGTTGCCAGCGCGTCTTTTTTTTCAGCATGAAGAGCTTTCTCTCTGCATGCATCAAGCATCCCGTCGTCCAGATCAACGCCAAAGGCCTTGAAGCCGTTTTCTGACATCAGTTCAAGCCATTCCCCCCGCCCGCAGCCAAGATCAAGAATCTTACATTCATCGTAAAGTTCCTGGCAGTGCAGGGCAAAAGGCAAATAGACTCTCAAACGTTCCTTGATTTCTTCTCGTGTGCCGCGGTAAACATCTTCAAAAGCGCGGTAAAAATCCCCTTTTTGTTTTATTGGTTTATTCTGTTTTATAGTAATATTCGTTGCGCTCTTTGGTCTCTGAGGCTTCAAATTTCTTTCTCTCCTCTCAAAGGAGCTGAAGAATAGAAACTTTTTTAAAGGAGTATTTTTGATCTTTTCACTTGATATTGAATTTCTCTGCTGACCAACAACACTCTTTCCTGTGATTCACAGCGAATCAAAAAACTTCAGTACAAGAGTGATCCATTCATTTCATTTCAAAAAACTGAATCTTCGGCTCCAGGCGGGAAACACCTGTGAAGAAAACTCCCTTTACACCGGCAACCTCGAAATCCGCAGCCCTGTCTTTCCAGTTAAAGCATGACGCTATATGCGCCTCTCCAGTATGGAGAGCTGCGGTAACCGTATATTTCCCCGGACCGAGGTCCATTTTCACGGAAAAACGGCATACATATTTTTTATTTTTTTCACAGGAAACAGGCACTTGGGCATGAAAAGTGTTCGTGCCGAAAATATCCTGCCCGAAGCGGTCCCGGATCAGTATACCTACTGTCAGTTCATCCTGAGAAATTTCTGATAAAAAAGAAACGCATATTTCGGCATATTCCCCAGACATAAGGACAGGACCACGGGATTCAGCTCCTATAACACTGACATCCGTTATCCTTACCAGTTTTGTTCCATAGTCTGTTCGTGCTCCGGATCCATTCACTGTGGAAATGCTCTTTCTGATAAATTCTTCATCATGCTCCTGTGTCAGGAGAAAGTTATAGCTGTTCACAACTTTTTCAGGATCGCCTTCTTCTATTACCCTTCCGTGTGACAAAAGAATAACTTTATCCGAGAGCATTTTGATTGCGTTCATGTCGTGAGAGACAAAAAGAATAGAACCACCCTGTTCTTTAAATCGCTCGATAGCCTTCATACATTTTTGCTGGAAATGGGCATCTCCCACAGAAAGCGCCTCGTCGACAAAAAAACACGACGGTTCCGCGTGGTATGCGATAGCAAAAGCCAATCGCATCACCATACCTGAAGAAAAGGTTTTCAGAGGGTTGTCTATAAAATATTCTATCTCGGTAAACTGAATAATCCGTTCTTCCTTCTCTTTGATTTCGTCTTTCTCCATACCGAGCAGGAGTCCGTTCATGTAAATATTCTCCCTGCCTGTCATTTCCGGATGGAATCCAGTTCCAAGCTCCAGCAATCCTGTAACTTTTCCCGTTATTGATATTGATCCGGTGTCGGGGATCAATATTCCCGAAAGAAGCTTCAGGAGAGTTGTCTTCCCGGATCCGTTGGGACCTATTATCCCAAGAGTTTCTCCATCTTCCACAGTGAAGGAGACATCGTCAAGGGACGTATAGATTTTGTGGCAGGAACGGCGAAAAACAATTTCTTTCAACCGTGAAGATGGTGAAGGATAGATTTTGAAGCGCTTTGAAATTCTTTCAACAGTAATCATCTCTTTTTTTCACCAACGAGGAGCGGTATGCGCAGTGACATGCCTTCCCTTTCCTGAAACCAGAATGACTCTTCTCTTACAAGATCGAACTCCGCAATATAATTGCCCGGCCGGAGCTTCAAAACGGCGTTATCAAGAACAACAACCACTCTTTGCTGCTGCTGGGGCCTTAAAGGTTCGGAGAAAGCAAACCTTGCATTATCAAATTGAAGCATACCCCCGGAGGAATCAAGAATATGAAAAGAAAGGAACACGGGATTCTTTTTTTCCATGCTGTCGATGACTTCAGTTCCTGAATTCTCAACTAGGAATGGAACCAGCGTTTTTTCTCCGATCTCAAGGTGGATCGTTCCTGTTTTGGAAGAAAGCGTCGCCTGCCATTGCTGTTTTTTTATGGATATATAGGGTGTTGACGAGAACTGCTCAGCGAGGAAGAAGAAAGACGAAAAGAAAAGACCTGAGGCCGTGATCAACAGGAGCACCCGTCTGGAATTACCTGAAGAGTTTCGGATAGACCGCCATGCCAGAACTAAAGAAAAAGCTGAAAGACAAAGACCGAGCAGAATCATAGGAAATCCCTCACGTCCTTCTCCAGTTTCTTGAAAAGGATGTATGTCAGTCCAAGAAACAAGTGCCCCATCAGTGTGAGTACAATTAAATGGTAAAAATTTGGAAGCCTGCCGTAGAAAAATACTGCCTGGTAGGCCTCGATGAAAAGAGTTGCCGGATTTAGTGAGAGAACCGTCTGCAAAGAATACGGCAGCATGTTTTTCATATAGACAATAGGGGTTATCCAAAACCATACCTGCAGCACTATTCCTATAAATTCCCTAAGGTCACGCAGAAAAACGCTGAGAGTAGCCAAAAGAAACCCCAGGGAAAAGGCAAAAACCTGCTGGACCACGAAAACGAAAGGTACAACAAGAATAGCGGCAAATGGAATCTTCACTCCAGAGAAAAAAAGAAAGCAAATGAAAAAAAACATGGAGATAATAAATGTTACAGTCTCCGATAGAACAATATAAATCGGAAGGCGTGGAAGAAAAATCTGTATCTTGGAGATTATATGCCTTTTTTCAACAAAAACATTCGATGCCCTGGAAACAGTATTAGCGAAGGCAGTCCAGGGAAGAATACCGGCGATTAAATATATACTGTAGCTGTAAACGGAAGAAATACCAGGAAGCTTTGCCCCCATTATTCTTGAGAAGATCAGTGTATATATGCTGATCATCACCAACGGCCAGATCAACATCCAAAAGATTCCAAGAACCGATCCAGCATATCGCTCCCTGAAATCTCTTTTTGTGAGTTCAAAAAGAAAAACAGGCTTCATTTTGTTTCCTTCGAATCCGGCAATTATTTTTTCCAAAGATACCTGAAGTTGTCAAAAGAAATCCTCCACACCAATATTATTTTTTTGCCAGTTAATACAGAAAAAAACTAATAAATACCACCCATTCCGTTCATAAACTTTCCTTGTTATGGTAGCTTTTCTCATGGTAACGGTCAAGGTTTCTTTCGTTGCCATGCAGTATTGTAGCGGTATGGTCATCTCGTAACTGGACAATGTGGAACAACTTTAAATATTTGAGAAAAAGTAAGGTTATCCTGGCAGTTTTTATATATGTTTTTTTTCTGAAGCACACCGAAAACACGTGCTATCATATAATCGTATACGTTTTATTTTACAATTTTTTTCAATGGAAAGGAAATCTAACGCATATTCAATCCATAGCGAACTATGAAAAACACAGCAACTGATGAAAAACAAAAAGATGAAAAAGTCAAAAAAATAATTATACAAGCATGGAGGAAAACACATGATAACTCCAGTAATTCTTGCAGGAGGGTCAGGTACCCGTCTTTGGCCGCTTTCCAGACAGTTAAACCCCAAGCAGTTCCTGAGGCTCACGGGTGACAGGACTATGTTGCAGCAGACCATTCAGCGGCTCGGAGAGCTTCCCTGCAACGCGCCGATTATCGTCTGCAGTGAAGAGCACCGGTTCCTCGCGGCGGAACAACTCCGGGAACTGGGGCAGGAACATGCCTGTATTATCCTCGAGCCAGTTCCAAGAAATACGGCACCGGCTATTGCCCTCGCAGCACAATACTCAATGAAAAGGGACGGAAACTCCCTGCTTCTTGTTCTTCCTGCCGACCATCTCATCACAGACCCCGAATCTTTTAGGGAAACGATTCGGAACGCTGTTTCCGAAGCAGAAAAAGGACGGCTTGTTACCTTCGGTATTGTCCCCACCCGACCTGAAACGGGATACGGATATATCAGAAAAGGAAAAGAGAGAGGGAAAAACACCTGGTCTGTCGCCTCCTTCACAGAGAAACCCGATGAAGAGACAGCGAAACGATACATCGAAAGCGAAGAGTACTGGTGGAACGGAGGAATGTTCCTTTTCCATGCCGCTAGTTACCTGGAGGAGCTTCTCCGTCTCGCCCCCGACGTGTACAACGCGTGCACAAGGGCCATGGAACACACAATGGAGGATCTTGACTTCCTCAGGGTAGACAAAACAGCCTTTGAATCATCACAGGCCCTCTCCATCGATTATGCCGTTATGGAAAAGACTGAAATAGCTTCTGTGGTTTCCCTTGAATCAGGTTGGAGTGATATAGGTTCCTGGGATTCACTTTGGGAGGTCTGTGAGAAGAACGATGAGGGGAATTCCATCCAGGGTGATGTAAAGACCATCGAAGCACAAGACTGCTTCATTCGTGCGGAGAGCCGTCTTGTTGCCGCTATCGGGGTGGAAAACCTTGTTGTGGTCGAGACCAAGGATGCCGTCCTTGTCGCTCACAAGAACCAGGTGCAGAAAATACGGGATCTCGTCGAGGACATACGGTCCAACGGCCGACATGAACACCTGAATCAAAGGGAGGTCTTCCGTCCGTGGGGGTCATATGACAGCATAGAGAAAGGCTGGAGGTACCAGGTTAAAAGAATCACCGTCAAGCCGGGTGAGAAAACGTCCCTTCAGATGCACCACCACAGGGCCGAACACTGGATTGTGGTGGCCGGCACGGCAAGGATAACAATCGAAGACAAATCTTTCCTCGTATCGGAAAACGAGTCCACTTTCATTCCTATTGGGAAGCGCCATGCCCTGGAGAATCCCGGAAAGATTCCCCTGGAACTGATAGAGGTCCAGTCGGGCAGCTACCTCGGTGAGGACGATATCGTCAGATATGAGGACAGATACGGCAGATGCTAGGATGATTAGAATGAAAAATGATGTGGATGAAAACTGAAAAAAAGCCCGAAAATACTCAAGATACGGAATGATGATGCAGTCAGAAATTAATAACGAAAAAAGCCCCCGGATTTTTCCTCTTTTCAGGGAAAATAGAAGATAGGGGGCTTTTGCTCGTTTATACAATCGTCGCTTGAGGTATGCCTTTAAATGAACCGGAAAAAATTTTTCTTAATCTCCAAGGACGAGACCGTGAATATTATTTATCCCCAGTCCCGGCCCTTCCGAGGGAACCACGGAGGATCCCGTATAGACCGCTCCCCCTTCCACGGGGTCGGATGCGCAGAGGATCGGCGGATCGAGGTCCGCCCTGGTGATCACCGGCAGGGCGGAGGCAAGGTGCGCTGCCGCCGTGACGCTGATCTTCGTCTCCATCATTGCCCCGATCATGCACTCCACCTCGCAGGAGCGTGCCATGGCGCATACGGCAAGGGCATTCCGGATTCCTCCTGTCTTCATGAGCTTGATGTTGATCAGATCCGCTGCTCTCATGGAGAGGATGGTGAAAGCGTCCCGCGCAGAGAAAACGGATTCGTCAGCCAGCACAAGAGTATCGACGCTGTCGGTCACGTATTTCAGGCCTTCGAAATCATGAGCCTTCACGGGCTGCTCTACGAGCTCGATGTCGAGCCCCTCGTCCTCGAAGAACCGGATCGTTCTGACAGCCTGCTTCGGCGTCCAGCCCTGGTTTGCGTCCACCCGCAGCAGTATGTCCTTCCCGACCGCCGAGCGGATCTCCCGAAGCCGGATCATATCCTTCGCCGAATCGGTCCCGACCTTGATCTTCAGGGCTGAATAGCCGTCTGCCACTGCTTCAAGGCTGTCCTTCACCATAACTTCAGGTTCGTTGACGCTGATGGTGTAATCGGTCTCGACACTTTTTGCCGTTCCCCCGAGAAGGGCGTACAGGGGCTTTCCGAGGATCTTCCCCCACAGGTCGTGGAGGGCGATATCCACTGCCGCCTTTGCCGATGGATTGTGCACCAGAGCCGAGTCGACGATGTCAAGGAGTTCGTTGAGGTTACCGGTGTCCCTTCCGGTGAGGAGCGGACGAAGCCGCTCCTGTACCGCACCCCGGATCGCCCCGTTGGTGTCTCCGGTGATGACCGCCGTGGGAGGCGCCTCTCCGTATCCGCAGACTCCTTCGTCCGTCTCAACGACCACCACGTTCGTAGTGACTTCATTGACGGTCCGGAGCGCCGTCTTGAACGGCTTCTTCAGCGGAACGGAGAGACTGCCCAGCCGGAGTGTGCGTATTTTCATTCTAGGCTCCCACCATCATGGACAGCATCTTGGCGACGAAGAGTCCTCCCGCGGTGCCCACCACGTATCCCATGAGAGCCATGAGCACACCGATGGGGACAAGGGTTTCCTTGTAGGCGGCAGCGATGATCGGCGCGGCCGCCACGGCGCCGATGTTCGCAAGGCTTGCCACGGCGCAGGTGAAGAGGTCGATCTTGAGG
>LSQX01089780.1_pt1 | contig 13408 bp, 7 predicted proteins | sample 654561 | NCBI WGS metagenome assembly LSQX01 (sample SAMN04489861, study PRJNA283612) | anaerobic digester metagenome | isolation source: 4 biogas reactors fed with cattle manure at either 37C or 55C with and... | place: Denmark: Kongens Lyngby | collected 2014 | reverse complement strand
AGATGTGTATAAGAGACAGCATTACGATAGTGCTGGGTGGTACTTTTCTCCAGCGCATAAGTACCAGCTGTATGAGATTGATCCGTACACCCGATATAAGCGCCTGAAACCACAAGGTGACGGGAAAAAACCATAATAAAATAAAGAAGCCGACGATTCCTACGGCTATCCAAATTAACGTTGCTCCTAACATCATAATATATTTTTTTTAATTGTTTTCAATAGGGGACACAAAGATACTCAATCCTTCTATATGGACTATTCTGATAGGGGTTTTGGCCTGGATGAGCCCTTCCGAGGAGCGGACTTCTATGGTTATGTCTCCAAAGCGGCCATTACCTGCCGGGTTCAAACGCGTAAGGCTGATGCCTTCCATACCTACCTCCACACCTTTGTCTTCCGGGGCAGGAAGGGCTTTTTCTTTTATGCTGTCTTTTAAGGTGATTTTTTTCCACGTTTTAGACCGTAGCGTAAAAAACAGCAAGATGGCCGTTAAGAGCAAAGCGCCAAAGAGCACAATGAAGCCTATAGTAGTCCCAAATCTGGTAAAGGCCAGCACAATGCCTCCGGCGTAACCGGCTAGTCCCAGAATGCCGGCAATACCAAATCCGGGAATGACGGTAAGTTCTGCAAAAAGCAGCAACATCCCCAACAAAATAAGTGTAATGACCAATCCCATATAGTATATCTTTTAAAAATCTTCTTGAACACTAATAGACGTAAAGCCTTTCTTTTGTAGTCCTTCTGCCAGTTCCTGCGCTTGGGTAAGAGAGTTGAACGGACCTATGTAAAAATGCGCCGCTTCTTCTTTCTCTACACGTATGATGTCTTTTTCTGTAAGTGAAGTTACGGCGGCTACCAATTGCGGCGATACTTCATCTTGTCCCAGGTACACCCGGTACGTACGGATTCCTTCCGGTTCTGTTTTGTTTTGAGCCTCTCTTTTGCGCGCTTCTTGTAAAGATAGTGATTTTCCTTCATAAAAAGCTACTACCAGGGCACCGTGGACACCTTGCCTTCTGACTGTCGTCAAAGCTTGTGTGGCCTGGGCGTATTTGGTGAATTGGCCCGCGTAATAGACGTACTTGTTGCCCACTTTTACTTCAAACGCCGGACTGATGCCTCGTAATTGCTTTGGTGTGATTTTACTGCTTAAGGTAAACAATTGGATGCGGTAATAGAGGCTCATGGGTTCGTTTTCCCAGGGAACGATTACAGCTTCTTTTTCTATACGGAAAGTAAGGTCTACAGTAGGAGGAGGTGGAGCAGGAGAAAGAAATACGTGCTTATCCCATGTTCCCTGTTTTTGTTTAACAGGGGTAAAGCGGGGGATATTTGCCTGGGTTTCTGCCGGCTCTACTTGCATGTCCGGTGTTTGGGGCGGAACAGCCAGCACGCCGTGCCACAGAAACATGTCTTCTATGGCCTGGGCTGCTTTTTGTGTATCGCGCAAGGACTGTTGCAGCTCCATAAGGGTAAATTCCCGGTCTCTTATAAGGTTGGCATATACTTGTCTGTCTTCTTCCCGTGACAAAGTGGTGTACGTATTGCGCAATTCGTCTAATTTTTGTTCTTGCCCGGCAACTTGCTCCGTGAGGTTTCGGACGGCTTTATTCAGCTCTGCATAATGTTGTGTAGCTGCTCGTGTTTTTTGAAGCACAGAATCGGCACGATCTTGCTCACGTTCGTTTGTACGGGCAGGCAAGGTGGCTTCTTCAGGTTCCGCCGGAACCGGTACTGCGCCAGACTTGACCTTTTGCACCAGCGGAAGCGAGGCAATTTCCCGCAGTTCTTGTACCGATTGTGGATGTATGGTAACGGGTCCGGGTTCGTACTCTACTTTATAAAGCATCAGGGAATCTTTGGGGGCGATGCGGTCAGACACAAAGTAGAAATACCGGGAATCGTCGGACAGCAGATAGAGCATATCGTTATGGGGCGAGGAAAACGGAATGCCCATATTTTCCGGAACGCTCCATGTCCCAAGATCTTTATCCCAATGACTTACAAACAGGTTCATGCCTCCCAGGCCGGGCAGGCCGTCTGAGCAGAAGTAAAGGGTGTTACCGTCCGGACTCAATACGGGATACATTTCATTGCGGGTGGTGTTGATGGAAGCCGGCAGGCGGACGGGCGGAGACCAGTATGTGGTGTTAGGGTCTTGGCCGTCAGCGGTATCCGATGCTTGTGGGGTGTCGGGTACGGTGCGCCATACGGTGTATAAGTCCCATCCGGTGTTTTGTGATGTGTCGCGGGCAGCAAAGACTATTTTGTCTACAGACGGTCGGTATAGGATGGGCAATGGGTTTTTGCCGTCGTCGTGTACGTGTTCCAGGAGCTCTTTTGGCGGATACCTCCATTGGCCCGAGGGGGCTAAGTCGTAATACAACGGAAACTCTTTCCCGGGGATGACGGCGTACGCTAAAAGGGTAGGACGAATGACGTATCGGCTCATGATTTGTCCGTTTTCAGAGGCCCATTTCCATTGTTCTGCCCGTTGTGTGAGCAAGGAGTCCTCAGACGCCGCAGCTGCACGTGAAAAAGCTTCTATGGCACGCTCAAATTCGTAGGCCATATGCAGCCGCTCCCCTTCTTTAAGCAGTTGCACCGCTGTTTGTGGTTGTGCATGAAGCATAGAAACAACCACACTAAGAGTGGTAGCCAAGACCGTTGCTATGAGATATCTCTTGAACATAATCCGGTAAATGCGAACTACAAAGTTAATTAATTAGGGAAAAAACATTACATTTGTCAGCTATTTTATCAGATAGATATTAATATTAATTATAAGATTATGCAAAGCAAAGGAGCCATTAGGCTGGTGGTAGTACTTATTTCTCTGGCTTGTATTTATCAACTGTCTTTTACGGCAGCTACAAGGATACAAGAGAAAAAAGCAGCAGATTATGCAGAAAAAGCCGTTGTTTCTGTACAGAAAACGCAGGATTACAGGGATATTGATGAATTGGATCAAGCTTTTTTCCTGGATTCACTCAGAAACGCCAAACAAAGCTATTATATCGACTCTATAACTCCGGAAAAAGTGTTCCTGTGGTACACTTTTAAAGAAGTGAAAGAAAGGGAAATCAATTTAGGATTGGACCTGAAGGGCGGTATGAACGTGATGATGGAAGTGAAGTTGGAAAGCCTCATACGCGCGTTGTCCGATTACAGTCAAGAGCCGCAACTGGATCAGGCGCTGGCGTTGGCCAATCAAAAGGTGGCCGAAGGTTCCAGAGCGGACTATCTGACATTATTTGCCGAGTCGTGGAATGAAGTAGCTCCCGGCGAACGCCTGTCAAAGATTTTTGGTACGTACGATATGCGTGAGCGTATCAAGCCGGAAACATCTAACGAAGAAGTGTTGAAAATCATTAGGGCCGAGGCAGAATCTGCAATGGCCAACTCTTTCAACGTATTGCGCAACCGTATTGACCGCTTTGGTGTAACGCAACCCAACATCCAGCGCCTGGGAACGACCGGTCGGATTTTGGTAGAATTGCCCGGTATCAAAGAACCGGAGCGCGTACGGAAATTGCTTCAAGGAACGGCTTCCCTGGAATTTTGGGAAACGTATGAAAACGCCGAGGTGTTCCCTGCCTTGCAAGAAGCCAATACAGTCCTTCGTGAATACCTGGGAGACCTGGAGCCGGTAACGGACCAGGAGAAAGAAGCAGAAGAAAAAGCTGAAGGCGATGACTTGCTGGCTCAGTTGGCAGCAGAAGAAGCTTTGTCTGACGATTTGGCCGCCTGGGCAAAACAGAACCCCTTGTTCCATTTGTTGAACCCCAACGTGTTTGACGGACAAATTGCCCCCGGCCCGTGTATAGGACGCGCTCATTACCGAGACACGGCTGCCATCAATACGTGGCTGGAGTTGCCGCAAGTACAAGCTGTCTTGCCGGCCGATATCCGCACCCTTTGGTCTGTGAAGCCCGATAAAGTGAACGAGGTTTATTTTGAACTGATTGCCATTAAAGTTAATACACGTGACGGCAGGGCTCCTCTGGACGGAGGTGTGGTAACGGATGCCCGTAAACAATTTGACCAGTCACGCGGAGGTGCACCTGCCGTAGATATGGGAATGAACGCGGAAGGAGCACGTGTATGGGCACGTATGACGGCCGATAACATTGGGAAATCCATTGCTATTGTGCTGGATGACATGGTGTACTCGTATCCGCGCGTACATACAGAAATTGCAGGAGGCCGCTCTCAAATAACGGGAGATTTCACCACAGAAGAAGCCGATGACCTGGCCAACGTGTTGAAATCCGGAAAATTGCCGGCGCCTACCAGCATTGTGCAAGAGAGCATAGTAGGTCCTTCGTTAGGATCCCGTTCCATTAGTTTGGGATTGATATCTTTTGCCATTGCCTTCTTGCTGGTATTGGTGTATATGATACTGTTCTATAACAACGCCGGTATCTTTGCATCGGTAGCGTTGCTGTGTAACCTGCTTTTCTTGTTTGGAGCGCTGGTGTCTTTTGGAGCCGTACTTACCTTGCCCGGTATTGCAGGTATTGTACTTACCCTGGGTATGGCCGTTGATGCCAACGTGATCATCAACGAGCGGATTAAAGAAGAAGTACGTTCCGGTAAAGCCTTGCGCCTGGCCGTAGCCGATGGCTATAAGAACGCCTACTCCGCCATTTTAGACGGAAACTTCACCACGTTGATTACGGGTATTATCCTTATGATCTTTGGTTCGGGGCCGGTACAAGGGTTTGCCACCACGTTGGTCATAGGTTTGATTACCTCTTTGCTGACGTCCATTTTCATAACCCGTCTGCTTATTGACAGAAGGCTTGCCAAGGGTAAAAACATATCCTTTGATAACGAAGTCACACGCAACTTCCTGCAAAACACAAAAATTAAATTCATAGAGAACCGGAAGAAATACTACATCACAGCCGCTGTTATTATAGTGGTGGGACTTGGGTTTATTCTGCTAAAAGGATTTAGTTACGGTGTGGACTTTACGGGAGGTCGTACGTATGTCATACGTTTTGACCAGGAGGTAACGGCAGAAGCCGTCAGGGAAAAAGTAACGGAAGCATTCCAGGGCGGTGTGGAAGTAAAAGAATTTGGAGGAAGCAGCCAGATGCGGGTAACTACTAAATACAGGATTGAAGACGAAAGCGTAGAGGCCGATGCAGAAGTGGATGAAATGTTATACAACGCCGTAACAGATTTCTACCTTACGCCCATGACGCTGCAAGATTTCTTGTCTACCATGGACAACCCCAACGGGATTATCAGCTCAGAAAAAGTAGGGCCTACGGTAGCCAGCGATATCAAGCGTGATGCCATCATAGCTATTATCCTTTCTTGTATGGCCATCTTCGCGTACATTGCCATTCGCTTCCGCAACTGGACGTGGGGTACGGGAGGTCTTATTTCGCTGGTGTTCAACACAGTATTTGTGATGGCCTTCTTTTCTATTTTTACAGGCATCTTGCCCTTTACCTTAGACGTAGATCAACAGTTTATAGCCGCCGTGCTTACTATCATAGGATATTCGCTGAACGATACAGTGGTGATATTTGACAGAATCCGTGAGTATAGAACGCTTTATCCCAAACGGGATATACGTGAAAACATTAACGAAGCGCTCAACTCTACCCTTTCCAGGACGGTCAACACATCTACCACTACGCTTGTGGTATTGCTGGCCATCGCCATCTTTGGCGGAGAAGTGATCAGAGGTTTTGCCGTAGCTCTGGCTATTGGAGTGGCCATCTGTCCCTTTACTTCTGTCTTGCTGTCTACTCCCATTGTGTTTGACTTGTGGAGGTACGGAAACAAAAAGACGGCTCAGGAAGTGAAAGGCACAAAAAAAGCAGTTGCCAAACATAAATAAAATACTAACAACCATGAAACCAGTTAAAATTCTGGTAATGGTGCTTTGTCTCATAGGGTGCCAAACGGCACTCTATGCGTATCAAGGCCCCGTTGCCGCAAGCGCAGAACATGCACCAAAGAGAAAACCTGACTACGCCAAAAACATAGAGAAGATGGCGCTCAAAGTACAGGAATTGTGGAATGTGCCGGCTATGGCCGTTACTGTAGTAAAAGACGGAAAAACCGTTTATGCCAAAGGATTGGGACGTTTGACCACGGCTCCCGATGCCCCGCAAGCCAATCCTTACACGTTGTTTGTCAATGCTTCTACCAGCAAGGCGTTTACAGGCGCATTGATGGGGATTATGGTAGACAAAGGATTTGTCAAATGGGACGACCGGGTAATAGACCACCTGCCCGATTTTCAATTGTACGATCCTTGGGTGACACAAAATTATTTGGTCAAAGACATTATGAACCACAAGACGGGCTTTCAACCGCAAGCTCTGGACGTGGTGCCTGCCCTTGGGTACGATAGGGACGATTTGTTCCAAATGTTTCGTCTTGTAAGGCCTACGTATGGATTCCGCTCCACGTATGCGTATTGCAATGCCTTGTACACCGTGGCGGCTCGTATCATAGAGAAATATACGGGCTTGACATGGGAGCAAGCTTTGGAAGAGTATATTTTCAAGCCGCTGGAGATGAATCATACCACTACGGGCAAAGACTCATACTTTACAGCAGAAAACTTTGCGTACGGGTACAGGTTGCGTAAAGCAGACGGTACGTTGCAGTTGTCTCCGCGTGACGACCGCCAAGATGCGTACGATTGGCTGCAAGCCGTTTCACCGGCCGCGTTTGTTATGTCCAACGCACACGATATGGGACAATGGATGAAGATGTGGTTGGCTGATGGGGAGTACAACGGCCAACAAATCCTGACTCCGCAAACCATCCGAAATATCTTTAAGCCGGAAACCATCTGTTCCTGGGATCACGAGCGTGTGATTTTGTATGCACAAGGCTGGCGTATTGAACAAGGCGTTCAGGGCAAATTGATCAATCATACAGGGTTGGCCGGTGGGTATACGGCGTGGGTAGTGTTGGTACCGGAATTGAATTTGGGTGTCAGCGTACTCATGAACCAAGGAACCACCACCACCCCGGAGATATCTCTGGCCCGTCAAATCATAGATTTGTATAGAGATGTAGATTCTGACTGGATTACAACTCTTTATAACGACTACATGAAGCCGGCGGCACCGCGTAAACCTAAGGTTGAAGAAGACTTCGTAGAATCGCTTGAAAACAAGGTGTATGCAGGTCTTTACTTCAAGGATATCTTTGGAGAAGCCGTTGTGTATGAACAAAATAATTCCTTATATTTAGACATCAACGATGTATCGGGCCCCTTGGTGCACAAAAACGGTCATACATTCCGTTACAGGGCCAGAGACGAATCGTTTGATGTTACGTTCCAAGTAGATACGACATTGGGTAGGGCACAAACCTTTACCTTTGACTTTGGAGACGATTTGGGACCTTTTGTAAGGGTTTTTAAATGAAGAAACGGGCGAACATAGCAATCATCATGGCTGCCGGCAAAGGAAACAGAGCCAAGGCAGAAGTCCCCAAGCAATTTTTGCCATTGGGAGGAAGACTTGTGTTGGAGCACGCTGTAGATGCGTTTGAAGCACATCCCGGTATAGACGAGATTGCTGTTGTAGTCGCCCCGGAAGAAATACCTCGGGTCCAAGAAATCATAGACAAGAACGACTGGAAGAAGACGCAGAAGATTATAAAAGGCGGGGAACACCGCCACCAATCTTCCTATGCGGCCATTCAGGCTTATGCCGGCAGGTCAGAAGACAATTTGATTTTGCACGATGCTGCCCGTCCGCTCGTCAGCCAACAGATTATCACAAATGTGCTAGAGGCGTTGGTAAAACACAAAGCAGTGGGCGTGGCCGTTCCCGTTACAGATACGTTGTTCTTTACAGGACCGGGCGGAGGCCAAATCATCAGGGTGCCGGACAGGAGTTTGTTCAAACGTGCCCAGACTCCGCAAGGGTTTCGTATTGGCCTGCTCAAAAGGGCGTACAGCTACGCTATGGACGATAGGGGATTTTCCGCTACGGACGATTGCGGTGTGGTACGGCGTTACTTGTACCGCGAGAAAATCTACCTGGTAGAAGGAGAAGAAAAGAATTTGAAAATCACGTATCCGGAAGATTTGGAAATCCTGGAAAGATGGCTACTCCACTGAGAAATCAATAGCTTTTTTATCTATCCATCCTAACAAATCTTGCGTAAGATCTATTTTATAAGAACGAGAAAAGACCTTTACGGCCATATTCTCGTTCTTATCTTTTATATCTATATGTAAGGCAATTTTTCCGGGGTTTTTGCTGATAACGTGTACCAGTTCTTTCCGGAACGCTTCTGTAATTTCTTCTACATTCAAATAGATGGTCAACGCGTTCAACGTGTCTTTAGCATTGGCTAAAAGCGAAATATTCAAGACTTTAAATTCTTTGGGAACGGGACCGGGAGAGGTGACAGGATTTCTGTCGGCTGCAGCTCCGCGGTTGCGGAACGTTCGTTGAAACCGCTCTTGCAAGGAACAACGTACCAGTAAAATTTCATTTTCTCTCATGTAGGGCAAGAACTGCTCGTAATCTTTTCCAAAAAGTGTAAAACGCAGGGTGGACGTATAGTCTTCCAAAGTAAATGTACCCCAGGGTCTGCCGCTGCTTTTTGCTAAAGCCGATGTTACTTGCGTAACTATTCCTCCTACGCGCATGGTTTGTGGATTGAATTCTTTGGCCAACTGGCTTTCTTCATACAGATGGGTGGCTTGTTCGAGCGTGTGACTTGTGAAATGGTTCATTTCAAACTTGTAGGCATCTAAAGGGTGTGAAGACAAGTAGATGCCTACCATTTCCTTTTCCCTTTTTAAGAAATCTTCCTGCACTTCCAAAATGGTGGTGGCCGGCATGGGTTTTTCAATGGCAACCATGGAATCGGCACCGTCTCCAAACAAGCTGTTCATGCCTTTGTTCTTGTCTGCCATCATGCGATCACCGTAACAGATGAGGCTTTCCAGAAAATTGCCGTCTTTTCCGCACGGCAGAAAGTATTGCTCTCTTTTTATGTCTGGAAAAGAATCGAAAGCGCCTGCATACACAAGACTTTCCAATACTTTTTTATTGCAGGAATTCAAGTTGATCCGCTCTATAAAATCGTATATGTTCCGGAACGGTCCACCTGATTTTCTTTCTTGCACAATGTCTTCAACGGCTCCGTAGCCTACTCCTTTGATGCCGGCCATACCAAAGCGGATGTCTCCCGTTTTGTTGACGGTAAAATCGTGCATGGATTCGTTGATATCCGGTCCCAACACGTTCAACCCCATCCGTACGCACTCGTCCATGTATTTAGACACATCGGCAATGTTGTCTCGCACGCGTGTCAATAAGGCGGCCATGAAGTCTGCCGGATAATTGGCCTTCAAATATGCCGTTTGGTAACTGAGCATGGAATAACTGGCTGCATGCGACTTGTTAAAAGCGTACTGGGAGAAGGCCGTCCAGTCTACCCAGATTTTTTTAAGTACGTCTTCATCTATCCCACGCTCGGAACCGTCTTTTAGAAAATCTTTTCTGAGCTCCTCCATTTCTTCCGGTCTCTTCTTACCCATGGCTCTGCGCAACGAATCGGCTTTAAAACCGCTAAATCCGGCTAGCTCTTGTGACAAAAGCATGACCTGTTCTTGATATACGGTAATTCCGTACGTTTCTTTCAAGAATTTTTCCATTTGCGGAAGGTCGTAGGTAATCTCTTTGCGCCCGTGTTTGCGGTCAATAAAGTCGGGGATGTAGTCCATAGGTCCGGGACGGTATAAGGCCGTCATGGCTATGAGATCTTCTACACAGGTGGGCTTTAGTTCTTTGAGCCATTTGCGCATGCCGTCACTCTCAAATTGGAAGATGCCGGCCGTGTCGCCTCGGCTAAACAATTGGTAAGTAGGTATGTCTGTGAGCGGTAAGGCATTGACGTCAATGTCTACTCCGTGGTTTTCTTTGATGTTTTCAACGGCTGTCCTTAAAATGCTGAGCGTAGTCAGCCCCAGAAAATCCATTTTTAACATGCCCACTTGCTCAATCAGCCCGCCTTCATATTGGGAAACAAGGATGTCCTTTCCTGTTTCTTTGTCTTTGCTCGTTGACAGGGGGATATGGTTGGTCAAGGTTTCCGGTCCAATGATGATGGCGCTGGCATGAACTCCTGTGTTTCGTACAGACCCCTCCAGTTTTCGTGCATATTCCAACGTAGTTCTTACGAGCGGGTCTTCAGATTTGAAGGCGGCTTCCAATTCCGGTACGTATTTGACTACGTTGTCAATCGTGATTTTTTGCGCTTTGCCGTCTTTTTCCGGGAGTCTGTCCGGGATCATTTTAGCCAGACGTTCGGCCTCGGGCAACGGAAGGCGTTGTACACGTGCTACGTCTTTTATGGCACTTTTGGCGGCCATAGTACCAAACGTTATTACGTGGCATACCTGGTCAATCCCGTACTTGTTTTCTACGTATTCCAACACTTTGGAGCGTCCGTCATCGGCAAAATCAATGTCGATATCGGGTAGAGATACCCGTTCTTCGTTCAAAAACCGTTCAAACAGCAGTCCGTATTTGATGGGATCTACTAAGGTGATACCCAAACAATACGCTACTACGCTCCCGGCTGCAGATCCGCGGCCCGGTCCTACCCATACGCCCATATTGCGTGCCTGGTGGATGAAATCGCGCACTATAAGGAAATAATCGGGGAAGCCCATCTTGAGGATGGTGTGCAATTCAAAATCCATCCTTTCTTTGATTTCCGGCGTGATTTCACCATACAGATCTTTACCTCCTTCGTAAGTAAGGTGCCGGAGGTAGTCGCCGGCATCAGAAAAATCTTCCGGAATGGGAAAATGTGGTAACAAAGGTTTCCTATCTAGGGAGTACGTTTCAATTTTATTGGCAATGTGCAGAGTGTTTTCCAGTGCTTGCGGTACGTCTGCAAACAATTCTTTCATTTCCCGCGTAGTTTTCAGGTACTCTTGTTCCGTGTAACGCAACTTGCGGGTTTCGTCTGTAACGTCATCGTTTGTAGATACACAAATAAGCCGGTCGTGTGCGGGGGCGTCTTCGTAATTGACAAAGTGGACGTCGTTGGTAGCTACCAGTTGTACCCCATGTTTTTGAGCCAAATGTATGAGGTGCGGCTCTATTTGTTTTTGGAGGGCGAACGTACTTTTGGCGTTGGGATTGTTTAGTAGGGTTTTGTGGCGTTGGAGCTCTATGTAATAATCTTCTCCAAACAGCTCTTTGTATTGTTCTATGAGTACAGACGCTTCGTCCATTTTTCCGGCGGCTACCAAACGCGGCAATTCCCCGGCCAAACAAGCGCTCAAAGCAATCAAGCCGTGGCTATGCTGTTGGAGCAGGCTGTGATCTATACGTGGTTTGTAGTAAAATCCATCTATCCAAGCCTGCGACACCAACTTGATCAAATTCTTATAGCCGTCGTGGTTTTTGGCCAGTAGTACCAGGTGGCATGTAGTGGCTTCTTCTGTGTTCTTTTTTAAATGTCGGCCTTCCGGAGCTACGTATACTTCGCAACCTACAATGGGTTTTACAGAAGGGTAACGTTTGGCTACATTCAAAAACTCCTTTACGCCAAACATGTTTCCATGGTCTGTGATGGCCAGAGCAGGTTGTTTGTCTGCTTGCGCCTTGTGAAAAAGTTCCGGAATAAAGGCGGCGCCGTCAAGAATGGAATACTGTGTATGAACGTGAAGGTGAACGAAAGAAGGCATGGATTTACTGTTTTTTAATAAGGGTTTTTCCCGTCATTTCCGGGGGGATGGGCAATCCCATCAAATCTAACAAAGTGGGAGCTACGTCTGCCAAGATGCCGTCCTCTACAGAGGTGACGTCTTTGTCTATGACGGTAAAGGGTACGCGGTTCAGCGAATGCGCTGTATTGGGAGACCCGTCCGGATTTATTGCGTTGTCCGCGTTGCCGTGATCGGCCGTCATCAATACGGAGTAGCCGTTGTCCAGAGCTGTTTCTGTAACCTCTGCCGCCAAACGGTCTATAACTGTGACGGCCTGGCATATGGCATCGTACACGCCGGTATGGCCTACCATGTCTCCGTTGGCAAAATTGAGTACAATCAAGTGGTGTTCCTGTTTTTTGAGGACTTTTTTCACCTGTTCTGCCACTTCCGGGGCGCTCATTTCCGGTTTCAAATCATACGTAGCTACTTTTGGGGAAGGTACCAAAATTCTGTCTTCCAAAGGAAAGATTTTTTCTCGGCCGCCGGAAAAAAAGAAAGTTACATGGGCGTATTTCTCTGTTTCCGCTATACGCAATTGCCTGAGTCCGTGTCGGCTGATGATTTCCCCCAAGGTGTCTTCCACGTTTTCTTTGTCAAAAAGGATATGCAATCCTTGGAACGTGTCGTCGTACGGCGTAAGGCAGCAATAGTACAGGGGGATGGTGTACATTTCGTGTTCCGGCTTGTTTTCTTGCGTTAGTACGTGTGTGATTTGTCGGGCGCGGTCGTTCCGGAAATTGAAAAAGATCAGTGCGTCGTCTTTTTCTATCGTGCCCACGGGAATGCCGCTGTCGTCCACACAGACAATGGGCTTGATGAATTCGTCCGTAACGCCTTGACGGTAACTTTCCGCTATCCCTTCTGCAGCATTGTGGAACGGGGTACCTATGCCGTGTACGGCCAAATCGTAACCTACCTTTATCCTATCCCAGCGCTTGTCTCTGTCCATTGTGTAGTATCTACCTATGACGGTAGCTATCTTCCCTGTTGTTTTGTTCAAATGGTTTTGTAATTGTTCCACAAAACCCAATCCGCTGCGCGGGTCGGTGTCTCGTCCGTCCATCAAACAGTGTACATATACTTTGGAAAGACCGTATTCCTTGGCAATGTCCAGGAAAGCAAACAAGTGTTCCATGGAAGAATGGACACCTCCGTCAGATACCAATCCCATCAGGTGTAAGGCCTTCCCGCTGTGTTTTGCGTATTGGTACACGCCTTTGACTTCTTTGTATTCCCGTATGGATCCGTCGCGGCACGCGCGGTTGATTTTGACCAAATCTTGGTATACAATGCGCCCGGCGCCCAAATTCAAGTGCCCTACTTCCGAATTGCCCATCTGGCCTTCCGGAAGCCCTACGTCTTGTCCGCTGGCACTTAATGTGCTGTTGGGGTATTGTTTGCGTATAGTATCTATATGTGGCTGGCCTGCAGTGTAAATGGCATTGGTACGGTCTTTTTTACCTTCGCCCCAGCCGTCTAAAATCATAAGAAGAACTTTTTTCATAAAGCAAATGATAAGTCACAAAGTTACGAAAAGATTTTGTGTACATTTGTGGAATATATGGCGAAAAACAGACACTCCGGTAAGCCCGGTAAGAAAAGACAAAAAAGAACAACAAAGACACCAAACAAAAGTGTCACAACAACGTATCAAGGTACCGTAAGCATGGCCCG
>LSQX01082304.1_pt1 | contig 13408 bp, 11 predicted proteins | sample 654561 | NCBI WGS metagenome assembly LSQX01 (sample SAMN04489861, study PRJNA283612) | anaerobic digester metagenome | isolation source: 4 biogas reactors fed with cattle manure at either 37C or 55C with and... | place: Denmark: Kongens Lyngby | collected 2014 | reverse complement strand
TCGTCCGCAAGGGGCCTTAAGAAGCTGTAGGCCGCTTCAATGGCGGGAAGGCATTCCTCCATTCCTTCAAACTCATAGGATACCCAGCCCTGATAGCCATTCTTCTTCAGAAGGTCAACGCACCAGGCGATCGGCACATCGCCATGCCCTGCTATCGTACCTCTCAGATACGAGCCGTTTCGGCTTTTAAACCAGCCCTGGCCGGGATTGCCGATCCAGACAGGACGATATAAAAAATCCATTGCGTGTACATGAGCGGCATAAGGTGCAGCTATGGGCAAGGCGTGAAGGGCGGGCTCATCCGCGCATAGGAAGTTGCCCATATCGATCAGCCAGCCATAGTTGGGGTGATCGACAGCAAGGATCAGTTCTTCAACCCTGTGTGAATCCTGCAGCACATAGCCGTGGTTTTCTGTGCAGGTTTTAATTCCCTTCTTCTGCGCGTAGGAGGCGACCTCCCTGATGGGCTCCTTGATCAGATCAATCGCTTCCCGCCAGTTCATCCCCTCAGGCAGGGACCAGGCGGCATCATGGCGCATGACCTTCGCGCCAAGCAAAGCCGCGATATCCGCCTGACCCTTGACCCGGTCTATCTCTCCCGGTCCCCTGTTCAAAAAATCAGCGCCGACTGTATAGGCCGCGATCTCAAGGCCGATGGACTCGCAGTGATCCCGAATAGTCCTGGCAAGCTCTTGGAGACTGGCGGCCGGCTGAATTTCCATGCTTAAGTCAATGAATTCTATGCCATCATAACCGATTCGCTTCGCCTCATTGCATATATCCAGATAGCTGGCGCCGGTTTGAGCGATGTATTTGCTGAAACTGTAGCTGCTGACACCTAATTTCATATGTCCCCCTTAAAAATGCCCGCGCAGGAAGCGAACCGCGGCTTCAATGTCTTTCACCGGCTGCTCGCCGACTTCCCGCTCAATGGTCAGGTAGCCGGAATAGCCGATTTCCCTCAAGGCATTGAGATATTGTCTGAAAGGCACATCCCCTTTTCCCAGCGGCAGTTCAATAAAGGCAGAATCGGCCAGCTCTGTGTCAAAAGTGATACCGTAAATCTTTTCAGGATCCTTATCAAGCAGTTTGCGGCCGTCTTTGGCATGAGTGTGAACAATATACTTTTTCAGCGTATGCACGGCTTGAACCGGATCGTCGCCGGTGACCATCACCAGGTTGGCCGGGTCAAGGTTCACCGCGACGCCCTGGGAATGAAGGGAATCAAGGAATCCGCAAAGCGTCCTGGCGGTTTCCGGACCGGTCTCCACAGCAAAATGCGCGTTGATGGAATCCGCGTACTCAGCCAGCTTCCCGCAGGCTTCCTGCATGATCCGGTATCGGGGATGCCGGGTATCCTGCGGCACCACGCCGATATGGGTGGTTACGATATTGGTGCCCCACTCCAGCGCCAGATCAATGATCCGCATGGAATCCTCTATCAGCTGCGGGTTAAGCTCGGGATTGCCAAAACCTCGCCCCAGATCCCCGCAGAGCGCTGAAATAGAAAGCCCCCTGTCCCTAACCATCCTGGGAAAATCACGGCGCATAGTAGAAGTCAGCCGCTTGGGCGACAATTCGCCGTTGGTAGCGTAAACCTGTACGCCTTGAGCGCCCAGGGACTTGATGGTATCAAGCGCCTCCGGAATTGGCTGCCGAAGAGATTCCAAAATAACGCCGATTGGAAATGATGACATACTGCTATCCCCCTTGATTGATTAAAGGCAGAAATGCATCATGCGAAGCACTTCATAAAAATCATCATGCTCAAACTGGATCGTTCGATCGTCCAAGAGGCGCACACCCGGAAAATGGCTGTTGCGCTTGGCAAGCGAATGTTCACGGTAGCATATCCGTACGTCAAAATGCCCAGGCATCGGGAACAAGCAGGCATCCCTGGGCTGTTTGACCGCCTGCGCGACTGCCTCGCGTATCTTTGCTACGGCGTCGTCGGGGTGGATGGATCGCACGGCAGCGCCCATGCCCCTGTTGACAGGCACAACCGCTGTATTGGGGGACTTCTGCTTCATCCAATCGCAAAGCCCCTGATCACCTGTAACGGCATAGACAGGGACTTTTACATAACTCGCTGTCAGGCTGTTGATCATCAGTTCGCTTGCGGGTTCTCCGTTGATGACGACGCTGAAGGCGGAGGTTGTCATGGTGTGCGACAAGGGATTGCTCCCCTTGCCGGCGGCGTCGTGATAACCGGTGAATACCACGCCGTCAAATGTATGATCGAGACCTGCCATCATGCACAAGGGGTCGCCCGCCCAGCCGCGGATCAGCTCAATGCCCAGCGGGAGGGCACGCGGGTTCAGGTTGCGTGCAGAATCATGCGCGTCCTTGATCAGGATCTGATCAAAACCGCTTGCCTTCGCCCCCTCGCATGCCGCCGCTACTTCCCTGGTCATCTGGTCAGCAAAATAAGCCCAGTCAGCATGGTTCTTCTCGGTTTCATTCCAGTTGGCGATACCGCAGGTACCCTCAATATCGGCGCTGATAAACAGCTTTTTCATCATCTATCCTCCTATAAAAATTGGTTCATGCTACAGGGGAAGGTCACGCCCGTTGAACTGCCGGATACCGATCAGAAAACACAGCATTCCGATGGCAGGCATGCCCAAAGTTTCAAGCGCAAATCTGCCCTTGGAAAGGCTTTGAACATCAAGCAGGGAGTAGGGACTGAACCAGGAAATCAGTCGTGGCAAGCCGTATATGCCGCCTACCATGGCAACCGCATAAAACAACCCGATCAGCAGGGCGGCACGAGCGCGCGCGCCGCGCCGATCATCGCTCATGCAGGCAAACATCAGCGCTATCCCGGCTGATAAGGCCCAGAGGCACAGCTGACCCAGGTTGAGGATCAGGAACCAGAGAAGATTCAGTTCTCCGGGTTTAAGGATGGCTGCCGCTATGATGGTTCCCAATACTCCTGTCAGCTGGGACAGGATCAGGCAGGAAAGAAGCACCGCTCCCTGTGTCAGCGCAAAAGCGCCGCGCCGCATGGGCAATGACAGATAGAAGCTCATTTCCCCTGTTTCGATCATTTCCGGGAAAAGGCGTTCGGCCAACCTGACAGACATGACAGCCCCCGCCGCGGGCAGAAGTAAGCCATACAGCAGAGAAGCAAGGTGGTCAAGCAGCGTTGCGCTTCCGCCTACCTTTAGCGCGGAAAAAAGCTCCGGCACCTGCGCCCGCGCTTCGCTGAGCGCGGCTGCGCTGTTTTCATTGAATGAAAGAATCGCTCCCAGAGAGAAGAGAGCCATAATAATACCCCAAGCGACGCTGCCCCGGATGAGCTTTTTAAATTGAAATAAGAACAGCTCACGGCTCATAGCAAATCCCCCCCGAAGGAGCGCAGAAAACTGTCCTCAAGCTCCTCACGCCCTCCGACCAAGTCAAGCACCTTATACTTTGACAGTGTATTGATCAGCGCCTGAGGGCTTGCGGGTACAGCCACAATGACACGGTTGCGCAGAAGCTCTGCTCCTGCTTCCCATTCCTGCGCGAAAGCTGAGGCCTGCTGGAGGCTTTCAAAGGTGATGTGGTATACCTTCTGCCGCGTAACCGCTAAAGACTGCGCCGATTGGATAGTGACCAGCCGGCCTTTTCTGATGATCCCTGCCCGGTCACAGCAACGCTGCACCTGCTCAAATATATGGGAGGTCATGACGATGGTCTTTCCCTTCCCCCGTTCCTCGCTGATCAGGTCAATGACCGCGATTTGAGCGTTTGGATCAAGTCCGGCGCAGGGATCATCCAGCAGCAGGATCTCGGGCCCGTGCATCAGCGCTAAGAGCAGCAGCGTTTTTCGCCGTTCCTGCAGAGGCATAAAGGAAAAATCACCCAATGGATTTAGGTTGAGCCTTTCCATTAGATCCCGGGTCCGGCTTTTGCCAACGCCTCCCCTGGCTCTCGCCATCAGGTTAATGAACTCTTCTCCTGTCGTGCGTCTGGGAAGCGCCGCGTCCTTTGGCAGGTAGCCAACGCGCCCCGCGATCACATGCCGCTTTGAAAAGCACTCAAGCCCGCCGATGGTGACCTCCCCTTCATCAGGACGGATGAACCCCATCAGCAGGCTCAAGGCTGTAGATTTTCCGGATCCCGTTGGGCCAAGCAGCCCGAAAGATTCGCCTTGGGCTATATTAACCGAAAAATCAAACAACCCTTGCTCTTCTTCATAGATTTTACTGACAGTACGAAACGATATCTCAGCCACGCGGCATATCTCCTTGCGCCATCTCATTTCGGCGCCTGGTATCTTCCGCCAGAAGCCTGTAGATCACCGCGAAAAGCGGAATCAGAAACAGCATTCCTGCAACTCCCATGATTCCGCCGCCCAGCGTAACGGCTACCAATACCCAAATAGAGGGCATATCAATGGCGTTGGACAGGATACGCGGGTAAATGAGGCTGGATTCAACCTGCTGAACGAGAAAATACATCAGCAAGAACCATAATGTTTGGTTTGGCGCGGCCGAAACGATCATCAAAGCACTGAGCGCGCCTGCGATATAGGGGCCGAAAATGGGGATAAAAGCGCATAAAAATGTGATCAGCGCGGCAAACAAAGCAAAGGGAAAACCGAATATCTCCATGAATACCCATACCAAACCTGCCGAAATCAGGGATTGAATCATCTGTCCGCCCAAAAAACGCGAATAGGTACTTACCAGCAGGCTGATCACCCGGCTGATTCCTTTGCTGTGCTTCTCAGGCAGGTAGGCTGATATCAGCGTTTCCACCTGCCCTCTGATCCTCTCCTTCGAATATAAAAGATAGATTGAAAAAACCAGCCCTATGACAAGATTGATCACCATCTGGGCCGCGCTGAACACGACAGTCGATGATTGGGTAATGCCGCCCAGCATGAAGTTGCCCGCCCTCTGCGCAAAATCCCGTATGTTGGATTCGCTGGGCTCTCCGATGCCTGCCAGCTGCAAAAGGCTTGTGTCGTATTCAAGCAGCCATTTCTCAAGCTGCTCAATGGCGGCGGGGACGCGGCCGATCAAGGTCTCCGCGACCACGGCGATCTCCGGGATGATGACTACAAGAAACAGGGTGATCATTGACAGCACCAGCAGAACGCTGGCTGTGAGACAGATCCCCCGCTTCATCCGGCGGATCAGCGGACTGCGCCATAAAAAAACCAAATGCCGCTCCAAAAAACGCATCGGAAGGTTGATCAGCAGCGCCATCATGAGGCCTACGATAAAGGCCATCATGATGCCGATCAGATTTAAAAGCAGGTTATAGAACAGATCTATCCGATAGAGAAAAAAGGCAAACAGCATCAGAAGCACAATGGCTCTGATCCGTCGCCTGCCCCCCTGTTCTCTTGCGTCCATCTCACTCACCTCAGTGTATGAAAGTATAGCAAAAGCCCCGGGCAAACACAAGAAAACAAAGAACTTTCGGATAAAATCTATTGACAGCGGAAAAGTCGAAAAGTATAATAAAGAAGGTCAAAGAAGGTCAGTTTACGACCGGACGGAGGAAAATCATGAACCAGAATCAGTTTACACAAAAGAGCATGGAGGCTCTTCAGCGGGCACAAGCCCTGGCCAGCGAGTACAGCCAGCAGACGCTGGAACAGGCTCATCTTTTATATGCTCTGCTTGAAAACCCCCAGGGCTTGATCAGCCAGCTGTTGACGAAGATGAACAGGGACGCGGCATTGCTCAGCGCTGCGGCTCTTGAGGAAATTGAAAAGCTTCCCCGTGTAAAAGGCCTGGCGCGCGAACAGAACAAGGCTTATATATCCCAGGATATGGATAAAGCCATGCAGGAGGCAGGCAAGATTGCAGAGCGGATGAAGGATGAATATCTCTCTGTCGAGCACCTTTTCATGGGGCTGATATCGGTGCCTGATCGAAGCGTAAAAGCCCTGTTCAACCGTTTTACGATCAATGAACATGACTTTTTGACGGCGCTCAACACCGTACGCGGTGCCGCGCGCGTGACGGGCGATAATCCGGAAGATACCTATGAGGCGCTCAGCAAGTACGCAAGCGATCTGGTTGCTTTGGCACAAAAGCAGAAGCTTGATCCGGTGATTGGCCGCGACGGAGAGATCAGAGACGTGATCCGCATTCTCAGCCGAAAAACCAAGAATAACCCTGTTTTGATCGGCGAGCCGGGCGTGGGTAAAACCGCTATTGCCGAAGGGCTGGCGCAGCGCATTGTCGCCGGTGACGTACCGGATAATCTGCGAGACCGGAGCATCTATTCGCTGGACATGGGCGCGCTGATAGCTGGCGCCAAGTTCCGCGGCGAATTTGAGGAACGTCTGAAGGCTGTTCTCAATGAGGTCAAGCAATCAGCCGGACGCATCCTTTTGTTTATCGATGAGCTGCACACCATTGTGGGCGCGGGGAAAACCGAGGGAAGCATGGATGCGGGCAACCTGTTGAAGCCCATGCTCGCCCGGGGAGAACTGCACTGCATAGGCGCGACGACGCTTGACGAATACCGCAAGTACATTGAAAAGGATCCGGCACTGGAGCGCCGCTTTCAGCCTGTGCTGGTAGAGGAGCCGACGGTGGAGGATACCATTTCCATTCTTCGCGGTCTGCGTGAACGCTATGAGGTCTTTCACGGGGTCAAAATACAGGACACGGCGCTGATTGCGGCCGCTCAGCTGTCCCATCGCTATATCAGCGATCGGTTTCTGCCTGACAAGGCCATCGACCTGGTTGATGAAGCCTGCGCCATGATCCGCACAGAGATGGACAGCATGCCGCAGGAACTTGATGAAAAGCGCCGCCGCATCATGCAGCTTGAAATCGAAGAAGCCGCGCTGAAGAAGGAAACGGACAAGATGTCTCAGACCCGCCTTGAGCACCTGCAAAAAGAGCTGTCTGATGACAGGGCGGCTTTTGCCGAAATGAAAACCCGATGGGAAAATGAAAAGGATGAGGTCGGCAAGGTTCAGCGCTTGCGCGAGGAGATTGAGAAAGTCGGCGCTGAAATTGCCAGGGCGGAGCGCGAATATGACCTGAACCGTGCAGCGGAACTTAAATACGGGCAGCTGCCTAAGCTGCAGCAGCAGCTAAGGGAACAGGAAGAAAAAGAAAAGACTGAAAACCGCTCTGGCATGGTTCGCGATAAGATCACTGAGGAGGAGATCGCGCGCATCGTCGGCCGCTGGACGGGCATTCCGGTCAGCAAGCTGATAGAATCAGACCGCGAGAAGCTTCTGCGCCTGCCGGAAGAGCTTCACCGCCGCGTCATCGGCCAGGAAGAGGCGGTACAGCTGGTTTCCGACGCCATTTTGCGCTCCAGAGCCGGCATATCGGATGAGGCTCGGCCTATCGGCAGTTTCCTCTTCCTTGGACCCACTGGTGTAGGCAAGACAGAACTGGCCAAAGCGCTGGCGGAAAATCTGTTTGATGATGAGCGCAGCCTGATCAGAATTGACATGACGGAATACATGGAAAAATTCAGTGTCAGCCGTCTGATCGGCGCTCCTCCCGGATACGTGGGCTATGAAGAAGGCGGACAGCTGACTGAAGCTGTACGCCGTCATCCTTACAGCGTTGTGCTGTTTGATGAAATGGAGAAGGCGCATCCGGATATATTCAATGTGCTGCTTCAAATACTGGATGACGGCCGCGTAACCGACAGCCAGGGCCGGACTGTGGACTTTAAGAATACTATTCTGATCATGACCAGCAACCTGGGCAGCAGCCAGATTCTCGACGGAATTGACGGGGAAGGTTTCCTTACACCCGGCGCGAAAGACCGTGTGCAGGGCCTGCTGCGCAGCCACTTCAAGCCCGAGTTCCTCAACCGTATAGATGAAACGGTATTCTTTACACCGCTGCAAAAGCACCAGGTACGGGAGATCATCTTCCTGCTTCTCAAGCGTCTGGAAGGCCGCCTGAAGGCCCAGGATCTCAGCCTGTACCTGACTGACGAGGCGGTTGACCGCATGATGGACTTAGGCTATGATCCGGTCTACGGCGCCCGTCCAATGAAGCGATTGCTGCAAAGCAAGATCGAAACCCTGGTCGCGAGAACCCTGGTTGAGGGAAGTATCGCTGCCGGCAGCACACTCGTGGTTGATGCCGATCAAAGCGGCGGATTCAGCATCACCTGCGCCGGCACGAAAGAGGCGTAACACAGATGAAACCGGCCCCAAGATCTGTGCGATCCGGGGGCCGGTTTAATTCACAGGCTAAATTTGATGGCGTTTGCGTTAATACGGCCGGCGTAGGCTTTGCTGTGGGAGATGGGCTGGCAGTCTCCGGCGCGCTTGTCATCTTGAGGGGAACTCTGTCGGGAGGTGTTTCCGTGGCCGCGGGCGAGGGAGACACGCTTGGTCTGGGACTGGTGATTGGCGCAGCCGTCTTAACATCAGGATCAGGCTCCTCTGTCTCAAGGATGCCCGGGGACTTTGTACTCAGGCTCTTGCCAATGGACTCAACCACTACATCCAGCTCATCCAGCGTGCTGCGGAGCACGCCCTGAACCGAACCAAGGCTTTGCGCTACGCGGGATTTTTCACCTTCCCAGGCGAGCTTTTCGACACGCAGGGCATCCAGACTCTTGTTTAAGTCCTCTATCTGGGCGTCCAGCAGCTTGAGCTGGCGCTGGTCCCCCGCCTTTTCAAACACCAGATAACCGATAGCCGCCAGGCAGATGACCAGAAAGGCGATCAGTGTGTAGCTAGATTTCTTCATCGGCACACTCTCCCTCATAATCTATTGCCTTATTCTATCACCATTTGCAGCCCCTGCCTATCCCTGCCATGCTCTGTACGGCAAGTGAAAAGGATGATATAATCAAGTGGATTCGAAAGGAGCAACCAACATGCAAGAGGGCAAACAGAACATCTGGAATGCGCCGAATATCCTCACCATGCTGCGCCTTTTGCTGATTCCTATTTATTGGGTGCTGATGATGGTCCGCGACAATGAGACAGCTGCTCTCATTGTTTTTGTTACCGCCTCCATAACCGACCTGCTGGATGGGTATATTGCCAGGCATTTCAATCAAGTAACCGACTGGGGAAAGCTGTTTGATCCCCTGGCTGACAAGCTGATGGTCGTCAGCGTGATGATGACGCTGGTATTAAAGGGTGCCGTCCCGCTTATCATTTTGATTATTATTGGAATAAAAGAGATCATCATGGTTGCGGGCGCGGCTTGCATGCTGCGGCGCAAGATCGTCGTTTACTCAAAACCGGTTGGCAAAACAGCCCAGTTTACGATGGTGGCAGGCATGATCCTGACTTTTTTCAGACATAACTTTTCAGCACCGTTCCATGTATATGTCCTATGGCTGGCCACAGCCCTGACTCTCTCAGCCATGGTATACTACAGCCTCGCGTGCATCAGAGCCCTGGGCAAGCACGACCAGGGTGCCGGCATTCAAGAAGATAAAAAGGAGCAATAAGATGTTATCAAATCAAATCCGCGAAGGCCTTACCTTTGACGATGTTTTACTGATTCCCAGAAAGAGCGATATACTTCCCAAAGAGGTGGACGTTTCTGTACAGCTGACAAAAAAGATCCGGCTAAGCATTCCCCTCATTTCAGCTGCCATGGACACCGTCACCGATGCCCGTATGGGAATCGCGATGGCGCGTGAAGGCGGCGTGGGCGTGATTCATAAGAACATGAGCATGGACAGGCAGGCCGCGGAGGTTGATAAAGTCAAACGCAGTGAGCACGGCGTGATCACCGATCCGTTTTACCTGTCCCCCCACCATCTGATCGCCGATGCCAAGGCGCTGATGGCCCGTTACCATATTTCCGGCGTGCCGATTACGGATGAAAACGGCATTTTAGTGGGTATACTCACCAACCGCGATCTGCGCTTTGAAGAGGATGACAGCCGCTCCATCGGCGAGGTCATGACCACCAAGAACCTGGTCACCGCCGTCGAAGGGACTACGCTTGAGGAAGCCAAGAAGCTGCTGGCCGCGCATCGCATCGAAAAGCTGCCCATCGTGGATAAGGATTTCCACCTGCGCGGCCTGATCACCATCAAAGACATCGAAAAAACCACCAAGTATCCCAATTCAGCCAAGGATCATAACGGCCGGCTGCTATGCGCCGCCGCGGTCGGCGTTTCCCAGGACATGATGGACCGCGTCCGTTCATTGATCGCCGCGAAAGCCGATATCATTTCGATCGATACCGCTCACGGGCATAGCGCTTCGGTGCTCAGCGCGGTTGAGCGCATCCGCTCCGCCTACCCTGAGATCACGCTGTTCGCGGGCAATGTTGCTACAGCTGCCGCAACCAGGGATCTGATCAGCGCGGGCGCTGACGCGGTCAAGGTGGGCATCGGCCCGGGCTCCATCTGCACCACGCGCATTGTATCAGGCATCGGTGTACCGCAGATCACGGCGGTAGCAGACTGCGCCGAGGAAGCTGACAAGTTTGGCGTCAAGGTCATCGCTGACGGCGGCATCAAGTATTCCGGTGATATTGCCAAGGCCATCGGCGCGGGTGCCGGGGCCGTTATGCTGGGCAGCCTGCTGGCAGGTACAGAGGAAAGCCCCGGCCAGACCGAGATATACCAGGGCCGCAGCTTCAAGGTGTACCGCGGCATGGGCTCCATGGGGGCGATGGAACAGGCGCACGGCAGTTCAGACCGCTACTTCCAGGAAGATGCCAAGAAACTGGTTCCCGAAGGCGTTGAAGGCCGCGTGCCTTATAAAGGCGCCCTTTCCGATACCGCATTCCAGCTGATGGGCGGACTGCGAAGCGCGATGGGCTACTGCGGCACCAGAACCATCGAGGAACTGAGGCGAAATGCCGAATTTGTTCGCATCACCTCCGCGGGTCTGACCGAAAGCCATCCGCACGATATCTTTATTACCAAGGAAGCGCCGAATTATTCAAGAATGGACTAACTCATTTCATTGTGTTGATCAAATCAAAACCGCCGGCTATGCCGGCGGTTTTGATTTGAAAGAAATTGAACGGATTACCGGGCGTTCTTCACCTGCGACCAGAGCGCGTTGTAGATCGTCATGAACTCCGGAGGAATGTCATAGAAAAACTCACAGGTATCAATAACTTCCTTCGTGGGATTCAGGTTGGCGTTCTCCAGGTATTCATCTCCCAGAAGGTCAACGGCTCCCTGAATGGGGGTGGAATACTGAATGTAATCCTGGTTCATCCTGGCGATGTCCGGCCTGCTCAGGAAGTTGATCAGGATGTTGGCATTTTCGGGATTTTTGGCTGCCTTGGGAACCACCATGCCATCGACCCAGACATTGGAGCCTTCCTTTGGCACGGAATAGGCAAGATTCTCATTGAGGTCGATGGCATACTGCGCGTCACCGGACCAAACGACGCCGAGGATGCCTTCCCCCGCCACCATTTTGTCCTTCGTTTCATCGACCTGATAGGCCTTGACAATGCCATCTTGTTTTTGCTTGACCAGAAGATCCTTCGCCGCGTTGAGTTCCAGCGGATCACGCGTGTTCATCGAATAGCCAAGATACTTCAGCGCCAGCCCGAGGCTGTCGCGGATGGAATCCAGCATGAATACTTCGCCTTTGTAAGTTTCATCAAACAGTACAGCCCAGCTGTCGATGGGGCCGTTGACACGGGTGGTGTCGTACAGGATGCCAACCGTTCCCCACATATAGGGCACGGAATATTGATGATCCGGATCATAGGATGGGTTCTGCAGCCACTCAAGCGTGCCCGCCGCGTTAGGAATGAGAGACATATCCAGTTCCAGCAGCAGATCCTCCTTGATCAGACGCTCGATAACATAGTCTGACGGGAAGATCACGTCAAACGCGGAGGGATTGGTGCGCACCTGAACCATCATGTCCTCGTTGGTGGTGAAGTTCATATAGTTCACCTTGATGCCGGTTTCTGTTTCAAACAGTGTCAGGGCTTCCGGGTCGATATAGTCTTCCCAGTTGAATACGTTGACAACACCTTCCGCATGGGCGGCCGGGAGCAGGGCAAGCATCAGCAGGGCAATGAGAACCAGAGAATAGATTTTTTTCAATCGAAGGGACCTCCTTAAGAATATTTGATCAACTTATTTTGACTCGGCAGTACGCCGGTTGACCACAAGAAGTAAAATGAGAAGGGCGACAAACATCAGAGCGCTCAGCGCGTTCATCGTGGGCTTGATACCCTTTCGCGCTTCGGAGTAGATCAGCGTGGATAGGTTCTGTACCAGCGGGCTGGTCGTGAAGTAGCTGATGGTAAAATCATCAAGTGACAGCGTAAAGGCCAGAATGGCTCCCGTGATTACGCCTGGCCGAATGGCCGGCAGGATCACCTTCCTGAGCGCGTAGCCGGGCGTAGCTCCAAGGTCAAGCGCCGCCTCGTAGCTGAAGCTGTTCATTTCCTTGAGCTTTGGCAGCACCGAGAGCACAACGTAAGGCGTATTGAAGGTAATATGTGCCAGCAGCATCGTCACGTAGCCGCGCTCCACTTTTGTAAAAATGAACAGGAGCATTAATGATATACCCGTTACGATGTCAGGCATCGTCATGGGGATGTTTGTCATCGTCATCATCAGGCCCTGCGGGCGCTTGCTCATGGCATGGATGCCGATGGCGGCCATGGTTCCCAGAACAGTTGAAAACATTGATGCAAGCAGCGCGATGCTGATTGTGACATAGAGCGCTTCCATGATATTGGGGCTCTGGAACAGCTGCGCATACCAGCGCAGGGAAAAACCCTCCCACTTGGCGCGGCTGACGCCCGCGTTAAAGGACTGAAAAATCAGCACCGCAATGGGGACATATAAAAACAGCAGGATGATAGCCAGGTAGGCGCGCTTAAGTATCTTCATCAGATCAGGCTTCCCCCTTCTCCCTCAGGATCGACCTTGCGAAGCAGGCCGAGGCTTAACAGGATCAGTACCATCATCACCAGGCTCAGAGCGCTGCCGACATTCCAGTCGTCAGCGCTGAGGAAGGTGCGCTCAATCAGGTCGCCGAACATCTCGGTATTGCCGCCGCCCAGCACGCGCGGGATAAAGAAGGTGGTGACTGACGGCATAAACACCATCGTGATGCCGGAGACGATTCCCGGCATACTGATGGGAAAGATGACCCGCCAGAAGGTTTTCCATTTGTTAGCTCCCAGATCCATCGCGGCTTCCGACAGCTTGCTGTCCTGGCGGCTCAAAGAGTTATAGATCGGGAAGACCATAAAGGGCAGGTAGTTATACACCATGCCAAGCAATACAGCCTGCGAGTTATACATCAGCTTTGCTTTGCCAAAACCGAGGCTTTGCAGGACCGTGTTGATCAGACCGTTATCCTCAAGCAAACTCATCCAGGCAATCGTGCGCAGCAGGAAGTTCATCCACATCGGGATGATGAACAGCACAACGATCGTCGCGCCCAGCTTGAACTCACGGTCAGCCATGATGAGCGCGGCGGGATAGCCAACCAGAAAGGAGATCCCTG
>LSQX01141938.1_pt2 | contig 13409 bp, 15 predicted proteins | sample 654561 | NCBI WGS metagenome assembly LSQX01 (sample SAMN04489861, study PRJNA283612) | anaerobic digester metagenome | isolation source: 4 biogas reactors fed with cattle manure at either 37C or 55C with and... | place: Denmark: Kongens Lyngby | collected 2014 | reverse complement strand
ACAGATCCTGAAGCTTGTGCTCAGCATTTGTCCGATGTGTCGGCTCTTATACTGCCAGGTGGCAATGAAGCCAATGCTGGAGCAGGGATATTTAAATTGCTAAAAACCGTTAGAGAAACCAAATTACCCTTTTTGGCCATTGGCGAAGCTATGTACTGTGCTGTACAAGAATATGGGCAAAATGCACTAAAGTTAGACTTTAAAGAAGACATTAAAGAAAAAGCGAGCTTTGTGGGGGGCATGGATATAGAACTGAAAGAGACTTCAAAAATCCGCAAAATCTATAGAAACAAGAAAAAAATACGAGAAAGATTCAGATACCGTAACAAATTGACTCCATTTATCGTCAATAGTATAGAGGGCCATGATTTGGTCTTTTCTGGAACTACAAATCAAGGAGTTAATATGACAGTAGTAGAACTTAAAAATCACCCTTTTTATGTGGGATGTCAATATCATCCCGAATTAAAATCCACATTATTGCATCCAGCACCACTTTTCGTAGAATTGCTGAGGGTTGCAAATGAATACCGCTGAAAAACGCTTGTTAGGTGTCTTTTTAGCATTATTTGTTTTGGGGGTGGCAGCGGGTAATTTGCCTAAGTTGACAGCAGCACCGCTAACTTTAATAGAAGAAAAAGTCAACCTAGCCCCAGACAAGCAAGAAGTAGTGAAAAATAAAGCAAAAGACTTGCCTAAAACGAAAAAAAAGGCAAAATCTAAAGCTAAAAATGTTCCAACGAAAGAAAATCCTTTGGCTATTAACAAGGCTGATAGTCTGCAAATAATTACCTTGCCAGGTATAGGACCAGCCATGACTCATCGAATTTTAGAGTATAAAAGGAAACATGGTTCATTTAAAAAACCAGCAGATTTATTAAAAATTAAAGGAATTGGTAAGAAAAAACAAGAAATGCTCCTACCTCTGGTCATTTTTGATTAATTTTATAGATAGTAATAAGATAGTAAGGTTAAAAAAGTCAAGGACTTATGGTAAAACCGAAAATAACACTTGGTATTGAAGTGGGCGATAGCTCATTGAAGATGGCTTTGCACGATAAAGTGCAAAGGAAAATTTTGCGCACTAGCGTGGTGGAAACTGCTACTCATCCATTGCGTGAGGTAGGGAACTTAGAAACCATAATAAAAGAATGGCTAGAACCATACCCCGAAGTTAAAGGTGAAGCTGTTACTTTGACTCTTCCTGCGCGAATGGGTGTGGTGCGCATGGTGGATATACCATCAGATATTAAAAATATTGAAGAATATATAGAATGGGAATTTACCAATAGTGTTAATGCTCCTCGCAAAGATATTTGGTTGGACTATCAAGTGGTTCCTGGGCTTAAAAGAGGTGAAAAAACCGCTATCGTGGCTGGAGTGCGCAAAGCATGGTTAGATTCACTTCGCCATGAGTTTGCTAATAAGCATTTAGTGCCTAATGTGATTGAATTAGATGTCTTCTCTTTAATAAACTTACTTACTACGGTTCTAGGACACAGCAAAAAACTAGTATGTGCACTTAAAGTAGATACCACAGGTGTTATTATAGTTTGGGGTAAAAACGGGGTTTTACAAGCTCTGCGCTGGGTTAGTGTGAGCGCACTATCTTCCATGGAGCGCTTGGAGGCTTTTGATGCTTTAACTGCCGATGTTACCGAAGAACTGCATAAAGGCTTTAGTCAATTAGGTGTATCTAAAGCTAAGGGTAAGGTGGTTTATATTTGTGGTGATTTATCGGTGCAAGAAGATTTTGTTGATCGCCTACGCCAAAAAAGCCCAGATTTTTTATATCATCTTTTGGATTCATTCCCAAAGTTATTGTTGGACCCCAATTTAGCGCCCACTAGTACAGCTCCACTTTGTGCGACCGCCATTGGCGCTTCTCTGCGTTATTTTGGAGATCGAAAATGATTCAGTTAAATTTATTTAAAGAACCAGGTCCTTTGGTACCTAAGATTTCGGCTCCGAAAATAAAAAGAAATTCAAATCTTCGCGGTATTAGAATGCTTTTGGGTTTGGCTTTGCTTTTAGCTGCTTCGTTCTTGTATTTTTCCATATATGGTGTACCAGTGATGGTGGCGAACTATATGCCCAATGTAATGTTAAAACATTTTGTTGTTCAAACTCCACCTAAGCAAGATGTTAAAACTGTTCAAGATGTTAAGGAAGTTACAAGTGTTGAAGTTACTACAATCAAGCCTGCGGTGGTTAGAGATGGGGCGGTAGAAGAAATTGTAAAAACCGTGAGACCGGATTTGTTCTATGACATAGAGCGCAAAGAATATCGCCAATTACTACCCATGGAACGCATTAAGTTGCAAAAAATTATGGTGGATAAGTTTTTCCATACATTTAGAAGTATTTCTCCAGCAAGTTTTGGCTTTAGTAACTTGGTTTACAAGGCACCAGATTATTATTTTGTTAGGGGGGTGGGTACTGACTCAAAATCTGTGGAAAATTATTTAGATAGTCTAAAGCGCAACTCTAAATCCATGAAAACAACCCCAGTAAATGAAAAATCTCTTAATGAATTTACGGCCTATGGAAATTTATTGCAAGTAAAAACTCAGAATGAAAAGTTAACTGTGGTTCCTCTTAATCAAGTAAACAATGAGATAGCTTTGCTTAATACCCTTTCCCAAGAACAGAAGGTGCAATTTAAATTTGAAGCCCCTAAGTCAGCCAATCAGGGGTTGTATCAAAGGGTATTAGTGCGTGCTCAAAGCAAATCAGACTTTCCATCTTTGCACAAATTTGTAGAGTCTTTATTGGTTTCCCAATCTAAAGCTGGGGTTTTACAGGTGGTTATTAGTCCTTCTACTTCGGGAATGTTATCAACTTTCGATTTTGTAATTTATACCGAGCCTCAGAAAAAACAGTGAGGAACTATTGATACGCATAAGTGGTGGAAACTTGCGCGGTCGTTACATTAAAAGTCCTGGGACAAGACATACTCGTCCCACAGGTGCAAAAGTTCGCCAAGCAGTATTCAATATTATAGGGAACATAGATGGTTTTGCGTTGGATCTTTATGCGGGGAGCGGCATTATGGGCTTTGAAGCTTTAAGTCGTGGTGCAGAACGAGTAGATTTCGTGGAAAAAGCACCCCAGGCCAATACTTTGATAAAAGCTAATGCCAAATCCTTGGATTTATTTGATTTTTGCCAAATTTGGAACATGAGTGTTGAACTGTGGTTAAAAAAGCAAAAAGAACAAAATAAAGCTTCTAAATATGATTTTATTTATGCGGATCCTCCTTTTTTAGACCAATATCCAGATTTAAGACCTTTTTTAGCTCTGAGAAAAAGTGGGGGAGTGGCGGTCTTTGAAATGCCTAGTCGCAATTTGCCCCCTTGGAGTGATGAATCTACCGAAATACGGCGCTATGGAGAGTCCACCCTCGCACTATTTTTCTAACTTGGTGTTTATGCAAAGAAAAGCCATATATGCTGGAAGTTTTGACCCTTTCACTCTAGGACATTTAGATGTGGTACAGAGAGTTGCCAAAAGTTTTGAGCGAGTGATAGTTTTGGTGGGGTATAATAAGAAAAAAAACTCTTGGCTATCCGTTGCCGACCGCATGGAGTTAGTAGAAGCTGCTACTCAGCATTTACCAAATGTTATTGTGGAAAGTTGGAGCGGTTTGACGGTGGACTTTGCTCGTAAATATCCCCAGAGTATTTTGGTGCGCTCTTTGCGTTCTGCCGCTGATCTGGAGTGGGAATCTGCCATGGCTTGGGGTAATTCCACCCAATTTTCAGAGTTAGAGACATACTTTTTGCTAGCCCAGCCCCAATGGCAGCATTTAAGTTCGTCTTTGGTGCGTGAATTGTGGCATCATAGGGGGGATTACCAAGCCATGCTTCCTCTTTCTGTCTATAAATTTTTGAAAAAAATGGAGCTAAATCCATGAGACCTTTTGCTTATTTAGCCAAACCTGTACGTTCGCTGTTGATGATTAATGCAGCGATATTTGCTTTCTTTTTTGTAACGCGTTTATTGGGCATCACTCCAGTCTATTATTTAGCCGGTTTAATGGTTTTAATCCCCGAACAAGCTTGGCAAATATGGCGTTTAGTAACTTATGCTTTTTTGCACTTAGCTCCCATGCATTTTTTATTCAATATGTTGATTTTGTGGATGTTTGGTGATGAACTGGCTAATTGGATGGGACATAAACGCTTTTTGAGCTTGTATTTTGTGGGTGCGGTGGGAGCAGCATTGGTGAGCGTGCCTTTTTATGCGGCCAATGTTATTGGTCATAGCACTCATATATTGGGGGCTTCGGGGGCACTATTTGCTTTACTAGTCGCCTATGCGCGTTTTTTCCCTGAACGACAGATCTTAATCTTCTTTTTGTTTCCCATGCGCATAAAGTATGCTATTTGGATTTTTATTGGCATAGATTTAATGCTGGCGAATACTGGTTCTGGGGTGGCGCACTTTACTCATTTAGGTGGTGCTTTGGCTGGTTGGTTATTTTTAATAGGGGAAGATAAACTTCGTAACTTTAAACTTCCCCGCCGTAAAAAGCCCAGCGACGATGGTGTCTTAACTGGGCATGTGGGTTATTTGGACGATCAAAAGGAACTTGATGCTATTTTGCAAAAAGTAGCTCAGCGGGGAATGCAATCCCTAAACCCCTATGAACTAGAGTTTTTGCAAAAAGCCAGTAAAAGGCGCCGCCCTCCCCGTCGTCATCCCTTTAAATAGAGGTAAAAATGAGTATAAAAGGAAAAAAGATTTTAGGCATAGGTGCGGCTTTAGTTGACCTTTTAGCACCAGTAAGCGAAGAATGGATTGTGGAGCAGGGAGAAGCTAAAGGGGGGATGACTTTGGTGGATTGGCCCCGTATGGAAGCTCTTTTGCAAAAAGTAGAGGATCCTGAGATGGTGCCTGGGGGATCTGCTTGCAATACTATCCGCGGTTTGGGAACTTTAGGTGGCGCAGTGGCTTTTTTGAGCAAGGTTAAAGACGATGAATTAGGGAAAATCTTTGTGGAAAGTCTTAAAAAAAGCGGTGTGGAGTCGCTGTTAGGAGTAAATCCTTTGCCCACGGGACGCGTGCTTTCGGCAGTAACTCCCGATGCAGAAAGAACCATGTTTTCTTATATGGGGGCCTCCGATGAAATGACCCCCGACGATATAAATCCTCAAATGCTCAAAGACTTTGGTATGGTCTATTTGGAAGGCTATATAGCCTTTAATTCCCCCTGGTTTAGAGCTGTGGTGCAAGCCGCCAAAGATGCTGGTGTGCAAGTGGGTTTAGATCTAGGCTCGGTTTCCGTGGTGGAATTTTGCCGTCAAGATATTCAATGGGCTTTAGATTTAGGCGTAATGGGGCTTTTAGTGGCCAACGAAGATGAAGCCAAGGCTTGGACTGGTTTAGAAGGCCGAGCGGCTTTAGATGCTTTAGCCCAAGAAGGTGCAAAAATTAGTGTGTTAAAATTGGGCAAAAAAGGATCTTTAATCAAAAAAGGAACCGAAGTGGTGCAAGTTAACGCCCAAGTTGTCAAAGCCATAGATACCACTGGGGCAGGGGATTTATGGGCTACGGGGTTTTTATATGGTATGCAAAAATCTCTCACTTTGCAGCAATGTGGGGAGCTGGCTTCTTTGGTGGCTTCCGAAGTGGTGCAAGTAATGGGGGCGGTGATTCCCGCTGTAGGTTGGGAACGCATTAATGAATATTTAAAAGGGATAAATTATGGATAATCCAATTATTTTGGGTACAGTGGCCAGTTTACTAGCCGGCGGAGCCACCGCCATTGGGGCTGCTTTCATTTTTTTCTTTAGAAACAAAATGTCCGAGGCGGTGGAAGATGCGCTGCTGAGCACTGCGGCAGGAATCATGTTAGCCGCCACCATGTTTAGCTTAATTCACCCAGCTTTTGAAACAGCCCAAGAGCTAGGTTTTTCGAGCATAGTCAGTGCTTTGCATGTGGTGCTGGGAATCTTTTTGGGGGTCTTAGTTTTAAGTTTAATCCACAAGATGCTGCCCCATGAACACTTCTTTTCTGGGCAAGAAAATGTTTCAGGAGTCAAAGTTCGCCGCATGTGGCTTTTTATCATAGCTATTACCATTCATAATATTCCTGAAGGTATGGCCGTGGGGGTAGGTTTTGGTAGTGGAGAAATTAACCGTGGTTTGCCTTTAGCTTTGGGGATTGCCGCTCAAAATATTCCCGAAGGTTTTGCGGTGGCGGCAGCTTTGTTATCTATTCGTTACAGTGCGCGTAAAGCTTTTTTGATTAGTACCCTAACTGGGCTTTTAGAAGTGACTGGTGGCTTTGTGGGGGCGGCCCTTTCTGCTCTTTCCACCCAAGCCTTGCCTGTGGTTTTAAGCTTTGCTGGGGGCGCTATGCTCTTTGTAATTAGTGATGAAATAATTCCTGAAACTCACAGTCGGGGCAATAAAACTTTGGCAACTTGGTGTTTGATGATTGGATTTTGTGCGATGTTTGTCTTAGATGTGTCTTTTCAATAAGATGATAGTTCATTTTTTAATACATAAAACAGGCACGCACTATCCATAAACCGCTAAAAATGGTGGCAATTTGGATGAAAATAGCTATAAAAGCAGTTAAATTCCAGGCTTTTTGGCCTACACTGATCAAAAATCTATAGAAAACCAAGAAAATCGCAGCTATAATAGCTGAGGCAATGCCACCCCAAAACACAGCAGTTTTATTTAATGCGGGAATATAAAAGAAGTATCCCACCCAAAGGGCTATTTGCCCTACCAAGGAGATTAATGCGGGAATAATGATGCTAAAAGGATAGGTCATAATTAATAAATCTCCACGGAAGTTTTGATACCAAATTGCATTAGGGCTTCTTTTATATTTAATAAAAATTCTTGGTCTAAGGCTTGCACCTCGGCTTCGGTGGTGCGTCGCACTACGCTGTAAAGTTGGATTTCCAACAATTTGTGCCCTGCTTGGTGGGCGGCGGCTTCGATGCGCAATACCCGTTGGGCATAAGCTTCAATTTCTGCTGGGCTGGGAACCTCATTGCGATAAGCACACCACATAGATTGAATGCGCAGGGGAAATTGTTGGGCTGCGTTAATAATGTTAGTTTCAATATGGTCTAATTTATAGCGACTGCGGTTGATTCTTTGAAAATACTCTTCAGTGCCTGCGTCGAGTTTTGCCCAAATTTCTCCGCGGTTTGCTGCCATGGTGGCTAAGGCTTTTTGCACCGCTGGCCGATGAAGTAAAGTTGCGTTAGTAATAACTACAATTTTTAAGTAGTTTAAGTTTTCTTGGTTTTTAATTTGCACCAATAAATCCACCATTTCGGCAAATTCTGGAGCCGAAGTGGGCTCGCCATCGCCGCTAAAACAAAAATCTTTTAATTCTAAAAAACTGGGGTCAATGTTTTGAAAGCGAGGAGCGTCTTGAAATTTATTGTGGCGCCAGTGAGCCAAGGCATGGCTGAGTTCTTCAGCGATCTTTTCCACATCGTTGTGGGTGGGTTGTGGGGGAGCTACCGTGCGATCTACCTGGCAATATACGCAATCGAAGTTGCAAATAGTGTCGATATTCAAGTTGATACCCAGGGAAATTCCTCCCGCTCGTCGGGAAATCACAGGATAAACCCAGTGATATTTGTCAAATTGACGGCTGTGATCCGCCCAAGCGTCTTTTAATGAGTTTGTAGAGCCATTATTTAAGCTTGCATTTTCTATCTTCATATCCATAGTGAAAATTTAGCATAAATAATTATGAAATCAGAAGATACACACTATATGAATATGGCTTTTACCCAAGCTCTCGGTGCGGTGGGTATATCACGGCCTAATCCTGCGGTGGGGGCGGTTATTGTATCCCAGGGAAAGGTGGTAGCCCAAGGACGCACCGAAAAGCCAGGCCAACGCCATGGGGAAATTGTGGCCTTGGATAAAGCCGGAAACTTAGCTCGTGGTGCAACGCTTTATGTGACTTTAGAGCCATGCTGTCATTATGGACGCACCCCTCCCTGCACAGAAGCAATAATTACTGCGGGCATAAAAAAAGTTTGCATAGCGGTTTTGGATCCCAACCCCAAAGTTCACGGTGGGGGCTACCAGCAGTTAAAAGCGGCGGGGATTCAAGTGGAGGTTGGGGTAAATGGCGAATATGGCAAAGAATTTTATCAAGGATTTACCTATTGGATGCAGCATCAGTTGCCTTGGGTGGATGTGAAAATAGCCCAGTCTTTAGATGGCTTTGTGGGGGGACCAAATTATGAACCCGTGGCTATCACAGGGCCAGAAAGCTTAAAAAAAGTGCATAAAATGCGTGCTTTATCCGATTATATAGTTATAAGTGGGGGCACAGCTGTTTGCGATAATCCCCAATTAACCGTGCGCGGGGTAGAAGGCAATGATCCCCGAAGGTTGGTTATAAATGGAAAAAAAGCTCTTCCGCTAAACTTAAAGTTATTTCAAGAGCTGCGCGCTGGCACCGAAGTTTATTCCCAAAGCCATCAAGGACATTTAGCAGATTTAGTGTCTGTAAAGCAGTGGTCTCATCAAGATTTTGCCAGTTCTTGGTTGGGCTTACTAACTGAATTAGGTGCCCAGGGGGTGCACAGAATATTGTTTGAGTTAGGGGCAAATATAGCCGCTACAGTTTTGCCTGATACTCGTTTGTGGAATCGTTTTTACTTGTTTACAGCGCCTAAATTTTTGACAGAAGGAAGCGCTTGGAAAACTAAACTTAGTCCAAATTGGAATAAAAACTTGTATTTAAGTAAATTTGAGGTCGTTGGTTCAGATTTTTTAACGGTATTTGAAAATGTTTACAGGAATAATACAAGCCATCGGCGAAATTAAAAGCATGGAAAACCAAGGTGATGCCTTGCAAATTACTGTGGGTAGCCCTGGTTTTTTTAGCCCCAATGTGGTGGGCGATAGCATTTCTAACGATGGCGTATGCTTAACCATTGAAAAGTGCACCGCCGATGAAGCGCAGTTCACTTTAATTCACCAAACGGTAAGTACCACCGCTTTTGCCGTGCGCAAACAAGGCTCTAGGCTTAATTTGGAACAAGCTTGTCGCCCGGATAGCTTTATGGGTGGCCATTTTGTTATGGGGCATGTGGATGGTACAGCCCAAGTTAAAAATATCATTCCCCGGGAAACAGGGATGGAGCTTGAGTTAGAATTACCCTCAGATTTAGAGCGTTATGTGATTTCCAAAGGTTCTATCTGTTTAAATGGTATAAGCTTGACCGTGGCAGAAAAAAGAGATGCTATTATTCGCATTGCTTTGATTCCTGAAACTTTAGCGAAAACCAATATCGAAGATTGGTTGCTAGATCATCCTGTAAATGTTGAAGTGGATATGATCGGCAAATATGTAGAAAACTTTTTAAAACAATCGGGGTATTCCCCACAGGCTTAAAATGCTCGATAAAATAGAAGATGTAATTGAAGATATTCGCGCCGGGCGCATTGTAATTGTAGCCGATGATGAAGATCGTGAATCCGAAGGGGATTTTGTGTGTGCGGCTTCGCTTTGTACCGCAGAACATGTGAATTTTATGGCTACCCACGGTCGTGGTTTGGTTTGCACTGCCATGGAAGCTGCACGCATTGATGAATTGGCTTTACCCATGATGGCCACTCGCAATAGCTCTCGCTACGAAACAGCTTTTACGGTTTCAGTGGAAGCTAAGGAAGGCACTACGACGGGGATTTCGGCAGCGGAAAGAGCTTTAACCTCTCGCCGCTTGGCAAATCCGCGCTATGGCGCTCAAGATTTTGTCTCTCCTGGACATACTTTCCCTTTGCGGGCAAAAGATGGGGGAGTTTTAGTTCGTGCTGGGCATACCGAAGCTACGGTGGATTTAGCCCGATTGGCAGGTTTAGAACCCGCTGGAGTGCTGTGTGAAATTATGAATGAAGATGGTACCATGGCCCGTTTGCCTCAGTTAAAAATTATCGCCAAAAAGTTTGGTTTGCGAATTTGCACCACCAACGATCTTATCGCTTACAGATTTAAATCAGAAGTTTTGGTAGATAAGTTAGCTAGTCCTAAAATAGACACCAAATACGGTGAATTTACAGCTCACGCTTTTCGCAGTCGCCTAGATAAGGTGGAGCATGTGGCTTGGGTTAGTGGCAAAATAAAGGCCGACCAAGTGGTAAATGTGCGGGTGCACAGCGAATGTTTAACTGGCGATACCTTTCACTCTTTGCGTTGTGATTGCGGGCAACAATTAGATGCGGCTATGGCTAATGTTGCTAAGCATGGGGGAGTGGTGTTGTATATGCGTGGGCACGAAGGCCGCGGTATAGGCCTGTCTAACAAACTAAAAGCCTATGAATTGCAAGATCAAGGACTAGACACAGTGGAAGCGAACCATCAGTTAGGGTTCAAAGCAGATCAGCGTTCCTATGGCATAGGTGCGCAAATATTAGCTAGTTTGGGTATTAAAAAAATGCGTCTGCTAACCAATAATCCACGGAAAATCGAAGGTTTAAAAGGCTATGGATTGGAAATAGTGGAGCGAATGCCCATAGAAATACCCCATAATAAGGTCAATGAATTCTATCTTAAAACTAAAAGAGAAAAATTGGGGCATGTTTTAACCCAAAATTTTGAGGAAGATTAAATGAGTAAATTTATAGAAGGAAATTTAGAAGCCAAAGGATTGCGCATAGCCATTATAAGTGCGCGTTTTAATGAAATGGTAGTGGATTCTTTAACCGCTGGGGCTATTAATAGCCTTCAACGCCTAGGTGCATCCACTGAAGATGTAGATGTATTTAAAGTTCCAGGCGCTTTCGAAATCCCCGGCTTGGCAAATAAGCTATTGAAACAAGATAAATACCATGGTATTATATGTCTAGGGGCGGTGATTCGAGGTGACACTCCTCATTTTGACATGGTGGTTAACGGTGTTACTAGTGGCATAGCAAATTTGTCTATGAAAGCTGATATTCCTGTGATATTTGGGGTTCTAACCACAGATACAGTGGAGCAAGCCATGGATAGAAGCGGCTTGAAGTCAGGCAATAAAGGTGCCGAGGCCGCTGTAGCAGTTGTAGAAATGGCCTCACTTTATCGAAAAGTTGAGAAATTATAATTATATGAGAACTTCTCGACGACAAGGCCGAGTTTTTGCCATGCAAATTTTATATGGAGTAGAAATTTCTGGCAATGCCATGGGTGAAGTGATTACAGCGGTAATTAATAGCTTAAAAATCCCTAAAGATATGCAAGATTATGGCATGAAGTTGGTGGATTTAGTGCAAGAACATATAGCTGAACTCGATGCTTTTATTGTTGAATATGCCAAAGAATGGGATTTGGAACGCATGGCGGTTTTAGATAAAATTATTTTAAGACAAGCCCTAGTGGAAATGCTATATGTGGAAGATGTGCCTATTAAGGTTATTATTGTAGAGGCTGTACAAATAGCCACTAAATATTCCACAGATGATTCTGGTGGTTTTATTAATGGAATTTTAAATAGTTTTGCCCAAGATCGCCAAATGTTGGGCAGACAAAACTAAATTAGAGAGTCGATGTTTTAAGGAGACTAAATAAATGAAGGAAAATAGGCTTAAATTGTTAGTTGCAGGCTTTGCAGGTTTAGTTGCTCTAATTGTTTATGCGATAACCATGGCACCTACAGTGTCTTTTTGGGACTGCGGAGAGTTTATTGCCAGCGCTTATGGTTTGGGTATTCCCCACCCACCAGGAACCCCTTTCTTTGTGTTCTTTTCTAGGGTGGTTATTTTAGCCCTACCTTTTATTGATGAAATCGCTAAAAGGGTAAATTATATATCGGTGGTCTCTTCGGCGGCCACAGTATTTATGGTGGTGGTTTTTACCTGGGATTTGATTGCCAAGTTTATGGAAAAAACCGACCTCGATATGAGCCGGATCATGCGCAAAATCGTTTTGGCGGCAGGGGGGCTTATGGGCGGATTTTTGCTAGCCTTTTCTGATACATTTTGGTTTAACGCTGTGGAGGCTGAAGTTTACGGCTTTGCCATGTTCTTAGTGGTGCTAATATCTTGGTTGGGCTTTAAGTGGTTAGATTATCGCAACACTAAACAAGAAAACACCATTTTAATTTTGATCTGTTATTTAGCATTCTTAGGTGTGGGTGTACACTTATATACCCTTTTGACTGTACCAGCTATATTTGTTTTATTGCTCTTAGGGTCTGATCATGCCACTCGTATCGCTCGTTGGCCGGTGTGGGTTACTGGAACAATTTTGTGCTCCATGGTTTATAAGCCCAGTAGCTTTTTGCCTTGGTCTTTGATTACGCTAATTGTGCTAGCTATTTCCATGTTGGTAGTTAAAACTGATTTGCGTCGTCATTTGCGTTTGAGTTTGTGGTTAACTATCATGGCTTTATTGGGCTTTAGCACGCACTTTTATATTCCCATTCGTTCGGCTTTGGATCCTAACATCGACGAAAACCAACCAGAAATTAATGTGCGCAATGCTCAAGGTGAAATTAGCATCGCTGAGTTATTTAAAAAAGAAAATTGGCAAAATTTCAACGATTATATAGAGCGTAAACAATACGGTGCAGAATCTATGATTTCTCGCGCCTTTCACCGCCGGGCTCAGTTTGGTAATCAACTTTTAACATTCCCTCACATGGGTTATGGAGGCTATCAGTTAGCTCAATATACGCCTTTTAAAGTAGGTGATGTGAATTATGTAGCTCCTGGTATATACGATATTGCAAGGTCTGATGGCGAAGTGCAGCGAGGAAATCTAAAGTTTCCTAGCCAAATGGAAATCATGGGTGGCAATAAAGCCATGCAATTTTTATGGTTTGCCTTGTTCAACGGAGTAATACTTTGGGTATTTTGGGCAGGATATAAACGGCGACCTAAAACTGCGATTTATATGTTATTGCTTTACCTAATTTCTTCAGCGGGTTTGCTGTTTTACATCAACTTTTCTGATGGAACGCGCTTGGAAAAACGCGATACCGAGCAATGGGTGAGCATGATGCAGTCAGAAAGCTCAACTCTGGCCAGTCGGGGTATAAATATGCCCGAAATTCCCGATCCCAATGAACTTTTAGCATTGCGCTTGCAAATGCACCACGCTAAAAGCTCTGAACAGCGTTCACAGTTAGAGCAAAATCAAGCTTGGCGTCAGTGGAGAGCTATTCAAGCAGGCTATACTTCTGCTGGTTATCCTGCGCCAGAGTTACCTGATCCTGTGCATTTAGAAGTGCGAGAGCGAGATTATTTTTATGCTCCTGCCTTTATCTTTATGTCCATGATTTATGGAGTGGGTTTAGGGTTGTTATTGCTGAGTTTGTATAGTTCTCGTGGAGCCATTACTACTAAGGCTGTGGCTGGGGTGATAGTGGTATTAAGTGCTGCTTTACCACTTTTTGCCAACTATAAAGAACACAGTCGCCGTAACCTATGGG
>LSQX01395556.1_pt1 | contig 13410 bp, 14 predicted proteins | sample 654561 | NCBI WGS metagenome assembly LSQX01 (sample SAMN04489861, study PRJNA283612) | anaerobic digester metagenome | isolation source: 4 biogas reactors fed with cattle manure at either 37C or 55C with and... | place: Denmark: Kongens Lyngby | collected 2014 | reverse complement strand
TTCAAATCCCGCCGCTCCGACCACTTCAAGAGCATAGTTTCAGGGCATGCGTGAGGCTTCGGCCTCACGTTTGTTTTTAGGTTAAATCACCGTTTGCACGAAATAAAAAAGCGATAGAAGAGTATATCAAAAAACAACTACAAGAGGATATTATATAAGACCAGATAAGCTTAAAAGAGTATATAGATCTGTTTACGGGTGAGCGAATAGACAAAAACAGAAAGAAGTAACCCATAAAAGGGGTGGTTTGTGATAGTGTGCAGCTGGCGGAATTTTCGGCGGTCTTGAGGTTCAGCCAAGTATAAAGCCCCTATAGGGCTGGAGCAAACCACCCGCTTAGCGGGTGGTTATGATTTTTCTCCAAACCCTTAAACATTTTAGCTTTCCTTTCTTATGGTAATGCTGTAGCCATCTTCTTCCGGTTGAATATCGGCGACTTCCCAGCCCTGAGCCTTGGCGGCGCGGCTTACATTCTCCTTAGCTGTATCCGTATCCACTACAATCACGATATCGCCTTTTTTAACTTTTTTTATTATATTTAAAGTCATGATAACCGGCTGGGGGCACGACAATCCCCTGGCATCAACAATGTTACTCATCTAAAACCCTCCTATACTGTTTCTCGCATGGTAAATCCGATCAGCAGGCAGACTGCCATCCCAACAACAAATGCCACCATCCCTGCCGGGGTAGCTCCTGCAGCAGAGCTGGCCAGTCCGAAATTGTGGGCAAAGGCTGCTCCCGCGATCATTCCAATCACAAATACTGCAGCGTCGCCGTCACCTTCGCCGGAGAGGAAGAGTTGGCGTCCGGGGCAGCCGCCGGCCAGGGCGAATGCCAGGCCGGCAAGGGTCATACCGGCAAAGTTCCAGAAATGCATGCTATGGGCTATTGGTTGTCCGATAAAACCGGGGTTAAACTTATTGATTACCAGATTTGTCACAAAAGCAGCAACAGCCAGGCCGACGATTCCTGAAAAAAGATGCGTCTGTTTGAATAGAATGAGGTCACGGATGGCTCCCATGGTGCAAAATCGACTCCTTTGCGCCAGGAAACCTATAACAAGACCGATAATCAGGGATACGATGAGTGGCGCATGCATGGAGCCCGGGCCTTCTACGCTGTAAAAAAGAATACCGCTTTGGGGTTCGCCCGGGATCGCCGGGTTAAGGAGCATTAAGATTAAAAAACCTGCCATAATGAGCGGGAAAATCCAGCCTGCTGATGCGTAGGTCTTGTGGGTAGCTCCCAGGTTATAGCCACTACTGAGAAATCTTGTCCCGATCCAGATACCTGCAGCAAGGCCGAGCAGGCCCAGGATGGCATTCAAGTCACCACCGGCAAGGCGAAGCAGTGCCCGCCATGGACAGCCAAGGAATATAAGGGCGCCAATCATGGCGAAAAAGCCCAGGATAAATCTAACAATAGGTGCAGAGCCCAGCCGGGGCCTGAATTCCTTGAAGAGGTATGCCGAAGCAAAAGAGCCTAGCACAAAGCCAATAATTTCCGGGCGCAGATACTGTACCACAGGGGCCCTGTGCAAACCAAGGGCGCCTGTAATATCACGTAGAAAGCAGGCCACGCAGATACCCATATTCGCAGGATTACCCCATAGTTGCAGCAATGAAGCCAAAATGCCGATTGCAATACCAACGACGATAATTCCCCACTTAGTTGCCAATGCATTTTTCATCAATTAACTACCACCACCTAATTATTAATTTATATTAATTATAAGAAAATGTTCATAAATAGTATAATGAGATTTTTTGCATAGGGGAAATAGCTTTTATTAATAAGGACATATGCTCTTATAGATTTTAGCAATAGTAGTGATAGTTCTTTGAAAATATCATTCTGAAGGGATTCAAATCCCGCCGCTCCGACCATCGACCAAAAAAATAGCAGGGATGTATTTCCTGCTATTTTTCATATACAATAGAAATTAATTTTTCTTCCCATTCAAGCCATGATTAAGCTGAGAAAAAAGCTATGCCCGGTTGGCAATAATGCAAGCCAGCCCCACCGGTAATTGAAAAAGTGAATGTTTTAAGCGTGAATCCACCAGACACACAAAAAAGTTAGAAAAGCATCTACTCAAAAAAGGGATTCTTTGTTGAAGAAGAGAAAATATAAACGAATTATCGCGGAAGTGCATCTGCGGAACAGGCAAGGGTTGTGCTGGAGACGGCGGCATGTGCAGCGCTGTCAGAAAAAACCCCTATACCATCTAAAAAGATTAGCTTAGAATTTACATACACAGATATATTTTTCTGGGAGGTTAAGTTATGGCTTTAATTGTATGCGGGGGCGCCATGCTGCAATGCAGTTTCGGTGCTGCGCCATCTACGCTGATGATCCTGCCTGCTAACCGTGTCATGTCAACCCAGCCGGTAGCCAACATAATGGACAATAAACCGATGGTAAATATCTTACCCATCGGTGTTTGCAGTTCGCCAGCCAACCCGGCAGTGGCCGCAGCAACGGCTGCACCGCCTCCAGGCGTGCTAAAACCACAGCCCTGAATCCCGGCAATCGTTGCTCCCTGGGTATCAGGGTCACCCACTGTTTTAGTCGGCAATATACCGGCGCTGAACTAAACATCAAAGTTGATGTGCAACTGGGGAGGAATAATCCAGGTGGTTTCACCCGATCAGGGTAACATAATGGTCCCTTAAAAACAGGCTGTATCTCTATCGCCTCCAAAATGCTTGCCTGGTTTGAAACTGTCCAAGATCGGTTATTATTCGGCATGCTGTATCCACACCTGGATACTCAGGCACCCCAGGCCAGATTCCCGCAAATCTATAATCAAAGACCTGGCCTGTTCCTGCTTTACGGGACTGCTAAAAAAACGAATGACTGCCTATCCTGCATGAATAGTGCTGCCTATAACGTTTCCCAGATCTTCCATTTTTAAAAGCAGGCCTGCATAATAAGCATAATCTTCATAGACCTTTACCTCGGTTTTTTGACCATCAATATAAAAATTGAGTGTAAAAAAAATCTCCGGGTCATCGGGTTCAAAGCTTACATCGGTCTCGGCGGACCTCAAGATTCTGACCAGGGTGGCCAAGCGAAAGGCGAGGGAAGGTTCTTTTTCCAGATCATATTCTAATTTCAGATCACTTGCTTCTTGAATGATCTCTACCCTAGTCGCTTTAAAAAGATGTTCCAGCATCCCCGGCTTGCTCGCCTTAACCGGTAGCAGTTCGTTAACCATATCCCAGAGATTTTCAGTCCCTTCATAATAATTGTATAAATCAAGAAGGGCATAAACCGGATCCTGTATTTCAATTGTAGACAGCTCAGCATCTTCGCTGTCGAATGCTGTCAACCTGTAACCCGGATAACCAGAGCCATGGGGACTTGGCATATCACAGGGCTCTAACGAATTGAGTTCATTGATAATACTTTCCATTTGATTCTGGTCAAGCACAAGCAGCAGATCCGCTTCGTCATCCTGCAACAGCACTATCTTTTCCGCTAATGGAAAAACCTCCATTTTACCTGCTTCCGAAACAGGTTCGCTTTCCCCTCCTGTTTCCGGGGAAGGTTGCATATCTTCTGATGCCCTCGGAAGAGATTCCTTTACCTTATTTTCTGCGCATCCCGCGATGAAAGATAAGAGGAAAAGGACTGCAATACAACAGGCAATCTTTCTGCGAACCATGTCTATGTAAAACTCCCTCCTTTTGTTAGTCGATATCCAGAGACAAATTGGGCAATGCTGTTCTGGTCAATGTGCCGTACAGAGCTCCAAAATCTTCCGCGACTGTGCGGCCCTGCTTTCAAAACCCGTGTCACTGATTCCCCTGTATCTTCTTAGCAAAACAACTTCGGTAAAGATTTGATTTTTTTGGGGTTATTCCTGCATTAAGAACCGGATCTATTCATAATATATTTTCCGGGTGAGAAAATAGTCCTTGAAACGGATAAAAACCCCTTTATAAAATAACAAAATAAATGTCAAACCGACAAACTCTAAAAAAATACCGGTAAAACGGTATTTTTTATGGGCAGAACTTTAATCTAAAGAAAGGGATTAACAGCTTTTATGTTTTCATAGAATTGATTCGTGTTAAGATCTTCTGTCCAGATAATTTTACAATCCAGAGTTTTAGCGCTGCAGATAATCATGGCATCCCAAAAAGAAATTTGATTTCTCTGCTGTATCTCTATCGCCTCCAAAATGCTTGACAGGTCTGGGATATGAAGCCGCCATTGTCCAAGATCGGTTATTATTCGGCTTGCTATATCCGCGGGCAGAGGTTTTGGAATTTTTGCGCTTATATTGACGTAAAGCTCCTGTAATACCTGAATACTCAGGCACCCCAGGCCTGATTCCCACAAATCTATAATCAAAGACCTAGCCTGTTCCCGCTTTACGGGGTCGGAAATGTCATATGCATAGATAATTATATTAGTGTCCACAAACTGAAACTCTTTATTTTCGGGCATGCAGGTCTTCCCTTCCCCAATTTATTTTACCCTTGAGTCCCATGTCGAAACCGTTTTTCAGGATAACGAGTTGCCTGTCTTTTGCTTTGCTATATGCATCTTCTTTTTCAACAATTTCTTCCAGGGCTTGTGATAAAAGGCCGGAAAGGGAAGTATGCCTGTCAATAGCAATGTGTTTTGCTTTTTTCAAAATATCCTTGGGGATGGAAACTGTTACATTCTGATAATCCAAATTTATTTCACCTCCACGTTAATAAGTGTACCACTTTTTAAGTGGATTGGCAAGAGCAATTCGCTCGGCAGTGAACCCTCAAAGGGTTTTTTCACAAATAGCTTACTTTGCTCGGTATAAAAATCGTCTTTTTTTTATTAGAGATTTTACCACGCCATGATACTGCGACAGCCCAAATATTTATTTCACGACCTCACGAAAAGCTCATTTAAAAAGAAAAATAATGTATAATGAAATATAAGCCGTTATATGCATTATGAGCTTATGTCCAATTAATCTTAAAATAAAATATGGCCATTATGCCAAATATCCGTTATTTGCTTTTTAGCCACTGAGAAATGATTGACAGGTAAAAAGGTAAGGTTTATAATAAATATATGATAATGAGAATCTTTCTCTTTAAATTAACGCGATTAGATCATATACAAGAGGGAATTAATATGCCGCAGGTAACATTAACAGAGATGAAACCGGGACAATCGGGGATAATTACTGCAATTGCCGGAGGACAGGGGTTAAGAGCAAGGCTGCAGCCCCTTGGAATCCGTCCGGGAAAAAAAATAACCAAGCTGAGCTCGGTATTCCAGCAGGGGCCGGTTACCATCAGCGTGGATAACAGCCAGATAGCAATAGGTTACGGAAAGGCAATCAGAATCCTGGTGGAGGTGGAAGAGAAATGAGAAAAATCGTGCTGGTAGGCAACCCCAACGTGGGCAAAAGCGTTATTTTCTCCCAGCTTACCGGTGCCCGCGTGATGATCTCCAATTATCCCGGCACAACAGTGGAATTTACCCGGGGGGAGCTTAAAACAGGCACCGATACTTTTGAGATTCTCGACTCTCCGGGGACTTACAGCCTGACCCCCACATGCCGGGCAGAAGAAGTAACGGCGGAACTTGTCGAGCATGCGGATATTATCGTTAATATAGTAAACGCCACGAACCTGGAAAGAAACCTCTTTCTCACCACGCAGCTGCTGGAGCGGGGTATACCGATGGTGATAGCTTTAAATATGTTCGACGAAGCAGCCCAGAAGGGAATAAAGATAAACCCGGACAAACTGGAGGAACTCCTGGGTGTTCCGGTGGTACCCACCGTTGCCATCAGCGGGGAGGGGGTCAAAGACATTGTCAGATTAATTTTTTCTGCCAGGAAAGTTGAAAGGAAACCCTCCTCGGACGCGGAAAGGTGGTCTGAAGTAGGAAGCCTGGTGGGAAAAGTCCAGGCAGTATCGCACCGGCACCGCACCTGGATCGAGGCGCTCCAGGATGCCAGCTTAAGGCCGCTGACAGGGATACCCCTGGCAGCCCTGGTATTGTATTTAACCTTTAAAATTGTCATTGGAGCAGGGGAGCTCATCCACGATGTAATATTTAACAGGATAATTTTCGGAATGCTTTACGGCCCGCTTATGGACAAACTGAGCGTCTTTCTGGGAGAAGGTTTCTGGCATGACGTTCTTATCGGCCAGCTCGTGAACGGGGAGATCAGTTTCGAAGAATCCATGGGTATGCTTACTACAGGGGTTTTCGTATCCTTTGGACTTGTTTTGCCCTTTATCGTAATTTTTTACCTGCTGCTGGGCATCCTTGAAGATTCCGGCTACCTTCCCCGCCTGGCAGTGATGGCCGACAGGCTGATGCACCGCATCGGGCTTCACGGTTACGCCATCGTGCCGATGATTTTAGGCCTGGGCTGCAACGTACCTGCAGCATTAGCGGCACGCAACCTGGACAGCAAGAGGGAGCGGTTTATCGCCTGTACCGTAATGGCGATTACCGTCCCCTGCATGGCACAGACAGCCCTTATTTTCGGTCTTGTCGGCAGGTACGGCGGAGCTTACCTGGCCGTGATTTTCGCCACACTCTTTTTAATCTGGGCGGTCCTGGGCATGCTTACAGACCGGTTTATGCCGGGGTACACACCTTCGATGGTAATCGAGATACCCCCTTACAGGCTGCCGCACCTCAACTCACAGCTCAAAAAGCTCGCTATGCGGCTTAACCACTTTTTCTGCCATGCCGTACCTTATATCTTCGGGGGGATATTTTTCATCAATATCCTCTACACCGCCGGCGTCATAGATTTTCTGGCAACTCTTTTCGAACCGGTGGTAAAAGGGTTGCTGGGTCTTCCGGGAGAAGCGGTTACAACGCTGCTCATCGGGTTTCTGCGCAAAGACGTGGCTGTGGCCATGCTGGAACCCCTCAACCTCACCGCAGGGCAATTTGTAGTTGGAACGATTGTGCTGGCAACCTATTTCCCCTGTGCCGCCACCTTCAGCATCCTGGTCAGGGAACTGGGCGCCAAGGACATGCTTGTATCCGCAGCGTTAATGATCGTTACCTCGCTAACCGCCGGTACGATCATGAACCTGCTCCTGGACAGGCTTCTTCCCCCGCTGCACCTGGCAACAGTTTTTGTCCTGCTGGCCCTTTTACTGATTATCGCCGCAGGCGGCACCTCCGATCGGCGGGAACTCCGCGATTACGAAGCTTATCTATTTAATGGAAAAAAAACAAAAGCAGGTCTGGATTAAACCTGCCACTTTTACAATTTGCTTGCCACTTAGACAGTCTGAAGTCAGAGAAGCACTGACTTCCCCGCGCCCAAGCTAGAAACGGCAATAAACAAACCGAGAAAGGTTGAAGTAACAGCCATCAGCAAAATACTCCCCAAGGCCGGGAACCAGTTGACAGCAGACAAATCGGTTATGAAAAGAGCAAAAAAGATCGGAACAAAAGCATTAAGGACGCCGAAAATAATGGCACCTGTGGTTTTTGCCAGCATCAGAAGATTAAGATCGAGCGGCGCCAAAAGGAGTCTCTCAAAGGAGCGGCTCTTTCTCTCAAAAGTGATCGTTACGGCAAGCATGGATGTTGTGCCGAAAAGAATGGACATGGATACTACCCCGGCAAAATACTTTGTGCCCCTGTAAATTGTATGAAAATGGTAAACAATGTGATATAATAAATATAGTATCATACTCTTCAAGGAGAGTGTTTGCCTTGCTCGATGCTGTAATCAATAATAACATGCTAGAAATATGCCGCCTGTTAAGCGAGGAAAAATTTATGGAAAGATACTACCTGGCAGGGGGTACAGCTTTAGCCATGAAAATCAAGCATCGCAGGTCAAATGATCTGGATTTTTTTACACCGGGCAATATTGACACTAAAAAAATAACCAGCTGGTTAAACAATTTTGTCGTTGCCGGGCAGGCAAACATAGTTTTTAGAAAGACTGACCAGATAGACGTAAATATTATGGGTATTAAAACCAGCTTTATCTCTTATCCCTTTAGAATCATAAACGGCTTTATTAACGGGGAAAACATTGATGCCCGTCTCTCAGGGCTTAAATTAGCTTCACCGAAAGAAATTGCTCTAATGAAAGCTTATACTATAGGGAGAAGGACAACATTTAGAGACTATGTAGATTTATATTACCTCTTAACCCAAAATATTATAAATATTAAACGTATTATAAAGGAATGTGGGCAGAAGTACATTTTAGAAGGAGAAACAGTCTTTTCCGGGAAGCTGTTTCTTCAACAACTTAAATATACTGAAGATATTTACGACAAAAAAGAAACCGAACAGCTGCTTTTCGACAAAACAATAACCCTGGAAAAAATAGAAAGCTATTTAAACACAAAGGTTTGTGAATATCTTTCTGAATATTGTATGGGAGAGCCAGGCGATGAAACTTCCTGAAGAATTTAAAACAGTTTTCTGGAATTACGATACTGCTTTAATGGATACAGATAGGATGAAAAAAACGATCATCCTGGAGGTGCTGGCCAGGGGGACCCTGGAGCAGATCAAAATACTGTTCCGGTTCTATGGTCTTAAAACAATCGAAGAGATCTACAGGGGAGATGTTCTGGGAGCCAGGACTTTGCCTGCTCCTGCGGTCTATTTGTGGGGGGACATCTTTTTAACTGATGAAGAATTAGAAGGATATAAACAATGGCACAGGCATCCCGTACGTAAATGGGAACAGAGAAGAGACATTACCCGGCAGCCGGGCACCCACTAATAAACTACACCTTTCTAACCTAACCTGGATGAGCCAAGTTAACAACAAACGCAGGAAGCAGGATTATACCCCTTTTATTTCCTTTATATCTTTTATATCCTTTAACCAATCAAGGCATTTTGATACTGCTTCCGGATCTTTGCGCAGCTGGTGAGCGGCATCCGGTAGCGTCAGAAACAGTTTGTTCTCCCCGGCAGAAGCCTGCTGTGCCTCCATTCCTTCCGCTCTCCTTTTTGCCTCCACTGCTTCATTGAGCTTCTGCGCATGTTCATAGGGGACCACATCGTCTCCCGTTCCATGAATCAGCAGCAAAGGTCGCGGCGCTATTTTATGAATTTCATTCAAGGGATTTACGGCATAAATTTCTTCCAGCCAGCTCTCCGGTTCGGCAGGAAAAGAAGGATCTCTGAAGAGGCCTGTTTCCCGAAAGCGGTCAAGGATAGCCGGCAGGTTCTCCCTGGGGAAAAAGCTTTTGAATTCCGCCGGGCTGGCCGCCAGAATTACGCCCTTGACACGGGGGTCAACGGCAGTCACGCAGCAGGAAACCGCGGCACCGGCACTAAAACCCCAGAGGTAAAAACCCCCTTGATGTAATTCCTTCTGTTCCCAGTAATCCAACACACCCCGCAGGTCCCTCGTCCATCCCTTCAGGTCAAAATTGCCCCCGCTCTCCCCCGTCCCCCGGAAATTAAAATGAGAACACGGGAAACCTTCGGCGAAGCAGCGTTCTGCAAGGGCAGGGTAACCGCCGTCTGCAACAGGCTCCTGCTCCCGCTCTCGCTCCACCTCTTGTTCCGATCCCTGCCCCCTTCCACGATCCCGCTCCTGCCCATCCACATAATCATGCCTATGCCCAAGCTCACGCCCATCTGCATACTCACGCTCATGCACGTGTTCCGGATCCCGCCTGAGCTCTATTTCCCGGGGTTTCATTTCACCCGGGGAAGGTTCGCTCCTGGGGATACCGTGGCAGAGAATCAGCAGCGGCTTCTTTTTCCAATCCTCCCTTTCAGGCTCCAGACCGGGCAGATATGCCCGCCCTTTTAAAGTAATCCCATCCACTTCAATTGTGAACTCCTTTAGGCGCATTTTCCCAGCTCCTTTGCAATAAATGATTGATTTACTCCGGGAAACCAACAAGCTATATATGTATCGTTTATGAGGGTTAAACCAGCACATTGCTTTGCAACCTGCAATCATGGGGATTGCGAGAAACAGGGCTGCTGCCCTCCCGTTGCTGTCAAATTTCACCTCTGCTACATACAGTATATAGAGGCGGGTTGAAACTTGCAAGACTCCCATTATTCTCATCCCGCTTTAATAACCAACTGGTTTAACAGGAGCATGCCTAAGAATGTCAGTTATCGTGATCACTGGTTCGGCGGGGCTGATCGGCTCCACAGCAGCCGAATTTTATATGCAAGCCGGTTTTAATGTTATCGGCATCGACAACGACATGCGCAGGCATTTTTTTGGCCCCGACGGATCAGTCGCCGGCAATCTGCGGTGGTTGGAAAGCCTGCCCGGCTCGGGATATAAGCATTATTGCACGGATATCAGGGATGCAGAAGCAATAAACAATATTTTTTCCAGCTATGGTGAAAACATTTCCCTGATTATTCACACTGCGGCGCAGCCTTCCCACGACTGGGCGGCCAGCGATCCGCTGACCGATTTCACCGTAAACGCCAACGGCACGCTAAACCTGCTGGAGGCCATGCGCAGACACTGTCCTGACGCTGTTTTTATTTTTACCTCCACCAACAAAGTCTACGGCGACCGCCCCAACCAGCTTCCCCTGGTGGAACTGGAAACGCGCTGGGAGATCGATCCCCTGCACCCCTACCGGCAGGGCATCCCCGAAAACATGCCAGTTGACGGTTGCACACACTCCTTATTCGGCACATCCAAGCTTGCGGCAGATCTCCTGGTCCAGGAATACGGGCGCTATTTTCAGCAGAAAACCTGCTGCTTCCGCGGGGGGGTTTTAAGCGGCACGCGTCAGTCAGGCGTGGAACAGCACGGTTTTATCAATTACCTGATGAAATGCGCCGTTACAGGCACCCCTTACACTATTTTCGGTTACAAGGGCAAGCAGGTGCGGGATGTAATAAACTCCGGCGACGTTGTTGCAGCCATAGATGCGTTTTTCAAAAACCCGCGCTCCGGCGGTGAAGTTTACAACCTGGGGGGAGGGCGCGCTTCGAATATCTCTGTCCTCGAAGCGGTTGAAACAGCCCAGGAAATAACCCGCAAAAAATTACACTGTCTTTACAATGATCAGCATCGCACCGGGGATCACATCTGGTACATCAGCGACACATTAAAATTTTCCTCCCACTACCCGGAATGGGGGATAACAAAGAATGTGCGCGTAATCATGGAGGAAATTTACGCAGAAAACAAAAGCCGCTGGTATCCGAATATTCGCTGACTCTTATGAGCGTGTAACAAATGATTTAAGAAAGGAATATCATATCACGGCTCAAATTGAATGATAAATAATCTGTTATGAGGTGTAAGATTTATGGAAAAGAAAACAACGGTCGGGATAGTTGGAGGCCTGGGACACATCGGATTGATTCAGGCAGCCTGCCTGGCCAAACTTGGCTATAAAAGCATAGCATACGATATAAACAGTTCAAAGGTAAAAGATATTCTCCGGAGGAAAATGCCTTTTTACGAGCCGGGGCTGGAAGGACTGGTGCGCGAAACAATGGATAACGGTCTGCTGCACTTCACTGCCCATGTTAAGGATTTGCAGGAAGCAGAAATGGTCTTTATCTGCACCGGGACCCCTGCCCTGCCTTCAGGCGAAGCGGACACATCACAGGTATACTTTGCAGTGGAAGAAGTTGCCCGCCACAGAAGCGATCAGGCCCTGGTAATCATTAAGAGCACCGTCCCCACAGGGACATGCCGAAAAATTGCCGCTTTCCTGCAGGAAAGGAACCTTGCGGCAAGGGCTGCGATCATCTCCTGCCCTGAATTTCTCCGGGAGGGTTCCGGGGTCCAGGATTTCAGGGAACCATCGAGGATAGTGGTCGGCGCCCCTTCCTGTGAAACAGCGGAAAAAGTAGCCGGCTTATACAGCCCTCCCGGGGTCCCCGTGCTGCTAACCACCTGGGAAAACGCCGAACTGATCAAACATGCCAGTAACGCCTTCCTGGCGAGCAAAATCTCCTTTATCAATGAGATCGCCCTTTTATGCGAACAGGTAGGCGCCGACATCCGAGTGATCAGCAAAGGGATTGGCCTGGATCCGCGCATAAACCCATATTTCCTGGAAGCAGGCGTCGGCTTCAGCGGGCCCTGCCTGGAAAAAGACCTGAAATCACTGCTCCGACAGTTTCAAGAAGCAAAAAAAGAAGCAAAACTGCTGGAGGCAGTGCTGTGGGTGAACGAAGAAAAGCGGGGAGAAATGGTGCGTAAACTGCAGGCAAAGCTGGGCGACCTCCGGGGCAGGCGGATCGCCGTCCTGGGTATGGCCTTCAAACCTCAAACCGATGATGTCAGGGATTCACACAGCCTGCCGATTATTAAAGAGCTGCTCTCTGCCGGGGCAAGTATCACCGTCCACGATCCCTGGATAAAAAGCCCCCACGAGGGAAGGCTGGCGGAAAACGACCTTCCGGGAGTTGAATGGGCTTCGTCACCTTATACGGCGGCACAGGGTAAAGATGCCCTGCTGATCCTGACCGCATGGCCCGAGTACCGGAAGCTCGACCTGAACCGCATCAAAGACTGCCTGTCCGTTCCGCTTGTACTTGACGGGAGAAACATTTTCGAGAGCGGGCAGCTGCGGGAACTGGGGATCGATTACCAGGGGGTGGGCGTATGAGATATCTGGTAACAGGCGCTGCCGGTTTTATCGGCTCTCATTTATGCACGTCTTTACTGGAGCGGGGAAATGAGGTATGGGGCCTGGATAACCTCAGCAAAGGAAATTTAAAGAAGCTGGATCATCTTGGAAATAATCTTCATTTTAGATTTATCCAGGGTTCTACCGTGGAAAAAGAAAAATTACGAAAGATAATGCAGAAAACAGATGTTGTCTTTCATCTGGCAGCGGTGGTAGGGGTCAAGAGGTATGTGGAAGATCCGGTAAAGGTAATACAGGTAAATGTCTGCCAGACCCTGGATCTGCTGGAGCTGGCCTGGCAACTGGGCAAAAAGGTTATTTTCACCTCCACTTCGGAGGTCTACGGTAAAAATACGGAGGTTCCTTTCCAGGAAAACGATAACAGGGTTTACGGGCCTTCTACCGCCGATCGCTGGTGCTATGCCGTTTCAAAAAGTGCGGCCGAACATCTCTGCTTAGGTTATCTCAGAAGGGGGCTTCCTGTAGTTATCGTCCGCTATTTTAATGTCTATGGGCCGCACGGGGACAGCTCAGATTACGGTGGTGTAGCAGCCCGCTTTATAAACCAGTTCATAACGGGAAATCCATTAACTGTGCATGGTGACGGCAGCCAAACACGTTGCTTCACCTATGTCGAAGATATTGTGGAAGGGACAATCGAAGCAGGAGTCCGCCCGGAAGCGGAGGGAAAGATCTTCAACCTCGGCAGCCGGCGGGAAACCACTATCCTGGAACTGGCACAACTTATCCTCGCCATTTCCGGCGCCAAGGGGGATATTGTATTTCAAGCGCATGAAGAATTTTATGGACCGTA
>LSQX01156484.1_pt1 | contig 13413 bp, 9 predicted proteins | sample 654561 | NCBI WGS metagenome assembly LSQX01 (sample SAMN04489861, study PRJNA283612) | anaerobic digester metagenome | isolation source: 4 biogas reactors fed with cattle manure at either 37C or 55C with and... | place: Denmark: Kongens Lyngby | collected 2014 | reverse complement strand
TGTTGCTTTTTTTCTAAATTAAATACTTTTTTCAAGTCTTCAAATTTCTCTTTCAGCTCATCTATCTTTACTTTTACTTCATATTCTATCATTTAATCACCTCATAAACTCGTCTACCTCTAAAGAATAACAAAACAAACGCATGTGTATCCCTTTTTGAATTGAAACTTTATTTTTTAACTTTGTATCTTTTTTTTATCTTATTTCCTGAAAAATTGCCGTCTTTTTCTTTAGCTTTACCATCTTTGCCATCGACAGCTGACATATCATTGTGTATAAAACTAAGATTTGCATATGCCTTTAAGGCCTCTTTTTCTTCTTTTTCAGGAATAACCCTCACAATTCTCATTAAATAATTAATAATATCATCATAAATGCTATCAACCATTTTATCAAATAATATATAGGATTCTCTCTTGAACTCCATTACAGGATCTTTTTGACCATAAGATCTTAAATTTACTGATTCTTTAAGAGCCTCTATTGAATCAAGATGGTGTCTCCATTTATCGTCTATTATCCTTAACATAACAAATTTTGCAACTTTATTAAAATCTTCTGCGAATTCCTCTTTCTTCTCATAATACCTTCTCCAGAACAGATTGAAAACTTCTTCTTTTATCTCTTCTGGGTTATCTCCTTTTAAATCAGCAATAATTAAGTATTGTTTTAACTTTTCAGATAGTATCTTTTTGTCTATTTGTTCTTCATTTTCATTCCAACAAGCGTCCACTAGCCTATCTACAACATCTGTAATAATATCTTTCATATGTTCATCATAATTGCCCTGTTCTAGTATCCAGTCCCTATGATTGTATATTACTGTTCTTTGTTTATCCATCACGGAATCAAACTCATACAATCTTTTTCTTATTGAAAAATGTATACCCTCAACTTTTTTTTGTGAGTCTTGTATAATATGGGTCAACATTTTGTGTTCAATAGGTTGACCATCTTCTATTTTTAAGGTATTCATCATATTTTTCATTCTGTCTCCACCAAATAATCTTAAAAGATCATCTTCAAAAGACAGAATGAATCTCGATTCCCCAGGATCTCCTTGCCTTCCTGATCTTCCAATTAACTGATTGTCTATTCTTCTGCTTTCGTGCCTTTCGGTTCCAAGTACAAAAAGCCCGCCTAGTTCTGTGACTCCTTCTCCTAATTTTATATCAGTTCCTCTTCCTGCCATGTTTGTAGCAATAGTAACTGCATGCTTTTGACCAGCCTTAGCAATTATTTCTGCTTCTCTTTCATGGTATTTAGCGTTTAATACCTCATGGGGTATACCTCTTTTTTTCAGCATATTGCTTAAAAGTTCACTGTTTTCAATAGAGGTCGTTCCTACCAATACAGGTTGTCCTTTCTCATATCTATTTACTATCTCATCTACTATTGCTTGGTATTTTTCTTCTTTTGTTTTAAAAATTAAATCGTTCTTATCTTCCCTAATAACAGGTTCATTTGTTGGAATAACTACTACTTCTGTATTGTAAATCGCCTTGAATTCGTCTTCTTCTGTTTTAGCAGTTCCTGTCATTCCTGCTAGTTTTTCATACATTCTGAAATAATTTTGGAAGGTTATTGTAGCAAATGTCATGCTTTCTTCTTTTATTTTAACTCCTTCTTTTGCTTCAATAGCTTGATGTAACCCTTCCGAATATCTTCTGCCTGGGAGTAATCTCCCTGTAAATTCATCAACTATGATTACTTCTCCATCTTGAATTATGTAATCTCTGTCTCTTTTAAAGAAATTCAACGCCTTCAATGCATTGAGTAAATGAAATAGATACTGAATGTTATTAGGATCATATAAGTTATTAATAGCCAACATTCTTTCTGCCTTTGATATTCCTTCTTCTGTTAAAGCTATAGTTTTTTGCTTTTCATCTATTGTATAATCTTTATCGGGTATAAACTTCCTAGCTTGACTTGCAAATCTTCTGTACAAATCAGAAGGTGTATCTGCAGGTCCAGATATTATTAAAGGGGTTCTTGCTTCGTCAATTAATATTGAATCTGCTTCGTCGACAATTGCATAAAAATGACCTCTTTGTACCTTGTCAGATTTATCGTACACGAGGTTGTCTCTTAAATAATCAAATCCAAATTCATTGGCTGTACCGTAGGTTACATTAGCCTGATACGCCTTTTTTCTATCCTCTGGTTTCATATTGGCTTGAATGAACCCTACTGTTAAACCTAAGAACTCATACACAGGTCCCATCCACTTAGCGTCTCTCTTTGCTAAATAATCATTGTGTGTGGCAAGATGTACGTTCTTGCCGGTTAACGCATTCAAATAAATAGGTAGTGTTGCAACAAGCGTTTTTCCTTCTCCAGTTTTCATTTCGGTTATTTTTCCTTCATGTAAGGCAATTCCACCCATTATCTGTACGTCAAAATGTCTCATATTTACTATTCTTCTTGAAGCCTCTCTAACAACCGCAAATGCTTCTGGAAGAATATCGTCTAAGCTTTCTCCATTATTTATTCTCTTTTTGAATTCTTCAGTTTTTCCTGCTAATTCATTGTCGCTTAAAGACATCATTTCTTTTTCAAATTCATTTACAATTTTGGTAATCTTTTCATACTTTTTAAGTAAGCTTTTATTTTTGTCAAGAAATCCGAATATCATCGATGATTCACCTCGTCCTCACTTCATTTTGAAATGTATTTATCTAGCCTTTATTTTAATTATATAATTGTTATTTATTGGAAATTCTTCTCGAACAATAAAACTGTCCAAAGAAGCATAAAAATTGTTCGATAAATATTGAGTTAAATTTAAAACAAAAAAATTAAATAACTTTTCTTTTTCCTCCACTATTTTATAATAAGAAGTATTCTTTAAACGTGGTAATTGTGAAAAATATGTGTTAACTTTTTTAGGTTCAACATTTGAAAAAATAAAATCGTCTTCTGATATATATAAATAAACCACGTCTCCACTAATTTCACTACTAAATTGATAAAAATAATAACTGCCTATTTCACCTTTTGGGAGATTTCTTTCAAGGGCAAATTTGTCAATTTTCTCTTTATCTAAAGGTGCTTCAAAAAATAAACACAATTCCTCATTTGTTATACCTCTTGAATTAACTACTACAAACTCCTCTTTTTCGATAATTTCATTGATAAAATGCACTGATTCTTCTGTTTCTTTGTCTAATGGTAGCATAAACTTATTAAAATATGAAAAAAATGCATTTTTGTCTAGCATTTCAATATTTAGTGTCTCACCAAACAAAACTTTATTATCTAATTGTGATAGATTAAATATTTTCTTGTTACTCCCATAATTATTAGACTCAAAAGTAATTACTAAAGTTCTATCTTCAACAGTAATATAAAAATTCCAATCTTCATTTGCATTAAAGATATTCTTTGTACTTCCTGTTAAAAGATATCTTTCATCTATATCCGCTTCAATTGGTTCCATGTTTAAAAAAATCCCATTTTCGTTTTTTATTACCCTGTAATTTTTATTTTCTAATTTATATAAACCCTCCGTTAGTTTATTAGCTCCAAAAACCTTAATGAATATCTTATCAAAAACTTCATATTCTGTTGAATATATGGCTATTTTGTCTGAATCTACGACAAATTTATATAGCAAATTAAAGTAATTTGGATTAAATATATCATTAATAGTGTAATCTTTTGTGAGATAAAAAACAACTGAGGAGTTGAGAAATCTTTGCATGCTGTCTTGTTCTACATCTAACGTTAATGAATATAATTCTTTTATATATTCTAATCCTAATCCCTCCGTTGAATTTACAAACCTAAATAAAGGTACAGTGGTATAAATTTCATCGTATGCCTTAAATAAATTGTTCACTTTTATAACCGTTGCTGGAAATAACAAAGTAATAAAGGTTACTATTATAAAAATTAGTATAATTTTTTTTATTAATTAACACCTCCATTTTTCGTATATCAAAAAACTAATTAGTGTCTCACCATAATTATATTGATTCCATACTTCTTTAGGCTAATTCCTATCTGATTTTAAATCTTGAAATTTCTTTATTAAGGTTATCAGAAAGTGTTTCTAACTCTCTTGCCTTTTGGCTTAAAGTATAGGCATTATTATTTTGCTGCTCTATAGATTCTCGTATTTCTTTAATTTGTTCATTAATTTCATTAACTGTTCTTGCAATCCTTTCAGCAGACGTACTCATTTCTTGAGTGCTGGCGCTTTGCTGCTCGGAACCAGCTGTAACATTTTCAACTTCTGCTATCATCTTATTAATTTCGTTTTGTATTAGACTGAATTGAACATTAATTTGTTGGGCTTCTTCGTTTATTTCTCTTATTGTGTTTACTGTTTCCTCTGTAGATTTGTTAACATCAATTGTACTATTCTTCAACTCTTCTAATATATTAGCTATTTCATTAGTAGCCTGACTACTATTCTCTGCAAGTTTTCGAATTTCTTCGGCTACTACAGAAAACCCTCTTCCAGCTTCTCCTGCTCTAGCAGCTTCTATCGCAGCATTTAAAGCTAAAAGGTTCGTCTGTTCGGTTATAGCATTTATGCTGTATATTATTTTCTCAATATTTTCAGCTTTTGTTAAAAGGTTTTCTACAATTTTTTGAGTATCTATCGATTGTTTTGACCCTTCATCAATCTTCTTAACTATATTTTCTATACTTTGTATACCCTTGTTAGCCTCTTTTTGTGTTCCATCGGCCAGATTTGCCAATTCTTGGGCAGCACTTGCTAATCCTTGAGCAGAAGAGGCTATTTCTTCAATCCCTGAAGTCATTTCTTCAACCGATGAGGCACTTTCTTCAGAGATTACCTCAATTTTTTCTGATTTTTCTAAAACCCCTTTACTGATTTTTTGAGAAAGATCAGATAATTCATTTAACTCAGTTGACGTGCGATTAAGTTCAGTGGAAGTATTTTTCACCGCACTTATTGCAGCCCTAAACTTATCTATCATCTTATTGAAAGATTCCGACATTTCTCCAACTTCGTCTTTCGCCTTTGTTTTAAAATGGACGTCTAAATTACCTTCACCTACTTGAACAAGCGTTTTAGACAGCTCTCTAATAGGTTTTGCAATATTTTTCCCAACAAAGTAGGAAATGACTATCGCTAATCCTATTCCCAAGAAGGTTATTAACAAAATTATGAAAACAAGTCTATTTATTTTAGCATAGACTACTTTTTCTGGTAGTTCAAAAAAAACTAACCATCCATTAGTCAACTTTTCATAGTTTGAAAGATATGTTTCTTTATCAATTTCTTTTTTAAAATAGCCTTGATTTTCACTTTTAATTATATCAATGTAATCTTTAAATTCATTTTGAAGATTAGTGGTTGAATCATACATTGGATGAAATATTACATTTAATTGACTATCTAATATAAAGGCATATGAACCTTCATAACTTGATACTTCTCCTACCTGACCTGAAAAATACTCAACTGGGAAACTAGCCCCTACTACCCCAACTAAGGTTGCACTCTTTTCATCAACATAGGCTTTAGAATATGTAATGACATTGCTACCTAAATAATCGTCATAATATATATTTGACCATACGCCCATGTTTTGTTCTTTTGCTTGAAAAAACCATTTTAACTTTTCATTTTCAGGGGTAAATGTATCATCATATTTTATAAATTCATTCTTTATTGTTTGATCATCTTTTTCTATATAGAATAATGAATATAATTCTTTTGTACTTAACATATCTGGATTAAAAACAACAAATGTACTAACATTTCCATCTATTTTTAAGGAAAAATCTTTTGGAACATTTTTTATTTTATCCATAAATCTTATAACTTCAGCATTAGAAAAACTTGCTAAGAAAGGATCAAATCCTAAAAATGCGGAATCAGCAAAACTATCAATTGTTATTTCAATAATCTTTATTTGAGAGTTAAGATTAGATGCAATACTAGAAGTGAGATTTTTCACACTATCTAATGCATAATTCTCCAATAAAGATGATGCTTGAAAAATAGTAACAAAACTTACCAATATTAGAAGAGAAAGAACTAACAATACAGAAGTTAGAATGATCTTTGTACTTATTTTTTTCAAGTTATACCCCCCTTTTCTAAGGAGAAAATATATTCCTTAGCATATCTGAATCTTAAACTCTCAGATTGCTATATAGAAAGAAACATCAGATATATAAATTATAGTATTTAATAAAAATTATATTATTTTATATAAACAATTTTTATCTTTGAGATTATATCTCTATTCCCAACGTTACTCTAACAAGGAAACCTATAAAAAAAGTTAATCCCGCAACTCCAAAACTAATACCTGCCATTTCCAAAAATCTTTTTTTGAAAGGTAGATCCTTTGCAACAGAAATGTAAAAATTAAAGCCTAATATTATTATAACAGCAATTATTAAGGTTAGTACCAAACTTAAAAAATAATTTTTGGGAATTAACAAATAGGGTAGAATTAATAATACCACTGTTATTAAATAGGTTATTCCAGTATAAGCAGCAGATTTAAGTGCATTTTCATTTCCCTCCGCCCTTTGAGAAAGATACTCAGATGCTGCCATAGATAAAGACGCAGCTATTCCAGTTATTAATCCCGACGAAGCAATTAAAACTCCATTTTGTAATGCAAAAGTCAGCCCCGCTAAAGCTCCTGTCAATTCTACCAGTGCATCGTTTAATCCTAATACTATAGACCCAACATAGTTTAATTTTTCTTCTTCTATCATAGACAATAGCTCAGCTTCGTGTTCTTGTTCTTGCTCTTCTATCATTTGAGCTTCTGGAATGACGTCAAATACATCTTTATAATTTACTTGAGCTCTTTCTTCACCTTTTTCCATCAGTTTAAGACTAAACGTCAAACCAAGTATCTTTGAAAGAAAAACATAAAAATGAATCTTTGCTTTATTTGGCTTTACATCAATGTTTGTATAACTTTTCCATATGTTATAATGTTTTAATTCTTCGTCTGCAATTTTTTCTAAGACTTTTTTGTTGCTCTCATCTTTAGTTGATTTAGCTATTTTTTTATAAATTACATATTCAGTAATTTCATTCTTTTGAAAAATTAATAACTTGTCTTTTATTTCTTTTTCGTCCATAGATATCTCTCCTCCCATTCTTCTTCGTTATCAAAGCTTTCATAAATTTCTTTAATCTCTTTTTCATAAGAATTAAAAATTTCTAATAACGTTGGATTAAAATGTTCTGGCTTAGTTCTTGTGTCTCCTTTTAATAGAATTTTTAAGCTTTGTTCGTGAGAAAATGGTTCTTTATAACTTCTTTTTGATCGTAATGCATCGTATATATCAACCAACCCAACTATTTGAGCCTCAATAGGAATTTCTCCATCTTTAAGACCGAAAGGATAACCGCTTCCATCATAGTGTTCATGATGGTATAAAGCAATCTTTCTGGCAGTTTCAAAATAATCCCCTGTCAACAAATTTTCCGCATACAAAGGATGTTTTTTGATTTCTTCCCATTCTTCAGGGCTTAATTGTCCCTCTTTATTAAGAATGTCTGGCGAAATCAACAGCTTTCCAACATCGTGCAAAGGAGAAAAAATTCTAATCTTTTCTACTTCTTCATCTGGCAACCCATATTTTTTAGCAAGAAAAGCAGAGAGTTCACTAACGCGAAAAATATGCATATAACTATTCTCGTCATGTGATTCTGCAATAAGGGCAAGATTATTTGCAAAATCAATGTATGCATTCCTAATTTGTTCGGCTTTTAACCGATTTAATAGAAATATTTTTGCTAAATTTATAAAATTATCAAAAAACTCAACAGACTCTTGAGAAAAGACTTTATTGCTTCCTTCTGCTATATCTAAAGTGATATCTAAATACCTCTTTTCGTCAATCTTGATTACTTTTATTATTGTTGATTTTGTTGGCTTTGAATATCTTTCAATCTTATTTATAATATCTTGTGGCATCCTCTCATTGTTCAGGGCCTTAATATTCTCTACTACCCTCACTTCTTCGGTAAAAAAAGCGTGTTCACGTTTTAGTGAAAGATTATTTAAACCAGTCACATCATGCCCAATAGCTGCTAAAAACCGCCACTCGTCTCCTTCTATTAATGAAACACTTCCATAATCTGCCTCAGGAACCTCTGCAATTAAAATTTGTAAAAATTCATGAAAAAAGATATCTACAGGTACTTCCTCATTTCCTATTTCAGAAATAATCATCAATAAATTATCGATCTTTTTTCTTAAAGTTTCAATATTTTCATAACTTTCTCTCAATTCCTCATTTTGAGCGATTAATTGTTCATTTGAAGATATTAGTTGTTCATTTGCAGCCGCTAGTTCTTCAGAATAATTTTGCAAATCTAACTCACTTTCTCTTAACTGTTTTAGTAGTGCAGTAACTTTCTTGTTTTTACTATATATAATTATGTTTATGACAATTAAAAATATTATTGAAACTATACCAATCCAAAATAAAATGGGATATTTTTCATAAAACGATATTGGTTCGTTTTTAATTATTGATCCAGCTGGAAGTGCATTTAATGATATCTTAAACTTTTTAAGTTGTGGATAATTAAAGATATATTTATTCTCTAAACGATAAAACCTTGGCAAATTTGCAATATTCGTTCCTGATAAAATGTTTAAAACAATTTCTCCTGCTTTTTCTCCTTGTTCGAATGCACTTGTAATTCGACCGCCCACAATGTTATAATCCATATATACACTTAGAGTTGTGTATATAGGAATCTGATCATACTTATTTATGAAATCTCCAATTTCATCAAAACTATAAAAAACACCATTTTTATCTCTATTAAATCCTAAAAAAATGGCGATAGAATCATCTAGTGGGTTACTAAGATTTTCATGTATCTCTTCTAAAAAATCACTTAAAAATATAAAATCTATGTCTGAAAAATATGGAATTACTTCCTTTTCCATCTCTTGCCTTACAAGAATACTTGTTTTTGTATAGTTGTCTATCACTACATAAACATGTTTTGTGTCTTTATGAAGATTCAAAGCTGCAGACAATGTATCTTTAATATCTAATATTTCTACAACTCCACTAACAAAATCTTTATTGTCTAAGTTATATTCTTCAAAATAATTAATTCCACAAAATATTATTGGCAAACCATTAAAAAAGGAATCATAATTTTCCAGAACAAAATCAAAAGCATCGTTGTCTAATACAACAACTGCATCAAATTTAACTTTTTCAAACTTTTTAAACAAATACTCCTTGAATAACTCTAATGAATGAGATTCTCCAAACCTTTTTGCATCCAAATATTCTACGTAAATTTCTAAATCTTCCTGCTTACTTAACACCGAAAGAAGACCCTCTAGTTCTTCGTCAGACCAAGATAAACCTGGATTATATGAATTTAGAACTAATAAAGAATTCTGAGAAAAGAAGGTTAAGCTTATTTGTACAAACAATAATAAAATCACATATATTTTAGAGTGCTTAATTTTTATACCCCCTTATTATCAAAAAGATAGTATCAGTCTTTTTCAGCAATAATTAATAATAAAAATATAGTTAAGCCCCCTATATAAATATTATAACATCTTTCAATCTATATAACTCAATAAGATGAAAAGAAAGTGATATAATGGTCATTTGTTTTAAGTTGATTCGTTCTAGAACCATTATCTAAACTAAACCTTATTGATGTTAACACAATATTATTCAATCCTTATTGTGTTTGTAATTTATTTTTTTTATCATAATTGTGAGCATTGACCATTCAATGTATCTCTCAAATTCGATCTATCTTTATGACTCAATATGCTCCTTTCAAACGAAGTTTATTTGATGTATCATCGAAAACTTAGAGCGTAAGGAGGGGGTAATATGTCAAAAAGTTGGTTGATTGTTATTGGCATTTATTTGTTACTTATGGGGATTGTTGGTTTGTTTGTAGCATCGATGCCAAATTGGCATGCATGGATTGATTTAGTAATTGGAATTATTGGTTTAATAGTTGGTGCAACAGACAAAGGCAAAAAGACTTCATAGTTATAGTATAGTAAAGCAACAAAAAATATATAGCATAATAATAGATATGACAAAAAGGGCAATAAAGATGCCCTTTTTGTTTTAGTAACAAATTGAAAAAGAGGTGGTAATGTGCCATTTGATGGCTTAGTATTATATAAAATCTTACGAGAAGCAAAAGAACATCTTATAGGAGAAAGAATTAGAAACGTTTATCAACCAGTTTATTATCAAGTATTATTACAGCTATCCAAAAATTATTTGTTATTTTCCATGCAAAACCCTTCTTATATGCTTTTGTTAACTGAAAAACCTGACATACCGATGGAACCAGCTCATTTTGCTCAATTCTTAAGAAAAAGAATCAGAAACGGTAGAATCATAAATATCGAACAATTAGGCATAGATAGATTGGGCTTTATTGAAATAGAAAACTTTGATGAAGAAAGAGCAGATAAGGTTAGCTATAAGCTTTACTTTGAATTGATGGGAAGAAATTCTAACTTGATACTTGTTAATGAAGAAGGGAACATTGAAGAATCATATAAACATGTGCATGATGAATTTAGACCTATTTTACCAGGTAATAAATTTGTGCCATATTATGATGATTCAAAATTAAATATTTTGAAAGACGATATCAAGGTTTTAGATGATTCTTTTTTAAATAATCTGATGGGATTTTCTAAAAAATCTAAAGATTTTTTGAAAATTATAGGCATTGAAAAAGCTCTCCAAGATCTCCAAAAACCCTATTTGTTTTTCTTTAAAGATAATAACAAATTTGATGCAGTAGCCATAACACCTAACAGTTTCACTTATGAAAAGTTAAGTCCTTCAGAAGCTATACTCAAAGTATTTCAAGAAAGAGCGAATCAATCTAGATTTTTGGAGATACAGAAGTATCTGGAAAAAATTGTTAATAATCTTATTGATAGATCAGAAAAAACTAAAGATCTAATTTTAAAGGATTTAGGTGAGGAAAAGCTTTTGGAAGAACTTGAAACAAAAGGTAAATTGCTTCAGAGTTATTTATTTAAAATAAAAAAGGGAGACAAATATCTTCCTGTAATCGATTGGAACACCAACCTAGAAGTTGTTATAGAAATAGATCCCTTGTTATCTCCAACACAAAATTTAGAAAAGTACTACAAAGAGATAAAACGAATCAAGAACAAAGTTGAGTTTGCTAAAGAAAGAGTTAAGGAAGTTAATAATGAGTTGGAGTATCTTTATCAACTTTTAGAAACAATTACCTCAGCCCAAGACCTTGAAACTTTAATAGAAATAAGGGAAGAAATGAAAGAACAAGGTTTAATTAAAGAAACTAAAAAACCTAAAAGAGAAAAAAAGTTCGAAACATCCTACAGAAAATATGAGTATGAAGGTTTTGAAATATTAGTGGGTAAAAATAATAAACAAAATGATGATTTAACAAGATCAGCATCAAGAGAAGACATTTGGCTCCATACACATGAAATTCCGGGTTCTCATGTGATAATTAAATCTGCTGGAAGAGCCGTACCAGAGCAAGTAATCAAGTATGCAGCACGAATAGCTGCTACATTTTCAAAGGCTAAAATGTCCTCTAATGTAGCTGTTGATTATACTCAAAGAAAAAACGTATGGAAACCCAAAGGAGCTAAACCCGGGATGTGGCTGTATGAAAACTATGAAACAATTATAGTTGAGCCATTAAAGGATATATTTTAATTATTGACCTTTTTAAATATAAATATGTTTGATATTTATTCTTTATAACCTAACAAACGAGATATTTTTCTCGTACAATCCACGACAAACCTTGCATATTCGTCAACTTTTGTCTCTTTAGCTTGAGATGTACTCATAGAAATACTAACAGCCCCAATAACTTGATTGTCATAATTAAAAATGGGTGCCCCAATACAAAAAATACCGTTTTCATTTTCTTCATTATCTACTGCGTAGCCCATTTTTCTTATTTCTGATAATTGCTTTTTTAATTTTTCAGGATCTGTAATTGTGTTTTTTGCCCTTTTTTCTAACTGTGCCGTTCTTAAATATTCTTCCAATTCTTGTTGAGGTAAATAGGCTAAAATTGCCTTCCCAAAACCAGTTGCATATAAGTTCATTCTCATTCCTATCTTTGACATCATAGGCAAAGAATGAGGACCTTCAATCTTTTCTATATATACCCCTTCGTCACCATCTTTTACAACTAAGTGAACAGTTTGACCAGTTTTGACCATTAAATCAACTAGATGTGGTTGGGCTAGGTCTCTAAGATTTATCTTTTTCAAGATTATGCTCCCATATTCCACAAGTTTAAAACTAGGGATGTAGGTCCTATCTTTGTTTTTAGTTAAAAGTTCTCCTTTATACAAATCATCCAAGTATTTATAGGCATTAGAAATCGACATGTCAAATTCACGAGCAATTTCTGTCGCACTTACTGGGGTTGGAGAATTAACAATATAATCAAGTATAGCTATAACATTTTTAATAGTTTGAATTAATATTCACCTGCCTAAAAAATTCTCTAAAAACAATTATACTATATATTTTAAATTAATAAAAAAAACGGACATTATTCTATCTTGTAAATTCTTCACCATTTCCAAAAAAAGAATGAAGATCTTCCCATGTAGGTAGTCCTTCTACATCTCCCTTGACGGTCAGTGCAAAAGCACCTGCGGCATTTGCTAATCTTACGGCATCTTTTAACGTATATCCATTAATTAACCCCGCTAAAAATCCTGCAGCAAAGGCATCTCCTGCACCAATTGGATCTACTATTCTTTCAACTTTATATCCAGGAATATGAGTTATTTCTTCCCTTGTACCTAAATATGCCCCATCTTCTCCAACCTTTAATACAACTATCTCAGGACCAAGATCTAAAAATCTATTTAATATATCAATTTCGTCAGATAATTCTAACAAGATTTTTGCCTCACTTAATCCTGGAAGTAATATATCAGATTTACTTGCTATATCTAAGATAATTTTTTTCATTTGTTCTTTATCGTTCCACACTTTAAACCTAATGTTTGGATCAAATACTATTTTTAAATTATGTTTTTTTGCTATTTCTATAGCTTTATAAACGGCTCTAAAACATGATTCGCTTAAACCCGGAGTTATGCCCGTTATATGCAAATACTTTGCCTGGGCAATATATTGTTCGTCTAAGTCGTTCTCATCCATAAAACTAGCAGCAGAGCCTTTCCTATAATAGTATATCCTACTTTCTCCAATTTCAACCCTCTCTTTAAAAAATACTCCTGTAGGATGCTCTTCATCTCTTTTTACTTGTGATACATCGACACCTTCACCTCTAATAAAAGATTCGATATAATCCCCAAATCCATCTTTTCCTAACTTACTGATCCATCCAGCTTTAACACCCAATTTTGAAAGACCTATAGCAACGTTTGATTCTGC